>OKTS01001129.1_pt1 | contig 9000 bp, 6 predicted proteins | sample 1606331 | NCBI WGS metagenome assembly OKTS01 (sample SAMEA3879564, study PRJEB24766) | human gut metagenome | biome: human-associated habitat; feature: feces | place: USA | collected 1985/1987 | reverse complement strand
CCTCGGCAGCAAGGCGGCCCAGCAGCTCTGCGGCGGCGGGGCAGGTCTCGCCCCGGGCCAGGAACGGCAGCTCCGTCAGCCCGGCAAGGAACTGCACCGCCGCCTGCCCGGTCAGCTGAATGCAGAGCAGGTGGCTCTCCCCTTCCGGGGTCAGGGTCAACGGGGCGCGGCTCAGCACCAGATGGCCCGCCGCCGCGCTCTGGGGCGGCAGGATCAGTGCGCTGCCCGCCGGGGAGGGCGAGGCATCGGTCAGGCTGGCAGTGCATCTGCCGCTGGAGATCAGGCAGACCCACAGCCCCTCGCCGGTCAGGGTCAGGGGTTCTTTGGGCTGGATATCCCGCACCACGCCAAGGGCTGCGGTGCTTGTCCAATCATAAAGCAATATCTGACACCTCAAATCAATAAAATGCTATTTTATATCACAAAGTTATCTGTTATTATAATACCAACGAGAGCGTGCACCGTCAAGGTGCCGTAACATAGAAAAATTTTAATGGAGGCAATGACCTATGGCTTCGATTAGCTGCCAGCACATCTACAAGATCTATCCGGGCGCTACTGCTCCTGCTGTTACCGACTTCAACCTGGAGATCCAGGATAAGGAGTTCATCATCTTCGTCGGCCCCTCTGGCTGCGGCAAGTCCACCACCCTGCGCATGATCGCCGGTCTGGAGGAGATCTCCAAGGGCGAAATGTACATCGGCGGCCGCCTGATCAACGACGTTCCTCCCAAGGATCGTGATATCGCCATGGTGTTCCAGAGCTACGCTCTGTACCCCCACATGACCGTTTACAAGAACATCGCTTTCGGTCTGGAGCTGCGCAAGACCCCGAAGGACGAGATCGACCGCCGCGTTCACGAGGCTGCCAAGATTCTGGAGATCGAGCACCTGCTGGACCGCAAGCCCAAGGCTCTGTCCGGCGGCCAGCGTCAGCGTGTTGCTCTGGGCCGTGCAATGGTTCGTAACCCGGCAGTCTTCCTGCTGGACGAGCCCCTGTCCAACCTGGATGCAAAGCTGCGTACCAGCATGCGCACCGAGATCATCAAGCTGCACAAGAAGCTGGCTACCACCTTCATCTACGTTACCCATGACCAGACCGAGGCTATGACCATGGGCGACCGCATCGTTGTTATGAAGGACGGCATCATCCAGCAGGTCGATACCCCGCAGAACCTGTACGACATGCCCTGCAACATGTTCGTTGCTGGCTTCATCGGCAGCCCCCAGATGAACTTCCTGGACGGCACCGTGACCAAGAACGGCGATCAGTACGCCATTGACCTGGGCGGCGACACCATCCCCCTGCCCAAGGAAAAGACCGCTGACGGCAAGCTGGATTCCTATGTTGGCAAGAAGGTCAAGATGGGCATCCGTCCTGAGGATATTGACGACGAGCCCGAGTTTATGGCAAAGCACCCCGACTGCCACCTGGAGGCTCAGGTCGATGTGTCCGAAATGATGGGCGCTGAGATCTACCTGTACCTGGAGTACAAGGGCAACAAGATGACCGCCCGTGTCGCTCCCACCTCCAAGGCACGCAACGGAGACACCGTCCGCGTTGCATTCGATCCGCACAAGGTCCACGTCTTTGATGTCGAGACCGAGCAGACCATCCTGAACTAAGTTTTCCAGGGATCATCTTTTGATCCTCCTAATAAGCAAAAGCCGCCGGGAAGCGATTTCCGGCGGCTTTTGTCTAAGAGAACACAGCATGTCGCTTCCACCGCGATGCAGCGCATTGCCAAAGCCGACTGAGCACGAGAGGATAGAAAAGCACCCGCGGCCTGCTGGCTGCGGGTGCTTTTTCCGAAGGAGAGAACGGAATGCTCAGCCCTTGACACCGCCCAGTGCAACACCACGGACGATGAACTTGGACAGCAGCAGATAAACAATGATCACAGGCAGGATGGCAATGGCCACCAGCATATAGACCTTGCCCATATCGAACTTGAGGAAGTCGGCACTGCGGAGCTGTGCAATGAGGATGGGCAGGGTCTTTTTGTCTGCCGTATCCAGCACCAGTGCGGGGATGAAGTAGTTGTTCCAGCTGGACACAAAGGAGAAGATGGCCTGCACCGCCAGAGCGGGCTTCATAATGGGAAGCACGATATGGTTGAAGGTGTAGAACTCCCCTGCGCCATCGATGCGGGCGGCTTCCACGATCTCCATGGGCAGGCTGGCATCCAGATACTGCTTCATAAAGAAGAACACCGCCGGGGCCGCAATGCTGGGGATGATGAGGGGAATGAAGCTGTTCTTCAGGCCCATCTTTGTGATGAGCTGCAGGAAGCCCAGCGCCGAGACCTGGGTCGGCATGGTCATAATGAGCAGGATGATGGCAAACGCCGCCTTTTTGAACCGGAAGTTATAGGCGTAGATGCCGTAGGCTGTCAGGGCCGAAAAATAGACGCTGAGGGCAGCCGAGCAGCCGGACACGATCAGGCTGTTCCGCACACCGGTCAGCACCGGGATGTTGGCATCTGACAGCACATTTTTCAGGTTGGTCATCAAGGATCTGCCCGGCAGAAAGGAAAAGCCCTTCTGGATCTCAAAATGGGTACGGGTGGAATTGATGACCAGCACATAGAAGAAGAACAGGCATAAAAAACTCAGCAGCACCAGCGCCGCATAGCACACCGTGCGGCGGGCCGCAAGGGTCGCTTTTTCGGATCTTGTCTTGACTGCGTGTGACATTATGCTTTTCCTCCCTTCACCTGTTTGGCCGCCTGCCTGCGGGCCTTGCGCTCGGCCTTGCTCAGGCCGTCGTCCTCCTTGGTCAGGGCCATGTAAACGATCACGCAGAGCACTGCGCACACCAGGAACAGCACCACCGAGACCGCGCCTGCCATGCCGTAGTTCTTGCTGAACAGGTGGTTGTTCAGGTACATGATCATGGTGGTGGAGGTGCGGTCGGGGCCGCCCTTGCCGTTGGTCAAGATCTGCGGCACATCGAACATCTGCAGGCCGCCGATCATCGAAGTGATCATCACATAGACCAGGATCGGCCGGATGAGCGGGATGGTGATCTTCCAGAACATCTGGTTCGGGGTGCAGCCGTCCAGTTCCGCTGCCTCATACAGGGTGGGGTCCACGCCCATGATGGCCGCCATCAGCATGATGGTCGTATTGCCGAACCACATCAGGAAGTTCATCAGGCCGATGAGGCCGCGGTTGCCCCAGACACTGTTCAGGAAGCTGAAGGGCTCCTTGAGGATGCCCATGCCCACCAGTGCAGCGTTCACGGGGCCGTTATCCGAGAACAGGGCAAAGAACAACATGGCAAATGCCGAAGCCATGATGAGGTTGGGCATGTAGATGACTGTCTTGAAGAAGGTCTGGCCCTTCAGCTTCAGGCGCAGGTCGGTGAACCAGGCCGCCAGCAGCAGCGAGATGGCGATCTGCGGGATGAAGCCGATGATCCAGAGCAGCAGCGTGTTGCCAAAGTATTTGGGCAGGTCGGTTGCAAACAGGGTGATGTAGTTCTTCAGGCCCACAAAGGTGGGGCCGATGATCTTCAGGCCGCTGCGGTAATATTCAAAAAAGCTGTAATAGATCGTAGACCCCAGTGGGATGAGCTGGAACACCGCAAAGATGAGGAAGAACGGTGCAATGAAGATATAGCCCCACTTTGCATAGCTGATCGAGCCGTTCTTCTTTGGTTTTGCTCCCATAGTAACTGCCCTCCTGACGTACACTGCCCAAAGCAAAACGGGGCGGGCGGGATCAGCGTCCGGCCCGCCCCATTCAGATTCGGTTCAAAAGGTTTTCAGGTTCCGGCTGCGCTTATGCGGGCCAGACCACATCGGTCAGCTCGGGATACTTTTCCTTGATGGCGGTCTCGAAGTTTGCCTTTGCGGTATCCTCGTCCACCGTGCCGGTAAAGTAATCCTTGAAGGCATTCTGGAAGCTCTCGTTCAGGCCCTGATCGTACGGGCCTGCGTTGGACATATCGATCTTCTTTGCAGCTTCTGCAAACAGGGCGATATGGTTCTGGCCGCCCAGGAAGTCGGAGGCATAATCGCTGTTTGCGATCTCTTCCATGGCCTTCTCGTTGTTGGTGTAATCCTGCGTATCCAGGGTGATCTGCTTCATAATGGCTTCGTCGCAGGTCAGCTTCTGCATCACGTCGCGGATGATATCGGTATTATCGGTACCAGCTGCCGCGCAGATCCAGGTGCCGCCCCAGTAATAGGGCTGAGGACCTTCGCAGACTGCGTAATCGCCGTAGATGCCGTTGCCTACTTCTTCCTTGCCGCCCTCGGCCACAGGGGTCTCCAGAGAGTTGCCCAGCAGGGTGAAGTTGATGCCCCAGGTGGAATAGAAGAAGCCAAACACCTTGCCGCTCGGGCCCTGATCGGCTGCCCACTGGCTGTCCCACAGGCTGGACTTGTTGTTGTAGCCCTTATCGGTATACTCCTTGGTCTGATCGACCCACTTCATAATGTTGGGGTCTACCTTGACGGTCGTGCCGTCCACCCAGGGAGCGTCCACGTTGTTGGAGAAGGTGCGGTAAGCATCATCGAAGCCGGACAGCATCTTGTAGCCCTTGGCATAGGCCTGTGCAGCCACCTCGTTGAACTTATCCCAATCGGACAGATGGCTCTGCACCTCGGTGGGATCATCGGTGCCCAGCACTTCCTTGGCGATGCTGCGGCGGTATGCGAACAGACCGGGGGTCGCCTGCCAGGTGGTGCCGCGCTGGCTGCCGTCCACGCTGACGATGTCCTTGGTGTACTGGTACTGACCAGCCAGATCGGCATCGGTCAGGCCGATGTCTGCCTTGACATCCAGCGCGTAATCGGAATCCACATACTTCAATGCGTAGTCAGCCTCGATCAGGAAGATATCTACCTTGTCATCATCGGCGGCGGAGTCCTGATTCAGCAGGGCCTCATCCAGCTTATTCTGGTAGTTGTTGTTCTCGTTGGCGTTGATGGTCCATTTGACAACGGTGCCATCTTTCAGGGTGGTGGTGGATTTATCCTCAGCGATGGAGGCAACCTCGGGGTAATAGTTATTGAAGCGGCCCTGGAACTCGTCGTTCCAGCACCAGATATTCAGCACCTTGCCCTGAGCTGCCGGAGCATCGGAAGCGGCGGAAGAAGCTGCGGCAGAGGATGCCGCGCCGGTAGAAGAAGAGGAGCCGCCGCATGCGCTCAGCGCTGCACTGATGGTAACTGCACCGGAAGCCAGCAGGAAATTACGACGCGAAATCTTTCTCATAATGAAAAACCTCCTTCAATGGTTTTCGTGAAAAAACGTTTCAAATTCAAGGCTCCGGTTCGCCCGGAACCAAATCCAACCCATTCATTCGATGCTGCACACCGAGCCGCCCTCCAGCAGTTTTCCTGTCACCGGGATCTGCTCGGCCAATGTCACACGGGGGTGCTCGATCATCTGCACCAGCTTATCCGCTGCCATCCGGCCCAGCATTTTGGTGTTCTGCTGCCAGGTCACCAGCTGGGGTTTCATCACGCGGGAGAGGTAAATGCCGTCATATCCCATCACGGAAATATCCTCCGGGATGCTCAGGCCCGCTTCCTGCAGAGCGATGCAGCCGCCCATGGCCGAGAAGTCATCGGGGAAAAGGATGCAGGTGGGCCGCTGGGGCAGTGCCAGCAGGGCCCGGGTCTCCTCGGCACAGCGGTCGGGATCGTGATACACACCGCTGCGCACATATTCTTCGGGGACCTGCAGCCCCAGCTCCGCGCAGCTCTTGTAGAAGCCCGCCAGCCGGTTCTCCGTCACCGCCGTGCGCTCGCCATGGATAAAGGCGATGCGGCGGTGGCCGTTGGCGTAGGCGTACCGCACCAGCGCCGAAAGCCCGTTGACATTATCAGAAAGGACCGCCATCCGGTTGTTGAACACATGGTCGATGGTCACCACCGGCACATCACTGTTGACCAGCTCCACCACCTGCGGATCGTTGAAATCCACGCAGGCGATCACCGCTCCATCCACGCCCCGGTAGTGTCAGTGCTCCAGATAGGTCATTGTTCTGCCGCCGAGGTTCCGGTTGACAAAGGTGATATCATAGCCCAGCTTTTCCACCTGCACCTTGAAGCTGTCCAGCACCGCCGAGAAGTACTCGTGGGCCAGGCCGCTCTGCCGCTCGTCCACAAACAGAACGCCAAGGTTGTAGGTACGGTTGGTCTTCATTGCGCGGGCCGCCATATTGGGCACATAGCCCATCCGGCGGGCCGCCTCGCGGACACGGTCGCGGGTCGCAGCAGAGATGTCCGACTGGCCATTGAGCGCTTTGCTCACCGTTGCCACCGAGACACCGCATTCACGCGCCAGATCTTTTAAGGATGACATTTCGCCGCCCTCCCTCACAGGGACCCGCTCAGGGCTCCCGAACGAATCCTAAATCGTTTTCGCAATTTCAATATAGCGCACTTTGCACTAAAAATCAAGCAGAAGAAGAAAAGTTTTATCCTAAAAGTCCGCATTTCAGCAGGTTGCGAGATTTCATTTCCTCAGAATTATGCAGTCTGTATCGTTTTCGTTACATTTCGTTACCGTTCGATAATTTTTTCGTTCCCATACAGGTTTCCACCCCTGAATCAGCCCGCTGCACCCTTGTTGTATATTTCAGGTCCGCTCTTGATTTTTCCCGCAGGATAGACTATTCTTAGGGTGACAAGTGCCTTTCCCACCCTTGGGCCGCAAATCCTAAATCGTTTTCGCCATCAAATGATTTCAGCATTTCCGGTTTACCCTATAAGGAGGAACAAGGCTATGAGATTCGGACATTTTGATGATGCGCGCCGGGAATATGTGATCGACACGCCCCGCACTCCCCTGCCCTGGATCAACTATCTGGGCAGCGAGGACTTTTTCAGTCTGGTGTCCAACACCGGCGGCGGTTACAGCTTTTACCGGGATGCCCGGCTGCGGCGGCTGACGCGCTACCGCTACAATAATTCCCCGCTGGACATGGACGGCCACCGCATCTACATCAACGATGGCGGCACCATCTGGAACCCGGGCTGGCAGCCCGCCAAGACGGAACTGGACAGTTACACCTGCCGCCACGGTCTGGGCTACACGATCCTGCAGGGCGAGAAAAACGGCATTGCGGCCGCTCAGGAACTTTTTGTGCCCCGGGGCGATGCCTGTGAGATCGACCGGCTGACGCTGGAAAACAAGACCGCTGCCCCCCGCACGCTGGACGTGTTCAGCTATGTGGAGTTCTGCCTGTGGGATGCCATGGACGACAGCTCCAATTTCCAGCGCAACTTTTCCACAGGCGAGGTGGAAGTGGTGGAAAGTGCCATCTATCATAAGACAGAGTACCGGGAGCGCCGGGATCACTACGCCGTGTTCTGGGCCAACGCCCCTGTTACCAGCTTCGACACCAGCCGGGATGCCTTCTGCGGCGTGTACGGCGGCCCCGCCGCACCGGAAGCGGTCAAAGCCGGTCACTGCTCGAACAGCATTGCCCACGGCTGGGCTCCGGTGGGTGCCCACCATTTCCATCTCACGCTGGCACCGGGTGAGAAAAAGAGCATCATCTTCGGGCTGGGCTACATTGAAAACCCGGTCGGGGAAAAATTCAGCGCTCCCGGCATCATCAACAAAGCCCGGGCCGAGGCCATGATGGCCCGCTATGCCACCGACGCACAGGTGGATGCCGCCCGCAGGGCACTGGCCGACTACTGGCAGGAGCTGCTCTCGGGCTGGCAGCTGACCTCCGGCGAGGAAAAGCTGGACCGGATGGTGAGCCTTTGGAACCAGTATCAGTGCATGGTCACCTTCAACATGAGCCGCAGTGCCAGCTATTACGAGAGCGGCATCGGCCGCGGCATGGGGTTCCGGGATTCCTGTCAGGATCTGCTGGGCTTCGTCCACATGATCCCTTCCCGCGCACGGGAGCGCATTCTGGACATTGCTGCCACCCAGTTTGAGGACGGCAGTGCCTACCACCAGTACCAGCCCCTGACCAAAAAGGGCAACAGCGACGTGGGCAGCGGCTTCAACGATGACCCGCTCTGGCTCATTGCGTGCACCGCCGCCTATCTGCGGGAGACCGGTGACTGGTCGATCCTGGACGAGCCGGTTGCCTTTGACAACGACGTGACCAGAGCACAACCCCTGATGGAGCATCTGCGCCGGAGCTTCCGCTACACCCATACCCATCTGGGCCCCCACGGCCTGCCGCTGATCGGCCGGGCCGACTGGAACGACTGCCTGAACCTGAACTGCTTCTCGGAGCACCCGGGCGAGAGCTTCCAGATCACCGGCCCCAGCGAGGGCCCTGTGGCTGAGAGCGTGTTCATTGCGGGCATGTTCGTGAAATATGGCCGCGAGTACGCCGAACTCTGTGACCACCTGCACCTCACCGAGGAGGCCGCCAGTGCCCGCACCGCCATTGACGCAGTAGAACAGGCCACCCTGACCGCCGGCTGGGATGGCGCATGGTTCCGCCGTGCCTACGATGCCTTTGGTGCCCCCGTAGGCAGCAGGGAATGCGACGAGGGGCAGATCTTCATCGAACCCCAGGGCATGTGCGTGATGGCCGGGATCGGCCGAGAGACCGGTCAGGCCGAAGCCGCACTGAAGAGCGTGGAGGAGCGGCTGGACACCCCGTACGGCGTGGTACTGCTCCAGCCCGCCTACACCACCTACCGGCTCAATCTGGGCGAGATCTCCAGCTATCCCCCGGGCTACAAGGAGAACGCCGGTATCTTCTGCCACAACAACCCATGGATCAGCTGTGCTGAGACCGTGCTGGGCCACGGTGACCGGGCCTTTGCTGTCTACAAAAAGACCTGCCCGGCCTATATCGAGGACATCAGCGAGATCCACCGCACCGAACCCTACGTTTACAGCCAGATGGTGGCAGGCCGCGATGCCCCCACCTTCGGCGAGGCCAAAAACAGCTGGCTGACCGGCACGGCGGCATGGACCTTCGTGAACGTGAGCCAGTACATTCTGGGCATCCAGCCCACTCTGGACGGCCTGCGCGTTGACCCCTGCATCCCCCACACGCTGG
>OKTS01001128.1_pt1 | contig 9017 bp, 12 predicted proteins | sample 1606331 | NCBI WGS metagenome assembly OKTS01 (sample SAMEA3879564, study PRJEB24766) | human gut metagenome | biome: human-associated habitat; feature: feces | place: USA | collected 1985/1987 | reverse complement strand
CTCGCTGGAATGCGGGTCACCCACCGGAATCAGATAAACGTCCACGCCGTTGGCCTTCATGGCAGCCCGCAGGGCGGCCAGGCGCTCAGGAACCGTGTTCATGCTCATAATAAAAAGCCTTCTTTCTTCCATCTATCTGCCGGAAAAACGTCCGGCGGCGGGGGTCACTGTGTCTTATTGTACCATCACTCCGGACAGAATGCAATTCACCGGCAGCGAAAAGCCCCCGCCGGGGCATCAGCACTCAGGCGGGGGCAGAGAGCACGATCACTGCGCGTTCTTTTTTGCAAGATCTTTGGTGTACAGGGCACGGGTAGCGTTCAGCACGGCCAGCACCATCACGCCCACATCGGCGAAGATGGCGGTCCACATGCTGGCCAGACCCAGCGCGCCCAGCACCAGGCAGGCAAACTTGATCGCCAGAGCAAACACAATGTTCTGATACACAATGCGCAGAGTGCGGCGGGCAATGCGCATGGCCAGCGCGATCTTGGCCGGGTCATCGTCCATCAGGACAACGTCAGCGGCCTCGATGGCAGCATCGGAGCCCAGAGCACCCATGGCGATGCCCACATCCGCACGGGACAAAACCGGGGCATCGTTGATGCCGTCGCCCACAAAAGCGAGGTTTTCTTTGGGCTGCTTTGCGGCGAGGAGCGTTTCGATCTGGTCCACCTTGTCGCCGGGCAGCAGGCCAGCATGGTATTCATCCAGACCCAGCTCGGCGGAAACGGCCTTTGCCACAGGCTCTGCGTCGCCGGTCAGCATGACCGTCTTGCGGACACCGGCCTGTTTCAGGCCCTTGATGGCAGCGGCACTGTGGGGTTTGACCACATCGGCGATGAGCAGATAGCCTGCGTATCTGCCCTCCATGGCAACATGGACGATGGTGCCCGGCTCGGTGATCTCGGGAACCGTCAGGCCCAGCTTTGCCATCAGGCGGGCGTTGCCGGCAGCGACTTCTTTGCCGTCCACCTTTGCGGTCACGCCGTGGCCGCCCAGCTCCTGCACATCGGTCACACGGCTGGGGTCGATGTCCTTACCGTAAGCGTTCTTGATGCTCAGGGAGATGGGGTGCTTGGACCAGCTCTCGGCCAGTGCGGCGGCTTCCACGAGGGCATCCCCGGTCACGCCGTTTTCGGGGTGGATGCCCACCACCTTGAAGGTGCCCTGGGTCAGGGTGCCGGTCTTATCAAACACCACGATGCCGGTGCGGGCCAGCTCCTCCAGATAGGTGGAGCCCTTGACCAGGATGCCGCAGGCAGACGCACCGCCGATGCCGCCGAAGAAGCTCAGCGGGATGGAGATGACCAGAGCGCAGGGGCAGCTGATGACCAGGAAGGTCAGGGCGCGGTAGACCCAGTCACCGAAGCGGGCGGGCTGGCCCATCAGCAGCAGAACGATGGGGGGAACAAAGGCCAGCGCCAGTGCGCCGTAGCAGACGGCGGGGGTGTAGACCCGGGCAAAGCGGGTGATGAAGTTCTCGGTGCGGGCCTTCTTCATGCTGGAATTTTCCACGAGGTCGAGGATCTTGGAAACGGTAGACTCGCCGAACTCCTTGGTGGTCCGGACCTTCAGCAGGCCGGTCATGTTCACACAGCCGCTGATGACCTCATCGCCGGAGCGGACATCCCGGGGCAGGCTCTCGCCGGTCAGGGCGGCAGTGTTCAGGGCAGAGGTTCCCTCCACGATGATGCCATCAATGGGCACCCGCTCGCCGGGCTGGACCACGATCACGGTGCCCACCTCCACATCATCGGGGTCCACCTGCTCCAGTTTGCCGTCCTCGTCCTCAACGTTGGCGTAATCGGGGCGGATATCCATCAGGCTGGAAATGCTCTGGCGGCTCTTGCCCACGGCCACGCTCTGGAACAGCTCGCCGATCTGGTAGAAGATGATAACGGCACAGCCCTCCACATAATCGCCCAGCGCAAACGCGCCCACGGTGGCAACAGCCATCAGGAAGCACTCGTCAAAGGGCTGGCGGTTCTTGATGCCCAGCAGTGCCTTGCGGAGCACATCCCAGCCGACCACCAGATAGGGGATGCAGTAGAGCAGCAGCTCCACCGGCGTGGGGAACTGGGGCAGCAATTTGAGGATGAGCACCAGTACCAGAGCAGCAATGATCCGGTACAGGTTCTTCTTCTGCTTTTTATTCATATCTGTACTCTCCTTTTCGGGGAATTCTGGGCCGCAATGCGCCGCGGCGGGCGGGGTGGATTCAACAGGTTTTCCCCACGGGGTAGGCTTTTCCACGTTTTCCCCCGGGTTTTCCACGGACTTTTCCCGGAGAAAACCTGCTTTTTCGCGTTTCTTTTTGCACTTTTTCGCAGAAGCTGTTGAAAACCTGGTGGAAACTGTTGAAAACCCGTTTTCTTTTCCACAGTTTCCCACACCGGCTTTTGGGCCGTTCTGCCCGAAAAATGTGCTACAAAAAGCTCCCCCGCAGGGGAGCCGTACCGGAGTTACAAACCCCTGTTTCCTCAGATATCGAAGATCTCACAGTCGTCCTCGACCTTTTTGCAGGCAGCCAGAACATTCACCATGGTATCGTGGGGCTCTGCACCCTCGGCAAACTCGACCTTCATCTTCTGGGTCATAAAGCTGACGGTAGCCTGTGCCACACCTGCAACGGTGTTGGCGGCATCCTCCATCTTCTGGGCGCAGTTTGCGCAGTCCACTTCGATCTTGTAGCTCTTCTTCATCATAGGTACCTCTCTTTATTTTATGTGGGCCTCTCGGGCACGCCTTGTGCGCCCGGAGGCAGTGTACTGCGTTTTCCGTTTACTCCTCAATGTGATCCATGCCCATCGACAGGATGCTTCTCACATGGTCATCATCCAGTGCATAGTAAACGGTTTTGCCATCCCGGCGGAAGCGCACGAGCTTGGTGTCCTTGAGCACCCGGAGCTGGTGGCTCACTGCCGACTGGCTCAGCTGCACCGCGTTGGCAATGTCCTGCACGCAGAGCTCATTGTCATGCAGCGCATATAAGATCTTGATGCGGGTGGAGTCGCCGAACACCCGGAACAGGTCGGCCAGCTCATACAGCACCTCGTCATCCGGCATCACCACCGGTTCCGTGTTTTCCTGCCCCGCCGGGGTCACCTGCTCCAATCCGATCATGTCCGTTCTCCTTTTGCCGTGTTTTACATGAACGTCTGTTCATGTGTTCATGTTATCATGCAGAAGAGCTTCTGTCAAGGGGTTTTGCAAAGATTTCTGTCCACTTTTCAAAATAGTTAAAACAAACCGCAAAACGCAAGAAATTTGCAGTTTTAATTTGCAAACAGCAGGCGTTTTGGGGCAAATCAACAGATTGGTCTAAATTTTAAACTCATGCAAATGCATAGACCCCCAAACCGATAGCTTAGATAACAAAAAGCTCTCTTCCTACAAAACTCTATAATTGTTCCTCTAGGAATCCGTTTACACATTGACCTCCACCTGTAAGGGCTGTTATAATATGGATATAAGTTTGCAACAAGCTGAAATGGAGGTTTTTGTATTACATGAAATCATTACAAAAATTCACTAAGATCCTATTAACAGCTACCTTGATTGTCGGACTTCTGTCCTCTTGCGATTCATCAACTACCATTATTTCACCAGATTCAAGACAGACAATACCATATTCTGAAAGTTGTATGGCAGCATTTTCAAAAGAGTTTAAGAACTCCAGCGAGATTTATGTCGAATCCGATAATGGAAAACAAAAAACTGCCATTGATCCGCAGAGCGGAAACTCATATGAAGAAGTCACTAGAAACGGAGAAACCAAAAAGACGTATTTTCTGAATCAGTCTAGTAGCCAAGTTCCATCCGGAGTATATGAGCTTTTTGAGAAAAATAATATCCATTGTTTCTACCCCATAGAAGGCGATTTCACCGTCAGCGTATATGAGCTACTCGCAGACATGGGAAGCACCAATATAAATACGGTAGATGTACGTTATGATGGTGTAAACCGTGTGGAAACAATCAGCAACGTTCTGGGCGGCACAATGACTGTTGTTTTCTGGGGTGACACACCCACACCAATTAGCGCTGGAAGAAACAATGATATGGAGAACTTTATGCTGACATTTAATGTCATAACGAATCAAATTCCAAACGCTGAAATGAAAAAAGCATTAAAAAACGGATTAAACGGATATTCCTTGTATATTCCTCCTAACCCCTATTTGTAAAGGATTTCGCCGATTACTTGTCCGGCTGTTTTAATAGTAGAAAGATGTGTGTATCGCTTTTTCTCACAACTCAAACGTTTCGAGAAGGCTGTAATACACACATTTTTTATTTTATAATGTTGCTGACACCCACAGCCGACACATCCCGCACAGTGCTGCCGCAGCGGAATGCGGTGATGATGCCATAAGATTTCCGGAAATCAATCACGTTTTCCATCCCTTTCGAGTCAATCATACCCCAAATCATGCCAAACAGAAGAAGATTTGCAGAAAAAAACGCCCAAACAGGTGCATCTGTGCCAAAAGTGTGGTATTCTAACAATGTATTTTCAAAATTTTCGCCTTCGGGCATCTGGAAAGGACGTATTTTTATGTTGGAAGCTGGAATCCGCGGCGAGCAAAGTGTCGCCGTTACTGCCGAGAACACTGCAAAGACCATGGGCAGCGGTACGCTGGACGTGTTTGCCACCCCCGCGCTGGTGGCACTGGCCGAAAAGACCTGCTGGATGAGCGTTGCCGCCGCGCTGGACGAGGGCTGCGGCACCGTGGGCACCCGGCTGGAGCTGGAGCACAGCGCCCCCACCCCTGTGGGCATGACCGTGACCTGCGAGAGCGAGCTGACCGCTGTGGAGGGCCGCAAGCTGGTGTTCAAGGTCTCCCTGCACGACGAGAAAGGCCCCGTGGGCGGCGGTGTGCACGAACGGTTCATCATCAACAACGCAAAGTTTGCCGCAAAGGCAGAGAGCAAAAAGGGGTAACGGCCTCGCCCTCTCAGTCAGCGCCGTTGGCGCTGCCAGCTCCCCCAAAGGGGGAGCCTTTGGCATTGTGGGCAGGCTGACCGTGCAGATACAGCGGCACTCTGTCCTCTTCCATCACCTGCGCTTCCGCCTTTAGCTGGGCGGCGGTCAACAGGCGGATGGCCTGTTCGTTGGCGCGGAACAGCTCAAAATACAGCGCTTTATAATCCGGCGTGGCGGCGGCCCCCTTTCCGTTTGCAATAGGGATAGTCTGCCCCGGGCCGGGACAAAAAATCAAGCGAGGAATCATTTATGAAAAAGACAAATCTCTCCTGGGTGGGGGCACTGCTGGTGTTTGCCCTGCTGCTGTGGTGCACCGCAGCCACCCCCGGCACCATTGCCGACCCGGCCAGCTACGCCCCCGCGGTGTACAGCTCCATGCTTTCCCTGCTGCCGCCGGTGGTGGCCATTGTGCTGGCCCTGAACACCAAGGAGGTCTACACCTCCCTGCTGGTGGGCATTGCCACCGGCGCGCTGCTTTTTGCCAACGGCAACCTGGAGCTGGCGCTCAACACCCTGTTCTTCAACGAGGATGGCGGCATGATTGCCAAGCTCTCTGACAGCAGCAACGTGGGCATTCTGGTTTTTCTGGTGATGCTGGGCATTCTGGTGGCCCTGATGAACAAGGCCGGCGGCTCTGCCGCCTTTGGCCGCTGGGCCTCCACCCACATCCACACCCGGGCCGGGGCGCAGTTTGCCACCCTGATTCTGGGTATGCTCATTTTTGTGGACGACTACTTCAACTGCCTGACCGTTGGCTCTGTGATGCGCCCCGTGACCGACCGGCAGAAGGTCTCCCGCGCAAAGCTGGCCTACCTCATTGATTCCACCGCCGCGCCCATCTGCATCATTGCGCCGGTGTCCAGCTGGGCCGCCGCCGTTACCTCCAGCGTGCCCGAAGGCTCCGGCATCAACGGCTTTACCATGTTCCTGCGCACCATTCCCTATAACTATTACGCCCTGCTGACCATTGTGATGAGCCTGTTCCTCATCTTCACGGGCACGGACTACTGCTCCATGAAGCAGCACGAGGACAACGCCCGGGCCGGCGACCTTTTCACCACGGCTGACCGCCCCTACGGCGACGATGTGGATGCCGAGGACGATGCCCACGGCCATGTCATTGATCTGGTGGCACCGGTGCTGGTGCTGATCGCGGCCTGCATCTTTGGCCTGATCTACACCGGCGGCTTCTTTGAGGGCGTGGACTTTATCACCGCCTTCTCCGACTGCAACGCCTCCGCCGGTCTGGTGCTGGGCAGCAGCATTGCCCTGATGTTCACCTTTGTGTTCTACCGTGTCCGCAGCGTGATGACGTTCCAGGATTTTGCCGCCTGCATCCCCGAGGGCTTCAAGGCCATGGTCAGCCCCATGCTGATCCTGACCCTGGCCTGGACGCTTTCCGGCATGACCAACCTGCTGGGTGCAAAATATTACGTTGCCAACCTGCTGGGCGGCTCCGCTGCTGCCCTGCAGTACCTGCTGCCGGTGATCATCTTCCTGGTGGCGGTGTTCCTGGCCTTTGCCACCGGCACCTCCTGGGGCACCTTCTCCATCCTGATCCCCATTGTCTGCCACGCTTTCCCCCAGGGCGAGATGCTGGTGGTCTCCATTGCGGCCTGCCTGTCCGGCGCTGTGTGCGGCGACCACTGCTCTCCCATTTCCGACACCACCATCATGGCCTCTGCCGGTGCGCATTGCAGCCATGTGAACCATGTTTCCACCCAGCTGCCCTACGCCATTACCGCCGCTTCCTGCTCTGCCGCGTGCTATGTGATCACCGGCCTGACCCAGATGTTCCTGGGCAGCAGCGCCAGCCTGTGGACCTCGCTGATCCTGCTGGGCGTTGCCATTGTGCTGGAGCTGGTGGTGCTGAACATTCTGCGCGTAAAGCTGGGCAAAAAGACCAAAGCGTGATATACTAAAGGAAATTGAGTGTTCGAAGGGAGACCGTACCATGCTGGAAAAAGCATTCAACGATGTCTATACCAAGTTCAAGCTCCATTTCTACCAGAACGTGTTCCAGCGCTTTGCCACCCGTGAGGCGACCCTGACCACGGTGGAATCCTTTTGCATGGAGGGCATTATGGCCATGGGGGAGCCCACCATTGCGGAGTTTTCCCGGATGATGCAGATCTCCACCCCCAACGCGGCGTATAAGATCGGCTCGCTGGTGCGCAAGGGCTATGTGGAAAAGATCCAGTCCACCACCGACCGCCGGGAGTATCACCTGCGGCCCACCCAGAAGTATATCGACTACTACAACATCAGCTACTCCTACCTGAGCACGGTGGTCCAGCGGGTGAACAAGCGCTTCCCCAAAGAGGACGTGAAGAAGCTGGAACAGATGCTGACCATCATCAGCAACGAGCTGATGCCCGAGCTGAACCTGGAAAACAACCCGGAGGCTCCGGAGGAAAAGAAAACCGCGCGCTGAGCCGCACCCTTCCGGAAACCCTGGAAGCCCGTGCGCCGACCCGCGCAGCCAGACAGGACTACCCCACAGAGATGTGGAGCAGCCCTGTTTTTTTCTGCCGGAACGGGCCATGCCGCCAACAAAAAAAGCCCCGGAGAAGTGTTCAGCTGGAACCGCAGGGTGCGCACAAGGATCCAGAACAGCATCAACAGATCCACGTTCAGCAGCAGCCGCCGCACCTGCGGATGCACCGTGCGGTTGTACAGGGAGATCCCCCACCCTGCGAACAGGCTCAGATACAGCAGGCTCCGGAGGATGCCGCAGGCTTCCTGCAGGCCGGAGGGCAAGCCCTCCAGCGGGAGCACCCGGCACAGCCATGCCAGCAGCACCACGGTGCCCACCGCACAGCCTCTTTGAACCTGTTCCTGCTGTCTCTGTTTCATCCCGCATCCCCCGTCTTTTGTGCCGTTCCCCGGTGTTTTTTCTCCATTATATCACATCCGCGCTGTAATTTGCCAGAGAGCAGAGGGGAATGTACCTCTGTGCCGCTTGCGTCTGCTCTGAAAACCGTTTGAATTGCAAAACGATTTTTTAGTTGCTATACTGGGCTTATCAAATTTTTTTCGGGAGGATGCCGCAGTGACAGCACAGACAATACAAATCGGGAACAGACCTTGCCGCATTTACGGCGGGGCTAATGCAGAATACTTGCTGCTCCAAATGACAGGTGAGCATGAGCTGCAAAGTATGGATTATGAAGTGGCAGCAATCGCACAAAGCAGCCAGAATTTTCTGTTCGCGGCTATCCCGGTGGAAAGCTGGAACGATGCGCTTTCTCCGTGGAAAGTCCCTGCCGTGTGGGGAAAGCAAGGCTTCGGCGGCAAAGCTGGGGACACCCTGCGCTTTCTGACGGAGCATGTTATCCCCACACTGAAACAACACTTCAATCTCCCGGAAAACGTCAAAATCATTCTGGGCGGCTACTCGCTGGCCGGGCTGTTCGCTTTGTGGGCATCCACCCAGACCGATTTGTTCTACGGTGTCGCCGCCGCTTCTCCCTCTGTGTGGTTTCCGAGCTGGATGGAGTTTGAACAGCAGCGCCCGATACAGGCGCAGCACGTTTATCTAAGCCTTGGCGACAAGGAGGAACACACAAAAAACACCATCATGGCTGCGGTAGGGGATAATATCCGCACGCTGCACAGTCGGCTTACAGAGCGTGGCGCAGACTGCACCCTTGAATGGAACAGCGGTGGACACTTTAAGGACGCTGATTTGCGTACCGCAAGAGCATTTCAGTGGGTGATAGAGAAACGCACATGACCATTTTGATTAATGCAGATGGCCGCCCAGCGGTCAGTGATGTGATGAAGAACAAGACCAGCTGCCGCACCCTGCCGCTGATCCGTTTAAATCTGCGCCTCTGGCGGAGATGGTGGGCATTCTCCCGCGGACTAAGCAACAGCCCACAGGGCTGATTGCTTGCGGCCTGCGGGCCGCCGCCCTGTTCTCATCCGCACCATCTTTGCCGCAAAAAAGGCACCAGCCTAAGCCGGTGCCTTTTGTTGGCGGAGATGGTGGGCATTCTCCCGCGGGCTAAGCAACAGCCCGCAG
>OKTS01001115.1_pt1 | contig 9174 bp, 9 predicted proteins | sample 1606331 | NCBI WGS metagenome assembly OKTS01 (sample SAMEA3879564, study PRJEB24766) | human gut metagenome | biome: human-associated habitat; feature: feces | place: USA | collected 1985/1987 | reverse complement strand
AAAATCAACCGTGGAATAGGACTCCTCACCCGCCGATATGACCATGGCAGAGTTCATCAGCTTTAGGGCACTTTCCCTGCTAAAACCGGCCTCCAAAAGCTTTTCAAGCAAATCCACCACCAGTGTGCTCTCGGCCTGCGCCTGCTTGCCCGATCCCATGCCATCGGATACACATACATGATACATGCCATCATCCAGCTGAAACATGCTGCAGCTGTCGCCATTTGCCTGAGAGCCGGTCTTCTTTTTGGTCGCCACCCCCGAAAGTGCATAGAACTGATTCTCCTCGTAAAGCACAATAGATGTCCTCTCATCGGATATTATTGAAACTGTCCCATGTGCCTGCCTGAGCTTCACTCCCATGGCGCGTGAAACCGCCTGCACATACTTTGAAATTTCAATTCCACCATCTATCTTGGTGCAGACATCTGCCTTTATACATACCTGCTGCCTTGCGTTCTCATAAATATGGGCATTTTCCACCTGTATACCAGCCTCTTTTGTATATACATAAACTCTTGAAAGACGCAGCCTTCTTTTTTTATCAATACATTTTTCAGCCCTGCACCAGCTATCCATGAGCTCTGCCATAGCGTCAAGCTGTGCGGCTATGACGCGTCTGTTTTCTGTGAGACGCCTGTACCAGGCTTCATTTAGCTCAATACGGGCAAATGCCTCTGTGGCGGCTTCCACCATGCGCGTATAGTGCGGGCAGCCATCCACATATCTGTTTTGCACAATTTCCTCTGTTTTCATACGTTTGCGCACTGCATCAGCAAGCATTTTTATACTGTCGGAAATCGAAGTCCCGCTTGTCCAGCACACACTGCAGCCCTCACAACATGCACAAAGTCTCCCTGTCACCTCAAGCTGTATTTTCTCACTCTCATCAGGGATTTTATCTGCCGTACATTTTACAGCCATGACGTTTGCAGTCGAAATAATGCCTGAAAGTCCTGAAACTGCTGTGGCAAATGCCTCCTCCCTGTCGGGCAGAAGTCCTGCTATGACCGGATTTTCATTGTGCTCAAGAGCCCTTAAATATTCGCATGCTCTGCAAAGCACAAAGGCCATCGAAAACACAACAAGGCTCTCTGCTACCGACAACACTATCTCATCCGTATCCGGCCTTCCCAGAAATGTTACCGACAAATTCATCACCGCCGTGGCACAAGCTGCCACAACGGCTGTTGTCAGACATCCGTTTTTACTGCTTTTTCTCACAAATAGCCTTTCCCCAAAGTAAATCACCGCAATAATAAAGAGATACTTACATATCGACGGTATCGATATAAAGTATCCCATTCAATTAATCCTATGTAAAAAATAATCGTATGCCCACTGCTCAGACAATAAACTCCATACACTGCAGGTATCAGCGGATAACAATCCATCACACACACCAGTGTGGATGCAAATGCCATAAGCCCCCACACAGCCTTTTTTAAATTTGCAATCCTCATCTTTTTGCCTCCATCTTTTTTCAACGATTATATGTGGTCAAAAATGAAGGTTTTGACGAAAAAGCGCAACTATATCTTCAAAAATTATTTGTCCTTTTCCTTGAAGATTATTTCATTGTCATACGCAAGCCCCAGCTTGCTCTTTGCTATATCCTCTATGTACTGGTCACTCTGCATATACTGCTGCATGCTTTCTATCTCATCAGCACGCTCCGATTCTTTAGTGTACTGCTTTTCAAGCTCCGCTTTTTGTGCGGCATATGTAGATTCCTTCTGCTTTAGCTGCACAACCTGGACTACCATAACCACAAGAAATGCTATAACTATGATGGAAACACTTAAAGTTCCGCCCCTTCTCTTTGCACGACGTTTACTCATTATTCCTCCTTAGGTGCTTATCTGAATATCCTGCCAAACATTTTATCTTTCTTTCCGGTCACCTCCGGTACCTTCGAATACGTAATCATGTCTATCTCACCTTCTATATCGGCTTCTCCCTTCTCAAGGTTTAGCCTGTTTACGTGAAGATCCTTGCCCTTTAGGTCAAGCATGCCCAGCTCCGTCTCCAAAAGTATCTCTCCCACATCAAAGGAGAGCACATCCAAAATGCCTGTAAAGCTGCCTGTTCTGCGATTATTCAAGATAAGCTTATGACTCTTTGTGCCTGATATTTCTTCCATTTCCTGTCCCTCACATAATTTTTAATATGCTCCATAGACAGCCGCACATATACATGCCATCTGTGGAATCGCATATGTAAATATATGCCGGGATTCATGAAAATATAACCTATATATACTCAAAAAGATCTTTTGCTTCTTCCTTCTTTGTTGTGTCAAGGAGATTTAACACCTTAACCTTGACTGTCTTTTGTCCAAATGCTATCTCTATTATGTCTCCGACCTTGACATTTACAGATGCCTTTGCCAGTCTGCCGTTTACTGTGACACGGCCTGCGTCACATGCCTCATTTGCCACTGTACGTCTCTTTATCAGACGCGATACCTTCAAAAATTTGTCTAATCTCATTGTTACCTCTGTGTCTTACCTATAATAAATCAATTCATAACCATTACCCTGATTTCAGTGGATATAGCCAAAAATGGGCGGAGCCTTAAAGGCTTCACCCATTCTTCTACTCCGTGATAGTCTAACTTATTAGTTAAGAGAATCTTTTAAAGCCTTTCCAGCCTTGAACTTAGGAGCCTTAGATGCTGCAATTGTCATCTCAGCGCCAGTCTGTGGATTTCTTCCTGTTCTTGCTGCTCTCTCAGATACCTCGAAAGTACCGAATCCAACTAACTGGATCTTCTCACCTTTCTTTAACTCCTCTGCAACAACATCTGTGAATGCCTTTAAAGATGCCTCTGCGTCCTTCTTTGATACTCCGGCCTTCTCTGCCATAGCTGCAACTAAATCTGCTTTGTTCATGATAAAATTCCTCCTCTGGATTTTCATAATTTATATAATTCGAGCTGTATTCCCAAATTACCTACAAGAATATATATACTTGTTTTTATGGGGTTTGTCAAGGAAAATGCGCTATTTCCTAGGCTTTTATGTACTTTTACCATTCTTAAAACCTTACTTTGAACTTAATAAAGAGGTTAATGTTGAAAGATAATCGGATATGTCCTTATTTGTCAGACTATTTTTGGAACTGTCAGAGGATTTATTGTTGGTTCCCCGTGATGAATTTGTACTCTGCGAGCTGCCGGTGGTGCTGCCCTGAGATGTACTTTGATTGTCCTTCTCATCAGCCCTCTCTGAGGCTGTCTCGGAAGGTGTCTGTGCGGTGGCTTGTGAACTGCCAGTGCTGTTAGTTTTGGTACCTGATGAATCGTTTGCAGAGCTGTCCGTATCGTCATTTATCGTAATCTGTATGGTGGCCTCCTTTGAGTTCACGTAAAGCGTCCTCGTCCAGGTGTCATAGCCATCGGCTGTTACCTTAAGCGTGTGTTTTCCGTATGTTATCTCAACCGGGCTCGTATAGTCGATTTCACTGCCATCGACATATATTTTTGCTCCCTGCACATCAACCTCGAAAAGGATACTGCTCTTTTTAGGACCCTCACCCTTTAAATCATTTAAATTTACCTTTGTAGTCTCTCCTCTTTTTATCTCAATATCCGTGCTGCCTCCCCAGCCGTTGTTGGCCACAGCGAGCGTATAGCTGCCCTCCGGCACATCAAGCGACATATCCTTAGTGATTTCTGCAAATATCCTGTCTCCGAGCTGCAAAAAGCTGCCCTCAAACAGCGATGTATTGCTAAGCTGCAGTGTGCCGTGCCCTGTTGTGACAGAAATTGACACTATATCCTTGTCAATCCCGACAACAGCCAGCTTATCCTGCGCCGTGAGGCTGTCAGTATCTATGACATCCGAGCCTGAAAATATCATGGTGCGCTCACCCAGCCTGTAGCTGCTATTTCCAATTTCAAGCACGCTCTTATTCTTATCCACAGAAAAATTGGTCACTGCGTCGTTTGTCCACACCTTATCGGATTTTTGTATACGCTTTGCCTTGCCGTCTGAATCTGCCCCTGATATGTCAACCACATCACCCTGATGTATGTCTGAAACTGACATGTGATTGCCATATTTGTCAAAAAAGCCGGTGGTCAGCCCATAGTAATACTGATACTGCACTCCCGTCGAGTAATTGTATACCCTGATTGTCTCATTGGCACTGTTTATGTCCGATACTATGAGAATATCTGAACTTTTCTTAACGGACTTTCCGTTTTCCTCCGCAGCAGCTTTCAAACCGGACTGCGTGCTTTCTCCCACGGCCTCCGTCGTATCATTCATGCTGTTATAGAATTTTTTTACACCATCATCCGTGTCCTGTTTTCCACATGCTGCAAGTGACAGCACAAGCATGCATACTATGCAAAATAATCTTTTAAATTTCTTCATCTGTATTTCCTTTAATAGCTGGCTTTAAACGTTTTTCTACAATAATAATATATCGTATAGTCATTTACTTTTCAATTAAATTCACTATATATATGCATTACTGCTTACACTATGGCTTGCAGGGCATGCAGATACTCCTCGCGCTCCCCACTTAGCTGTATGAGCTGTGCAAGCTTATCCACATCGCGGTCGCATACCCATGACTTGCGCGAGTTGCTATAGTGATTGCAGAGCTTACAAAATTTTTCAGGAAACAAAAGCAGTGCTTGAAGCAGTCTCATTGATGTATCATCAAGACTTCTTACGCTGCAATAGCTGTCAAGAATTGCATCTGCAACCGCTGTATCCCAGTGATTTTTTTCGAGCATCTTGCGCATGTACTCCGCAAGATCAGTTTCCGGATATCCCGGATGCATGGTCTCGAAATTGACAGGGAGCCATCTTCCGGACTGTGTATACACGACATTGTGCTGGTTGAAGGCTCCGTGACAGTATATCGGAACCGACGTTTTACTATTTTCCAGCTCACACAATATTTCCGCCGATTTCTGTCCCTGCTCTAAGAATCTCTCATAGCATTCATAAAACAGATGCTCAAAAGCATTTGTCTTGCTGCGACGCAGTATGTAGTTTTTAAGCTTTACTATCTGCGCACATTTGCGCTGAGCTTTTTCGTACAGGCTTTCTACCTCGATATCCGAAGGCAGCGGATACTTTTCCAATATATTGTGCAGCTGCGCTAATGCCCTGCTGCCGCCACGCATATCATCTATGCTGTCCGTGCTGCACTCTCTGCCTGCTCTGTAATCCTTCAATATGTATGCGTCCTCACAGTTATCTCGCGATATGATACACTGCTCCTTTGTCTGTGATATCTGCTCCACATCCATACCGTTTCTCTGGATAAATGCCAGCGTATCCCGCAGGGTGCATGCCCTTTGCTCATGCCCTCTGTACGGCACGAGCAGCTTCTGCCCGATGCCTGTGTCACATATATATGCTCCTCTGCCCTTTATTATCCTGCTTACTGTAAGCTCATATTTTTCCAAAGCCACTTCCGGCTGATTATACAAAAAAATCCCCCCTCATATAATTAATGCATCATAACTATTAAGATGCTTTTTAATCATATGAGAGAGGTTATTATTTTATTCGCAAGCTCTTTAAGTTTTTGTGCTTCATTGAGCGATGGGTCATCAAGCACCTGCTCATAAAGCCTGTCCAGGATATCGCCAAGCTTCGGTCCCGGCTCTACTCCCATTTTAATCAGGTCGCTGCCATTTATTTTCATTTCCTTTTTTGATACACACTGGTGGTCTGCGAGGATTTTCCTGTATACACTCTCATATTCTGCGATGTATTCAAGCTTTTCTGCGCGCTTATACATGCTCTGTCCGAGTGTATCGGCTCTTTTCACCTCAAACAACAGCGGAAAAAGCTCTGTTCCTATGCGGCTTATGGCACGCCTTACATTGCGCTCTGTGATGGCCGGACGGTCATCATGCTCTTTTACGAGCTTACAGCAACAGTCTGTAGTCCTGTTATCAAACTTAAGGCGCCTGAGTATCTTTCTTGTCATATCAGCTCCCACAACAGGATGCTTCTTGAAATGATTCTGGCCTTCCTCATCTGTCGTAATGCACACAGGCTTTGCCACATCATGAAGCAGCATAGTAAGCCTTAGGATTTTGTCCGCTCGCACATGCTCCAAGGTATGAAGCGTATGCTCGCCGACACTGTACATATGGTGCTTATTGTGCTGAGGTGTCTGCATCATCACATCAAACTCCGGCATGAATACCGCTGTGAGTCCAAGCTCATACAGATCTCTCATCATCTGCGGATGGTCTGATGTCAGAAGCTTCACAAGCTCCACCTGGATTCGCTCTGCGCTGACCTTTGACAAGGCAGGGGCAAGCTCTTTTATGGCTGCTTTAGTCTGTGCCTCTATATCAAAGCCAAGCTGGGCTGCAAATCGCACCGCACGAAACATCCTGAGTGCATCCTCACTGAACCTGTCGTGTGCACAGCCCACACATCTGATCACATGTGCTTTTAAATCTGCTATGCCGTCAAATTCATCGACAAGCCCTGCCCTGTGATTATATGCCATAGCATTGATTGTGAAGTCGCGCCTCTCTAAGTCGAGCTTCAGATTGGAGGTAAAGGTGACCTCCTTTGGATGGCGTGCATCCTCGTACTCTCCGTCTATCCTGTAGGTGGTGACCTCATAGCCCACATGCTCCAGCATGACCGTGACTGTGCCATGCTGGATACCTGTGTCTATCGTATGGTCAAATATCGCTTTGACCTGCGCAGGCTTTGCAGATGTGGTGATATCCCAGTCATTGGGGTTGCGTCCCAGAATAGAATCTCTGACGCATCCACCGACAACATAAGCCTCATAACCGTTTTCCTCTAAAATGTGCAGTATTTTTTCCGCATTGGAAGGAATCGTTAATTTCATATTAGTATGCTCTTCCCCAGTAAACCATCTTCTTAGCCGGTTTTCCGCAGCATACGCAGACATCGCTCAAGTGTTCCTGTTCAAACGGCATACATCTGGATGTTGCCTGAACATCTTCTTTGATCTTGTCTTCGCATTCACGGTTTCCGCACCACATAGCTTTTACAAAGCCAGGTTTGTTGTTGATGGTATCTTTGAATTCTTCATAATTCGTTGCAACATATGTGTGTGCATCACGATGTGCACGTGCGCGCTCCAGCATATCTTTCTGCATGGTATCCAGAACTTCCTGTACTTTGGCAGCAAGCTCTTCGAAAGAAACCACATATTTTTCTCTTGTATCACGACGACAGATAACAGCCTGTCCGTTCTCGATATCTTTCGGGCCACATTCGATACGAACCGGAATTCCTCTCATTTCCTGCTCAGCAAATTTGAATCCCGGGCTTCTGTCTGTGTCATCAACTTTAACACGGATGCCAGCTGCTTTGAGTGCTGCAAACAGTTCATCTGCCTTTTCCAGAACACCCTCTTTACGCTGCTGAATCGGAATGATAACAGCCTGTGTCGGAGCAATTCTCGGAGGCAGAACAAGTCCGCTGTTATCACCATGAACCATGATGATTGCACCGATCATACGTGTTGTCATACCCCAGGATGTCTGATGCACATATTTCAGTGTGTTATCTTTGTCTGTGTACTGGATGCCGAATGCTTTTGCAAATCCGTCACCAAAGTTATGGCTGGTACCGGACTGAAGTGCTTTTCCATCGTGCATCAGAGATTCAATTGTGTAAGTTGCTACTGCACCTGCAAATTTTTCTTTGTCTGTTTTCTGACCTTTGATTACCGGAATTGCCAGAACTTCTTCGCAGAAATCAGCATACAGATTCAGCATCTGGATCGTTCTTTCTTCTGCTTCTTCTGCTGTTGCGTGAGCAGTATGTCCCTCCTGCCACAGGAATTCTCTGGAACGAAGGAACGGACGGGTTGTCTTTTCCCAACGTACTACAGAACACCACTGATTATAGACCTTCGGCAGATCTCTGTGGGACTGGATGTCTTTCTGATAAAAATCGCAGAACAGAGTCTCAGAAGTCGGACGAACGCAGAGACGCTCCTGCAGTTCATTCAGTCCACCATGTGTTACCCACGCTACTTCCGGTGCAAATCCTTCTACGTGATCTTTTTCTTTCTGCAGAAGAGATTCCGGAATAAACATCGGCATGTACACATTCTGCACACCTGTTTCTTTGAATCTGCGGTCCAATTCATGCTGGATATTTTCCATGCATCCTTTTACACTTGTGTAGCCGCACAGTTCCGCTTTTTTGACAACGTCTGTATACCACTGTGCAAAATCGTCTTCCATGGAAGTGATCGCTTCAACTAATTTCTTTGCCATCGTTCTTTTCTCCTTTTTGATATGATGATGCCGGAATTAAAAACCTCCGACCAGATACATGCCGGGATAAAAAGCATCAAAAAAAGCCCTTCAGATCCCGGTAAAGGGACCGAAGGACTTCGGCGGTACCACCCTAATTAACAATTCCCAAAGGAACTGCTCTCTCTAGATCCTTTAACGCAGGAAACACGCCATGCTTCAATCACATGGAGCTCAGAGGCCGGTTCCATGATTCACGCACAGAATCCTCACACCATATGGATCCCTCTCTGAGATTGCTCCTCATGTACTATTCTCTTCATCGCTCATAAACTTATTAAAATAAGCCGGATAACTCTTAATTCATCCGAACTTATCTTATTTTAAATAAAAATAATCCGAGTGTCAACCCCAAAGTAAACGCCCTGGAATCATTTTTTCACCATTTTTACACAGAAAGTTTGATTTCCCTTCCTGTCCGATTATATTTGTAATATCTTACCCCCGCTGCATCCAGCATCCTTTTGGATGCAATGACAGACGGTGTGTGTTCGTATTTGTCACAGTCATACACAACCGTTTTGATCCCTGCCTGGATGATCGCCTTGGCACATTCATTGCACGGAAAAAGCGAAACATAGAGCTTTGCACCTTCCAGACTTCCACCCCGGTAATTCAGGATCGCATTCAGCTCACTGTGGGTCACATAAAAATATTTCGTATGAAGACTGTCACCCTCTCTCGCCCATGGAAATTCATCATCTGAACAGCCTTTTGGAAAACCGTTATAGCCCATAGAAAGGATCTTGTTGTCCTGGCTTACGATGCATGCCCCCACCTGGGTGCTTGGGTCTTTGGAACGTCTGCCGGAAAGAGTGGCAACTCCCATAAAATATTCATCCCATGTAATATAATCAACACGTTTATCTGACATTTTTTTC
>OKTS01001113.1_pt1 | contig 9187 bp, 6 predicted proteins | sample 1606331 | NCBI WGS metagenome assembly OKTS01 (sample SAMEA3879564, study PRJEB24766) | human gut metagenome | biome: human-associated habitat; feature: feces | place: USA | collected 1985/1987 | reverse complement strand
CACAGGTTGTTGTTTTGCCAACGCCGCCTTTCTGGTTGGCGATGGCGATGATTTGCGTGTTCAAATAAACCTCCTCCTTCTACAAAAAATATCCCTATTCCGAAAAATAGGGATGAAAAAAGCCGCTTACTCAAATAAATGAATAAACGGCTATGTAAGAAATATTCGATTGTAAGTAAAGTTTTATATCACTGCAAAATAACGAAGTGCATCTTTGATTGCTTCTACCTTTTCTGGTGTCGGATGTTTCCTCGGCTGTTTCAATTCTTCTACCGCATTAGGAGCATCATACATCGGCAATCCCAAATTTCGCTTTACCTCTGCGATATATGCGGTATGTACCTTGAAGCCGTATTTCGCTTCTATGTACTCCTTAATCATTTTGTAGGTCACTTTTTCTTTGGGCTTATACGCTTCGGCTCTTTTAGCAATACTATCTACCGGAATCTTGCCCTCGCCCTCTCCAAACTCCACATCAATGTGGATATAACTGTCGGCTTTTTTGTGGGATAAAAGAACTACCGTCTCGACATGCACACTCTGTGGGAACTGATCCACACCTCTACACATCTTGATCTCATATCCATTCGCACACAGATACTTCAGATCTCTCGCCAATGTCGCACTGTCACAGCTTACATACACAACCTTCTCCGGCTGCATCTTCACGATCGTCTCCAGCAGTGTCTCGTCACAGCCCTTTCTCGGTGGATCCACAACGATCACATCTGCATGAGCTGTCTCGCCATTATGCTCTCGCTCATACTCTGCATAATATTCCGGCAGGACTTCTTCTGCCTTCCCGACGAAAAATTCTGCGTTATCAATCGCATTAATCTTTGCATTTTCTTTGGCATCATCGATTGCCTGCGGCACAATCTCAACTCCGTAAACCTGTTTTGCCTTCTGGGCAAGGAAGAGGGAAATCGTTCCGATTCCGCAGTACAGATCCCACACGGTTTCATCACCTTTGAGGTCTGCATACTCAAGTGCAAGTCCGTATAGTTTCTCTGTTTGTACCGGATTTACCTGATAGAATGATAATGGGGAAATCTGATATTTTACATTTCCGATATAATCTGTAATATATCCCTGTCCCCAGAGAATTTCATAGGAATCTCCCATAATCACATTATCTCTTCGTGTATTCGGACTGATCGTGATACTTGTCATGCCCTCACTCTGAATAAGCTTTTCAATCAGACGCTCTGCTTTCGGAAGTTTCTTTCCGTTGACCACAAGACAGACCATAATTTCTTTTGTCTTGAATCCATAGCGGATCAATGCATGCCGGATCAGACCTTTTCCAGTCTTCTCGTCATACGATTTGATCTTGTTTTCACGCATATATTGTAAAATGATCTCGAGAATCTCTTTGTTCTGCTCTACGCCAAGAGCGCAATCTGTGTTTGCAATAATATCATGTGTTCTTCCGGCATAGAATCCCGTGATCGGATTGCCTTCTTTGTCCGTTCCGAACGGGAACTGTGCTTTATTACGATAACCAAACGGATGCTCCATTCCAACAACCGGCTGCATCACTGTATCAATCTGGTCTTTTGTGAACCCACCGATTCGTTCCAGATTGCCACGAATCTTCTGGTCCTTAAACACAAGCTGACGATCATAAGACATTTCCTGGATCTGGCAGCCTCCGCATCTTCTGGCAAATGCACACTTTGGTTCTACGCGATATTCTGATGGTGTGATAACTTTCATCAATCTGGCATAGCCATAATTCTTCTTTGCCTTCATGACTTTCGCTTCAACCACATCACCGATCACTGCGTCTTTGATAAAGAGCGTGTAGCCATCCACATGGCCAATTCCTTCCCCGCTCACTCCGATATCTGTTATTTCAACTGTTACAATATCATTCTTGTTCATTCTTTTCTCTCTTCTATTTTACTCTTAATTATACAAAGATGTTGGGGTCAAAAGGTATTTTGACCCCTATGATACACGGATTGCTTCGCATTGTTAGATTTAATCCTCGGATGCTCTTCTTAAATTAGACTCAAACAGACGGTTATATCCAAGCCATTCTGTTCCTGTTTTTCCTTTGAACAGTTCTGTCAATGTCTGAAGCTTTGCATCTGTTGAATCTGCCATATTCAATGCCACTGCCTCTGCCAGTGCCGGTTTCTTTGGAGAACCGTATTCCAGTTCACCGTGATGTGCCACGATACAATGCTTGAGTTCATGAGCAAGCTTCACCGGAAAGTCCGGGATAGAACGGATCGCATCATCGATCATCTCGACACCGATCACGATATGTCCGATCAGCTGTCCCTCATCTGTATAATCATTGTCCGGAAAATCAGAAAGTTCTTTCACTTTTCCGATATCATGAAGGATTGCAGAGCTAAGGAGCAGATCTCTATTCAAAATAGAGTAGCTTGTTGCAAAATAATCACACATACGAGTTACACTGAGTGTATGTTCAAGCAATCCTCCGGAAAATCCGTGATGTACTGTCTTCGCTGCAGAATGTGCCTTGAATTTTTTGATAAACGCTTCATCTTTTATATAGTAGAATTCCAACACCTGTCTTAAATATTTGTTAGAGATCTGACGAATATAAGCTGTCAGTTCCTCGTACATTCCGTCTACACTCTTATCTGTTGTCGGCATATAGTCTGCCGGATTGTATTCTCCCTCTTCCGCCTTTCTGATCTGACGGATGTTCAACTGAAGATTTCCGTTATAATTGATCACATCTCCAAAAACTTCGATAAAGTCCTTCTCATCATAATCTGCGATTCCCTGGGAGTTCGGATCCCATACTTTTCCATCTAATGTTCCTGTTTTATCCTGAAGAATCAGATTATCATACGGCTTTCCATTTCTTGTCTCTGCGGAGCGTTTTCCTTTACAAAGATATACATTCCTGATTGTTTCTCCCTCGCATAATCCATCTATAAATCTCATTTTCTGCCTCTTTCACTTGTTATTCTTTACTTTCAATCGTAACATCAAATTTAATATCTACATATCCTTCAGATCCTCGGCGTTTCCCTTCCACTTTGATCTGATCTCCTACTTTCAGTGTCAACATCAGTTTACGGTAAGCACTCATGCTTACAATTTTCTCTCCATTCACAGAACAGATCACATCTCCACTCTGTATGCCCGCTGCCATTGCAGGTGAATCTGCTGCCACGTCAATCACATAGATTCCTGACGGCATGCCCTCTTCTTCCTGAATTCCACTTGTCACTGCTGTTCCTGACACACCGATATAAGGTACACTTGCACCGTTCGCTAACAGCTGGATAACCAACTTCAGATCTGAAATCGCATAAGCATTTGCGGTACGTATTCCCCGGTCTTTCCAAATATCAGAAGAAATCATTCCGATCACTTCTCCATCCAGATTGAATAAAATACCTGTTCCATCGGATGCACTGCTCATATCGGTCGCAATCACACTATACTCTCCGTCGCGTCCGATTTCTTTATAGTTTGACGAACTGACAATTCCGTAACCGCTTCCTCCGGCATAACCGAAAATATTTCCCAGTGCGAATATAACATCACCCTGTTCTGTCAGATTCGAATTGCCAAGTGATGCTACACTTGAAGCACTCCATGTGGCATCTGAAAGGCTTTTTTTATCTACCGCAAATATTGCAAATCCACTATTTTTATCCTTTTTTTTCAGGCTTGCCTTATATTCTGATTTATCTGAAAATGTAACGCACCACTCTTTTGCATCTTCGCAGATCGAAGCATAGGACAAAATCAGTATCTCCTGTCCGTTATCTGCAACGATCACACCCGATACACTCTCATCAATTCCGGTCGCTTCTGCATTCCAGTTCTCCTGTTCTGCTCCTTTCGTAACAGATACCACACTCTTCTTCGCTGTCAGTGCTTTCTCATATGCTTTGGACATCATCTGTACATAACTGATCTCCTGCTGATTCTGCGCGTCATTCTGCTCTGTCGTGTCGTCACCTTCTGCTGAATCTTCCCCTGACTGATCGTCCTCCTGAATTGTCACAACTTGTGTCTTTTCTGGAAACAACTTCTGTGCAAGCGGACGCAACGCAAAGAATCCCAGGCATGCAAAGCCTCCTAAAACCAGTCCGCATATTGCAATCCGGATGAGCTGTTTCATTCCTTGCTGTCTGCTGATCTTCTTTGGTTTTATTGTCTCTTCAAGAAATGCAAAAGATTCCTTTTCCTCTGACTGTTCTAAATTTTTCCCGTCAGGACCCTCTTCCGGAACCTGACCATTACTTTTCTTTTCTGACATTGACATGAACCTCATTCGTGACTGTTCACTTCCGTGTCAACTACAAAATCAACCGACACGGACATTTCCATTACTTAGTATAACTGATTCATATAGATTGTTCAATATCTATAAAAGCCTTTTATTTAATGAAATAATAAGGTACAATAAGACTCGGAAATAGTTATTGTTCACATGTATTGTGAACAGCTACATGATTAAAAAATTAGTATTAAGTTGAAATGACAGAGGAAAATAAATGAATCAAAAAACATTATTTAAACTGGAATATGATAAGATCATTGCTCTTCTTGAAAAAGAAGCGACATCTTTCCGCGGAGGACAGCTCTGCCGTCGTTTGAAGCCAATGACCGACCTTCATAAGATCAACACTTATCAGGAACAGACTGCTGCCGCTTATACACGAATCGTGCAAAAGGGACGTATCTCGTTTGGTGACGCTGCACCGGTTGAAGAGTCCATGAAGCGTCTGGAGATTGGTGGCTCACTCAGCAGCACAGAACTTCTCCGTATTTCCCGCCTGCTTGTAAATGCAGCCAGGGTAAAGGCCTACGGAAGACATGATACACAAGAGGACGCTTGCGACTGCCTGGATGAATATTTTAACCTGCTTGAACCACTGACACCACTTTCAAATGAAATCGACCGCTGTATTATCGGCGAAGATGAATACAGTGATGATGCCAGTTCCACACTGAAGCAAATTCGTCGAAGCATTAATAACATCAATGACAAAGTACACGCCACTTTAACTACACTGGTCAACGGTTCCCTTCGCACTTATCTGCAGGATGCAATCATTACCATGCGTGGAGACCGCTATTGTGTACCTGTTAAAGCGGAATATCGTGGACAGGTACAGGGACTCATTCACGATCAGTCTTCAACAGGTTCTACTCTTTTTATTGAACCTATGGCAATCGTAAAACTGAACAATGACTTAAAAGAACTTTATGCAAAGGAACAGGAAGAGATTCAGGTGATTCTTGCGAATCTAAGTGAAGAAGCCGCACAATATATCGAGGAAATCCGTGTGGATTACCGTTCTCTGACGGATCTTGACTTCATTTTTGCACGAGGTGCTCTGGCAATGTCCATGCGCGCCAGCCGGCCGCTTCTGAATGAAGAGGGACGCATCCGTATCCGTGAGGGACGTCACCCACTGCTCGATCCGAAAAAAGTTGTTCCGATCACCGTGACACTTGGGGAAGACTTCACACTGCTGATCATCACCGGACCAAACACCGGCGGTAAAACTGTTTCTTTGAAAACGGTCGGCTTGTTCTGTCTGATGGGACAGTCCGGACTTCACATTCCTGCCGGAGACCGCAGTGAACTGGCTGTATTTCATCAGATTTATGCAGATATCGGAGATGAACAGAGTATTGAGCAGAGCCTTAGTACATTCTCTTCTCATATGACCAATATTGTCTCTTTCCTTAAGAAAGTAGATGAACGTTCGCTGGTTCTCTTTGATGAACTTGGAGCCGGTACAGATCCGACGGAAGGTGCCGCACTTGCAATTTCTATTCTGTCCCATCTTCACCAAAGAGGAATCCGTACAATGGCTACCACACACTACAGCGAGTTAAAAGTCTATGCACTTTCCACTCCGGGTGTGGAGAATGCCTGTTGTGAATTCGATATAGAAAGTCTTCGTCCGACTTACCGTCTGCTGATCGGTATTCCTGGTAAAAGTAATGCATTTGCAATCTCCGGGAAATTAGGTCTGCCGGATTATATTATTGAAGATGCAAAGAAACGGCTCAGTGAACAGGACGTTTCCTTTGAAGATCTTCTTACTGATCTTGAGACAAGCAAACGGACGATTGAAAAGGAACAGGAAGAAATCGCACGATTGAAGAAAGAAGCGGAAGACCTGAAAGCCCAGGCGAAACAGCGCCAGGAGAAATTAGATGATCAGCGCGACCGCATTTTACGCGAGGCAAATGAAAAAGCAAACGCCATTCTGCGTGAAGCAAAAGAAATTGCAGACAAGACGATCAAGGATTTCCGTAAATTCGGCAAGGAAAACATTTCTGCTTCCGAGATGGAAAAGGAACGCGAGAAGCTGCGTAAGAAGATCAAAGATACAGCATCTGCGTCTGCAATAAAAGCACAGAAACCAAAGAAAGAGCATAAAGCATCTGACTTCAAGCTCGGAGAATCTGTCAAAGTTCTCAGCATGAACCTGACAGGAACCGTAAGCTCTCTGCCTGATGCCAAAGGGAATCTTACCGTACGTATGGGAATCCTCAGCTCCCAGGTCAACATTTCTGATCTGGAGATTATCGAGGAAGTCTCTCCATATGCACCGAAGAAAATGAACCGTACTTCAAAAGGCAAAATCAAAATGGGAAAATCTCTTTCTGTCCGGCCTGAGATCAATCTGCTCGGACGCACTGTTGATGAAGCCGTTGCTGAGCTGGATAAATACCTGGATGACGCAATCCTCGCTCACCTGAATACTGTCCGTGTAGTTCACGGAAAGGGAACCGGAGCACTCAGAAAGGGAATTCATGAATATCTGCGTCGTCAGAAACATGTAAAATCCTATCACCTTGCCGAATTTGGTGAAGGTGACGCAGGTGTAACAATTGTAGAACTTGGCTAATTATTTTAAACAGTTACCAACTGCCTTATCATGGTTAATGGGGGAAAAAGAATGTTTGGAAAACAGAAAATCCTAATCGTAGATGATGATGAGAATATCGCTGAACTGATTTCTCTTTATCTCACAAAAGAATGTTTTGATACAAAATTAGTATATGATGGAGAAGATGCGCTTGCAGCTTTTGACAGCTATCAACCAAATCTGATTCTTCTTGATCTGATGCTTCCGGGAATTGACGGGTATCAGGTTTGTCGTGAGATTCGTTCCAAAGCTGCCACACCGATTATCATGCTTTCTGCAAAAAGTGAAGTATTTGACAAAGTTCTCGGACTGGAACTCGGAGCGGATGATTATATCATGAAGCCATTTGACCCTAAGGAAATGGTTGCCCGCGTAAGAGCTGTCCTGAGAAGATATCAGGTTGGACAACAGAATGATACTTCTGTTGAAAAAACAAAATGTGCGGAGTTTGACGGATTGACGATCAATCTTACAAACTACTCTGTTGTGTGTGACGGACATCCTGTTGATATGCCGCCAAAAGAATTAGAACTCCTTTATTGTCTTGCTGCATCACCGAATCAGGTATTCACAAGAGAGCAGCTCTTAGACCGTATCTGGGGCTATGAATATATCGGAGACACTCGTACCGTTGATGTTCATATTAAACGTCTGCGCGAAAAGATTAAAGACCACCCTCACTGGAATATCAGTACTGTATGGGGAATTGGTTACAAATTTGAGACAAAATAGATTTAAATCATCGGTCCTGGATACTGTAAACAGCATCTGGTGGCCGATGAGTACTTAGGGAGAAATTATGAAAGCAGTTCTGCATTTAAAATTTATTGTACTTTATATTATTTTCGGGTTTTTATGTGTTTTCACAACAGCAACATTAACCACAGAACTGATCACCGAACGTCTGGAAAAAGATACTTCGCAGACATTATACAGAGAAGCAACCATGATTGCGGATAATTATCTGCCTTCCTATTTTTCAAACGAATCTTCCAGCTGGGCTGTTCATTCTCAGTTATCTGCTATGAAGACGTATCTTAATTCTTCTCTGTGGTTTGTTGAAAAAGATGGTACAATGATCACCTCTGCCAACCTGAAGGATACTACTGCGCCACAATCCGTCAATAATTTTGATCCGGCCGAAATCGGGAGCAACCAGTACATGATCGGAACCTACCATAATTATTTTCAGGAAGATATGATTACTGTAATGGCTCCTGTCACACAGGGATTTTATACAAAGGGATATCTGATCATTCACAGCCCGGTCTCTCTGATCAACGAAAGATGCCGCACGCTGATGGTTCCGGTTTATATTTCTCTTGGAGTTATTTTCCTGTTGTCCTTCATCTTCCTGCTCGGGTTCCATTTCTTCGTCCATCGACCATTGTTGCTGATCACAGAAGCTGCGAAGCAATATGCCATGGGCAATCTGGATTACGAGATTCCGGTAAACAGGCATGATGAGATCGGATATTTATCCGCATCACTGAATTATATGGCTACACAACTGAAAGACTCTGATGATTATCAGAAAAAAATCGTAGCAAATGTATCCCACGATTTTCGTTCCCCGTTGACTTCAATTAGGGGGTATGTAGAAGCAATGGCAGACGGAACAATCCCACCAGAGCTTCATGAGAAATACTTAAATATCATTCTCTTCGAAACGGAACGACTGACTGACCTGACAACGGATCTTCTTACTTTGAACGAATTTGATACAAAAGAGCTCCTGCTCAATAAGACTTCCTTTGATATTCAGGAGATGATCAAACATACTGCCCAGTCTTTCGAGGGTGTCTGTACTCAGAAGCATATATCCATTAAGCTCTTTCTACTGTCTGAACAGATCAATGTAATGGCGGACCGACGCAAAATCCAACAGGTTCTTTATAATCTTCTGGATAATGCGATTAAATTCAGTGAGAATGACTCTTCTATTACAGTAGAAGTAACAACGAAAAATGATAAAATTTTTGTTTCCGTAAAAGATCATGGAATCGGAATCTCAAGAAAGGAAATCAATAAGATTTGGGAGCGTTTCTACAAATCAGATCTTTCCCGTGGAAAGGATAAGAAAGGAACCGGACTTGGACTTTCGATTGTAAAAGAAATCATACAGGCTCACGATGAACATATCAATGTGATCAGTACAGAAGGGGTTGGCACCGAATTTATTTTTTCTTTAAGCAAAGCTTAAAGGACAACGTGAACAGAACAAAGAATGTGCCTTGGCACATTCTTGCGCCTGCGGCGGTCGCTTGCGACACCTACCTTGTACGCCGCAG
>OKTS01001098.1_pt1 | contig 9321 bp, 7 predicted proteins | sample 1606331 | NCBI WGS metagenome assembly OKTS01 (sample SAMEA3879564, study PRJEB24766) | human gut metagenome | biome: human-associated habitat; feature: feces | place: USA | collected 1985/1987 | reverse complement strand
ATTTTGACCCTCATATAATTATATTCTATAAATAAAAATATACTACTATATTTATCAATTAATATAAACAAAGCTTCGACCAAAATTTACTCGCGGCTTCCATGACATGTAAAATAGATCACCTGGTAATCCTGCGAAAGCACCGCAAGCAGCCTTCTGCCTCGAGCAAGCTTCTCATCATCCAGATTCACAAACGGATCGTCAAGTATGAGGAACGGCTTCTCGCCCGGATACATCGCATCCACAAGCGCAAAACGCATACATATGCCTATCAGGTCCTTGTAGCCTGCCGACATGGTTCTCACATCGCGAAGCTGTCCCTGCTCCTTCATCCTTATTGAAATATTGGCATCCACCTGCCAGTCTCTGTCTGTATTTTCTGTCAGGATACCGAAGTACTTCTGGAAGCCATTGGAAATAGGCGCCATGTATCTGGCAGTAAACTGCTCCCTTGCCCTGGTCAGATAGTCTGATGTAAGCCCAAGTATCTCATACTTATGCTTTTCCTCAGCCTGTATCTGCTTGCAGTTGCGATACTCCTGCTCCTTTTCATCCCTCATATCAAGCTGCTCCTGCAGATCATCCATCTGTCTGCCGTACTGCACTAAAGATGCCCTGATTTCATCGAGGCTGCCCTCAACCTTTGAAATCATCTCATTGAGCTCATCAAGTGTATACGGACACTCATTTGGTGCAAGAAGCTTGTCCATATCGTTGTCATTCTCAAACTGCGCTTTCTTCTGAAGAGCACTGTCCATATTTTCCTTTGCAAAGCCGGCCTCTGCGAGCTGCTTTTTCATCTGTGAAAGTGCCTGTGTATATTCTGCAGCACTGTCATATCCATAGAGACTTAAATACTCATCAAGCGAAGCCTTTGCCTTCTCATAGTCAGCCTTTGTCTTGGCGCGCTTTCCTATCTGCTCGTTGAAACGGCTGTAGTCATGAGCCTTTGTTCGAAGCTCATAAAGCTTCTCCTGATACTGCGATTCATCTGCTTCAATCGAAAAGCTGTCAAAAAACTGCGATACCTCATGCTCCATTGATGTAATGCCGCTTTGAATCTGCTCAAGCTGCTCCTTTAATTCCTGAATCGGTATCTCCTTCTGCTTTATATTTTCCTCACGCTCAGCCATAAGCCTGATGTATACTCTCTGCTTTTTGTTGTTCAGACGGATTCCATAGACCATCATGACAACACCGCAAAGCGCCATAGCGACTCCAGCTATGCCTACCACAAGAAACATGATTTCCTTCACATTGTACTTCTCATTCAGACTGAATACCGTGGCAACAGCCGCTGCCAAAAGACCGATAACCATAAGCACAATACCTGCAGGTACAAGCTTAGTCTTCTCAGGGGGCTCCGGCTCCTCCTCATCATCTGCCATCTTTGCAAGTGAGGTCATCTGCGAGAGCTTGAGCTCCATATGGCTGTACTCATTCTTGACGCTCTGGATGTTTGCAATCTTCTTTTGCATCTCATCAAGACCATCATCAGATGGCACACCATCCTTAAACATACCTGAAAGTGTATCTAAATACTGCTCCTCCTCAGGCGTAAAGCTCAGATTATCTTCTACAGCCTTTAAGCTTTCTAGCTCTCCAGCCTGCTTTGTCTTTTCCAAAAGCTCTGCCTCATCCGGTGCTTTGTCTCCAAAGACTGCCGATGCAGCATTGTAAATGCTCTCTTTCTCCTTTGCAACGGCACAAAGCTGCTCGTAGTTTTCACGAAGTGCCTGCTTTCTGCTGTCCTCAGATGCCACCTGAAGCGCCCTGCCGTACTCGGCTCTGATACCGGTAAGCTCCTTCTTCTGGGCAGTTTTCTCATCTATTTTCTGTGAAAGCTGTGCTGCCGCCTCATCCGCGGCCTGATACTTCTTAAGCTCCTGTTCTAAGGCTGTGAGTGTATTTACACGCTTTTTGATAGAGCCTGTGATACGGTTTGGGGACATCTTGTTCATCATATCCTTAATGTCCGCTGTCGCCGACTCGAAGTTGTTGATGTCATTTGTATTTTCCGCCATATTGCCAAGCTTTGCGCTGATGCTGTCTGATGACGAAAACATGCAGTCTGCCTGTGCTATGTATATCGTTCTCTTGAACGAGCTGCGGTCGAGGTCAAAAAGCTCCTCTCCAAGCAGTGGTGAAAAATCATCACACTCAACCATGGTTGCAAGCCTGTATAAGTGAAAATCATCCTGCTTTTCTGTGAGTCCAAATGTCCTTACAAGTCTGTACTCCACTCCATCGGCCTCAAAATCAAGCTCTCCACCATAAGTGCCGCCCTGCCATGGCTTATAGAGCTTTCTTTCCCTCTCAAAGGCGCCCGGCTCCTTTTTCGTATCAAAGCCGTACAGCATAGCCTTCAAAAAAGCCGCAAGTGTACTCTTTCCCCAGCCGTTTGGCTGGTTTATGACATTGACTCCATCATTGAAATTGATATTAAGATCGGACAGCTTTCCGAAGTTGTTTATGTGACAAGCTATTAATTTCAATTTCTAAATCTCCTCCCCGCTAAGCGCCGATATACCACACCTGATGACCTCAGATTTCTGCTCCTCGGTCATATCTGAGCCAAGCACCATCCGTATGAACTCACCCTTAAGTGATGCATCCTTTTCGTATTCACTGTAATTGATGAGAAGCCTTGTCTCATCATACACCTTTTCATAGTAGAAATATTCCTCGAACATATCCTTGAGGAAGTCTGTGTTTATCTCACAATCCACGTCCACCTCACCTACAAGCACGAACTTTACCATGCTTCTCGATGAATATTCACTGTCCGAAATGGCCTTTTCCATCTTCACAGCCACATCCTGTGTGGTCATGGCTCCTGTCACATCCACATACAGCGTGTAGAGACTCCTGTATGCAAACGGTACAAAGCTAAAGCCTGCCGTGAGCTTCTCATCATCTATATCGAGTACCACAAAGCCCTTTTGTCCACACTCATCAAAGCCTCTTCCCTCTAAGCAGCCGCTGTAGCAGTACATGCCACGGTTGTCAAGCTGTCCGCTCTGATACTCATGCACATGACCGAGTGCGAGATAATCAATGCCCTTATTCTTAAGGTCGCCTGTGGAAATCTCATCACCGAGCTGTCCGTGAAGAGTGACAACGTTGTAATTGTCATTATCGAGCACAAGAGAATTGTACATGGCAGCCTGGTTAGACTTGTCTATCTCAAGACCTGTTATTGTGATATTCCCATAGCTGTATGAGGTCCACTGATTAGAAAAAAGCTTAAGGTTGTCAGGGATTTCATCGAGCTTAGATATGAAATTGTCCGAGTCGTGATTACCCTTAAGATAATAGAAATCGATATCCGGATTTGACGTAATCGAATCCTTTACCAGATTTCTGGCAGTCGCTGACACATTTCTCGTGTCAAATAAATCGCCTGCTATGATAATCGCCTTTACATCGTTATTTTTGGCGTACTCTATCATCCTTGAATATGTACGCAGTATTTCCATTTTTCTCTCTTTTGCCTGCTCCTTTGACAGATTCGAGGTCATCTTCGAATCCAGATGCAGGTCTGCACAGTGGATAATTTTCATTTTTCCAATTCCTCTTGATATATGAACGTTTATAAATCATTACAGACTACACATAGATTCATTACGCATAGCCTGGTTGCATCATTTACAGCCAATTCACAATTTCATAATCATTTAACAATTAAACGTGCTGACTGTCTGCAAGCTCAGGTGTACCTCTCATCTGAATGAGCGGGCCGCCCTTCTTCTCCACATAGTCCTTAGTGATTGTAACCGTGCCGATATTGTCATCCTTTGGAATCTCATACATGATATCGAGCATGAAATCCTCTATAATCGCACGAAGTGCTCTGGCTCCGACCTTCTTCTCCTTTGCCATCTTGGCGATGGCATAGAGTGCATCGTCGTCGAACTCAAGCCTTACCTCATCCATCTCAAGAAGCTTCTGATACTGCTTGATTATGGCATTCTTTGGCTCCTTCAATATCTTTACAAGCATATCCTCGGTGAGCGCCTCAAGTGAGAACATGATAGGAAGTCGTCCGATAAACTCAGGAATCATTCCGAATTTGCGGATATCATCAACAGTTGCCTGCATGAGCAGGTTTTCATCCCCATCATACTTGTCCTTTAAATCAGCCTTGAAGCCTATAGAAGCCTCCTTGTTCAGGCGCTCCTTTATGATATCCTCAAGTCCCGGGAAAGCGCCTCCGCAGATAAAGAGAATATTTCTCGTGTCAACTGTGGTCATCGGAACCATGGCATTCTTGCTGCTGGCACCAACCGGCACCTCAACCTCTGAGCCCTCTAAAAGCTTAAGCATACCCTGCTGCACGGACTCTCCGCTCACATCACGCTGATTGGCATTTCTCTTCTTTGCAAGCTTGTCTATCTCATCTATAAAAATGATACCGTGCTCAGCTCTCTCCACGTCATTATCTGCAGCCGCAAGAAGCTTACTTACAACACTTTCGATATCGTCACCGATATATCCGGCCTCAGTAAGTGATGTGGCATCTGTTATGGCAAGTGGCACATCTAAAAGCTTTGCAAGAGTCTTTACGAGATATGTCTTTCCTGAACCTGTAGGTCCGATCATGAGCATATTTGATTTCTCAATCTCAACACCATCATATTTATTTGAAGCCTGCTTTGCAGTTGTATTCTCTTCCTGCGCCTTATGCTTATTGTCAGCCATGACACGCTTGTAGTGGTTATATACTGCAACCGACATGACCTTCTTTGCATGCTCCTGACCTACCACATAGTCATCAAGACTTGCCTTGATCCTATGCGGTGCAGGAATTGAGTGAATGTCAAGAATCGGCTCGACCTTTTTCTCTTCCTTTGGTTTTTTCTTCTTAAGCTTCTGGCTGTTTGGTATGCCTCCTGTCAGATCTGACAAATTTATCATGCTGATATTGGGCATATTGCCAAAATCCATATTGCTTATATTTCCCAGATTTCCGAAATTGCCAAAATTACCGTTGCTCATGGAGTCAAAGGTCTTTTGCATACAATCGTTGCAGATGCACAGGTTCGGCTGGATATGTATCATCTTGCCAGCCACGCTCTCCGGTCTGCGGCAGATGTAGCAGACATCCTCGTAGTCGTTTGACTTGTTATCGTTTGTATTATCTATGTTATTTGTAGTTTCTTCATTATTATCCTGAATATTGTCAGGTACTTCCTTGAAATCATCATTATTCATAGGTGAATTACCGCCTTTGTATCATTTAGCTGCTTTATCAGCCATTTAACTATTATACACTACTGAATAAATGCGTGCAAGCAAGCTGAGGCGCTTTTGAAAAAAAGGACCGACAGATCAAAAGACCTGCCGGATCCATTTTCTTAATATCTATCCAATTATAACAGCTCCATAAGAAGCTTATTGACAACAGCAGGATTTGCCTTGCCCTTTGTGGCCTTCATAGTCTGACCTACAAGTGCTCCGATAGCTTTCTTCTTGCCATTGTGATAATCCTCCACTGCCTGTGGATTTGCATCGATGACAGCCTGGATTGTGGCTTTAAGCTCCCCCTCATCATTCATGCTCTTAAGACCGTTCTCCTCGACATACTGCTCAGGATCGATATCATCCGAAAATATTTTCTCAAATACTTCCTTGGCAACAGATGAGTTGATCGTGCCTGCATCTACCAGATCTACAAGCTTTGCAAGGTTTACAGGTGAGAAGTTTATCTCATCTGCATCCATATCGTTATCCTTTAACAGTCGCATTGTCTCAACCATCAGCCAGTTTGAAACCTTCTTCGGCTTGCCGCAGAGCTTTGTGGCAGCCTCAAATATGTCTGCCATATGCTTTGACTCTGTGAGAATCTTTGCATCATACTCAGGGATGTCATATTCCTTCTTGTAGCGTGCAAGCTTCTGTGGACGAAGCTCAGGCTGCTTTGCCTTTATCTGTGCGATCCATTCATCGGATACGACGATTGGCACAAGGTCAGGCTCAGGGAAATATCTGTAGTCCTGCATCCTCTTTTGAACGCATGGCATGTGATGATTCCTTGTTGTCATCCCATCTACGGGTCTCCTGTACTACCTTTCTGCCCATCTCAAGAAGCTCTATCTGACGCTCACGCTCGCCCTCGATGGCATGTGCAATAGCCTTGAAGGAGTTAAGGTTTTTCATCTCAGTACGTGTACCAAACTTCTTTGCGCCCACCTCTCTGACTGAGATATTGACATCGGCACGCATTGAGCCCTCATTCAATTTACAGTCAGATGCTCCGAGATACTGGATGGTCTGACGCAGAGTCTCAAGGTATGCTATAACCTCCTCCGCGGAGCGCATATCAGGCTCTGATACTATCTCTATAAGAGGTACTCCGGAACGGTTGTAATCTACGATAGATACGTCCTCCCACTCGTCATGTACGAGCTTTCCGGCATCCTCCTCCATGTGGATTTCATGGATTCTGACGTTTTTCTTTCCGTTTGCTGTCTCAATTTCTACTGAACCATTGCGGCAGATTGGCAGATAAAGCTGTGATATCTGATAGTTCTGTGGGTTATCAGGATAAAAATAGTTCTTTCTGTCAAATTTGCTGTACTGTGTGATAGTACAGTTGGTGGCAAGTCCTACTGCCACTGCGTACTCTACAACCTGCTTGTTTAAAACCGGAAGTGAGCCTGGCTGTCCTGTGCAGACAGGACATGTATGTGTATTTGGTGCGCCTCCGAAAGCTGTGGAGCAGGCGCAAAAGATCTTTGTTTTTGTAGCTAACTCTACATGGACCTCAAGTCCGATGACTGTCTCATAGTTTTTCATATCCTTTTTGCCTCCTTCCTACTGTGCACCGGCAGATTTATTGGTGTCTGCTGCATTTTTGTTACTGTATTCCTCCGCAATAGCGCTGCGCTTAAGCTCTCTTGTTTTTTCAAAGCTGTAGGCTGCACGGATGATATTCTTCTCATTAAAGCAGTCTCCGATGAGCTGTAATCCGATTGGAAGTCCGTTTTTGTCCATGCCGCACGGAAGCGATATTCCCGGAAGTCCTGCAAGGTTTACAGATATGGTGTAGATATCACCGAGGTACATCTGGATTGGATCACTTAAGCTCTCTCCAAGCTTTGGAGCTGTGGTTGGTGCTGCCGGTCCGAGTATCACATCATATTTGGCAAAGGCATCATCAAAGGCTTTTTTGATAAGTGCTTTTACCCTTAATGCCTTTAAGTAATATGCATCATAATATCCTGATGAAAGCACGAAGGAGCCGAGCATGATTCTTCTCTTTACCTCAGGTCCAAAGCCCTCAGAACGCGATTTCTTGTACATGTTGTGAAGGTCTGTGTACTCCTTTGTACGGTATCCGTATTTGACACCGTCGAATCTGGCAAGGTTTGAGCTTGCCTCAGCACAGGCGATTACATAGTAAGCCGGGATGGCATACTCTACAAGTCCGAGGTCAAATTCCTCCACAACAGCACCTTTTTTCTTTAATTCATCTGCCGCTGCAAGGATTGCCGATTTCACCTCCGGGTCAAGTCCATCTCCGAGATAATCCTTTGGAATACCAATCTTCATACCCTTTACGTCATCAACAAGCGCCTCTGTAAACTTTAAATCGTCTCTGTTTACTGATGTCGAATCCTTCGTATCATATGAAGCGATTGCCTCAAGTATAGTAGCACAGTCTGTGACATCCTTTGCGATAGGTCCAATCTGGTCAAGCGATGAGCCATAGGCAATGAGTCCATATCGTGAAACTGTGCCGTAGGTTGGCTTGATTCCTGTCACACCACAGAAGGAGCTTGGCTGTCTGATTGATCCGCCTGTATCTGAACCGAGTGCAAACGGTACCTCCTCTGCTGCAACTGCTGCACAACTTCCGCCTGATGAACCGCCCGGTACGTGCTCTGTATTCCATGGATTTTTGGTTGCTCCAAAGGCAGATGTCTCTGTTGTGCTTCCCATGGCAAACTCATCCATGTTGGTTTTTCCAACGATGACACAGCCTGCATCCTCAAGGCGCTTAACAGCCTCCGCTGTGTAGGTCGGGATGAAATTGTAGAGTATCTTTGATGAACATGTAGTGAGAAGCCCTTCTGTACACATGTTATCCTTTATGGCTACAGGCACACCCGCAAGCGCTCCTTTTAGCTCTCCCGCATCAATTTTTGCCTGAACCTCTGCTGCTTTTTTAAGTGCACCCTCTTCGTCTATTGTGACAAAGCTGTTTATCTTTTCTTCTTTTGCTTTTATAGAAGCAATGGCAGCCTTTACAGCCTCTTCCACTGTAACTTCCTTTGCCTGTATTTTCTTGCCGAGTTCCACGGCAGTTAAAGACATTAAATCCATTTTTCTCCTCCTTGCCGTTATTCGCCGATTGTCTTTGGTACCTTGAATCCGCCGTCCTTCTTGACCGGTGCATTGGCAAGTGTTGCTTCACTTCCGTCACCGTTTGTGACAACATCATCTCTGAATACATTGTTTACAGGGAATACGTGGCTCATAGGCTCAATTCCCGAAGTATCAAGCTCCTCAAGCTTGTCGATATAATCAAGCATATCTGCCATATCCTTCTTGGCAGCCTCTGCCTCCTCCGGTGAAAGCTCAAGCTTTGCAAGGATTCCGACATACTCCATAGTCTCATCAGAGATTACGTTTCTCATGACTCCGTCCTCGCCCATCACCTTTGTGGTAACAGCCTGCTGCTCAGGAGTCTCCTCCTCAGGCTCCTCGTCAAGCGCAGCACTTCTAACCTTTGCATATACCGCTTCATCGCATATACCCTGATTGTTGAAGCCTGCATGGCGGAGAGTACCCTCATAATCCATGCCTGCGGCAGCCATCACCTTGCCTGAATTTGGATTATTTGCATCATGTCCTGCCCAGACACGTCCGGCACCGACCTCATTTATGAAAAATCTGATGATAGCTGTGAGTGCCTCTGTCATATAACCATTATTCCAGAAACGCTGTCCGATACAATAACCGATTTCAACCGACTCAACTCTCTCATCAATTTTAACTGCGCTTATAGTTCCGATAGGCTGCTCGAGATCATTAAGCTCAATAGCCCACTGATAAAAATCTTCTTCGTCATACTTAGATATCCATTCTTTTAAAATAGTCTCTGTAGTATCAACACTCTCATGTGCCGGCCATGTAAGATATTTTGTCACTTCCGGGTCATTCGCCCAGTTGTAAAACATGTTCTCGGCATCTTCTATTTCAAATCTGCGAAGAGTAAGCCGCTCTGTGGCGATTTCTCTTGTTCCTATATGATTCATACGATATCCTTTCTCTCTTTCCTAATATTTAAATTTATTCTTAGAATATACCAATATC
>OKTS01001090.1_pt1 | contig 9414 bp, 11 predicted proteins | sample 1606331 | NCBI WGS metagenome assembly OKTS01 (sample SAMEA3879564, study PRJEB24766) | human gut metagenome | biome: human-associated habitat; feature: feces | place: USA | collected 1985/1987 | reverse complement strand
AAAGAATGCAGTCAAGGCGTCATTAAAAACACCAAGAGATATTGATATGGATCTGGTGGACGCACAGCAGGCAAGACGTGTTCTGGACAGAATGGTAGGATATCGGATCAGTCCGCTTTTGTGGGCAAAAGTAAAACGGGGATTGAGCGCCGGACGCGTGCAGTCTGTAGCACTTCGTATCATTGCGGACCGGGAGGAAGAGATCAATGCATTTATTCCGGAAGAATACTGGAGTCTGGATGCAATCTTAAAGGTGAAAGGAGAGAAAAGACCGCTCACTGCCAAGTTCTATGGAACCGAGAAAAAGAAGATGACGATCCATTCCAAAGAGGAGCTGGATGAGATTTTACAGGCTTTGGAAAAAGAAACATACGAAGTAAAAGATATCAAAAAGGGAGAGCGTATCCGAAGAGCGCCGCTTCCGTTTACAACCAGCACTTTGCAGCAGGAGGCAGCAAAGGTGCTCAACTTCGGTACACAGAAGACGATGCGTATTGCACAGCAGCTGTATGAAGGAATTGACGTAAAGGGCAGCGGTACGATCGGTGTGATCACGTATCTGCGTACTGATTCTACCCGTATTTCAGAGGAAGCAGATGCAGCGGCGAGAGCGTACATCACAGAGAATTACGGCGCAGAGTATTCAGCAGCAGGAGAAGCAAATAAAAAGACTGAGAAGAAGATACAGGACGCGCATGAGGCAATCCGACCGACGGACATTTCCATGACACCGGCTTCGTTGAAAGAGTCTCTCTCCAGAGATCAGTTCCGTCTGTATCAGCTGATCTGGAAACGGTTTGCCGCAAGCCGGATGCAGCCTGCAAAATATGAGACGACTTCTGTGAAGATCGGAGCGGGAGAATACATGTTTACCGTAGCGACATCTAAAGTGGCATTTGAGGGATTCCGTACGGTATATACAGAGGCGGATGAAGAAAAAGAAGTGAGCAATGTTCTGGTCAACGGATTGAGCATGGATTCGGAACTGACGAAAGAAGAGTTTGATACCAAACAGCATTTCACACAGCCTCCGGCACACTATACAGAGGCAACACTTGTAAAGGCACTGGAGGAGCTTGGAATCGGACGTCCGAGTACCTATGCACCAACAATCTCCACAATTCTCGGAAGACGTTATATTACCAAAGAAGCCAAGAATCTGTATATCACAGAGATCGGAGAAGTAGTCAACAATATTATGAAGCAGTCGTTTCCTAGTATTGTGGATGTCAACTTTACGGCCAACATGGAAGGGCTTCTGGATATGGTGGAAGAAGGAAAAGTGCAGTGGAAAGTTGTCGTAAGTAACTTCTATCCGGATCTGGATGAAGCAGTGAAAACTGCGGAGAAAGAATTAGAGAGCGTGAAGATCGAGGATGAAGTAACGGATGTAATCTGTGAAGAGTGTGGAAGAAACATGGTGATCAAATACGGTCCTCACGGAAAATTCCTGGCCTGTCCGGGATTTCCGGATTGCCGCAACACAAAACCGTACCTGGAGAAGATCGGTGTTGCCTGCCCGGTCTGTGGAAAAGAAGTTGTGATCCGCAAGACGAAGAAGGGAAGAAAGTATTACGGATGTGAAAATAATCCGGAATGTGATTTTATGTCATGGCAGAAACCGTCCAAAGAAAAATGTCCGGAATGTGGCGGATACATGGTGGAAAAAGGGAATAAACTGGTCTGCGCAAACGAGCAGTGTGGATATGTCCGAAATTTGAAGGGAAATTAGAAGGATTTCGAATAAAAACAAGAGGAAATTGCAACAATTTCATTGAAAATTCGTGAATTGTATGATAACATGAGGGTGTCTATTGAATAGGAACGAGTTGTATATACAATTAAGTCTGGAGGAGACGGATGAGCGTACAGTTATTAGATAAGACAAGAAAAATAAATAAATTATTGCATAATAATAATTCCAGCAAAGTGGTGTTTAATGATATTTGTGCTGTCCTCACAGAGATCCTGAACTCCAATGTCCTGGTAGTCAGTAAAAAAGGAAAGATCCTCGGAGTCAGCAAAAGTGCGCATGTAGATGCAATCAATGAACTGATCGTAGAGTCTGTGGGAGCGCATATCGATGAGATGCTCAATGAGCGTCTGCTCAATGTACTTTCTACCAAAGAGAATGTGAATTTGGAGACACTTGGTTTTTCATCGGAAAAAGTGCAGGGATATCAGGCAATTATCGTCCCCATTGATATTGCGGGAGAACGCCTTGGAACACTCTTTATTTATAAGCAGAATGAGTTGTATTCCATTGATGATATCATCTTAAGTGAGTATGGGACAGCAGTTGTCGGACTGGAGATGCTCCGGTCTGTGAATGAGGAGAGTGCAGAGGAGACGAGAAAGGAACATATCGTACAGTCAGCGATCAGCACACTTTCATTCTCTGAACTGGAGGCGATCATTCATATTTTTGAAGAGTTGGATGGAACAGAGGGAATTCTGGTGGCAAGCAAGATTGCAGACCGTGTAGGAATCACAAGATCCGTGATCGTCAATGCACTTCGAAAATTTGAGAGTGCCGGAGTGATCGAATCCCGTTCCTCCGGAATGAAGGGAACATACATTAAGGTGTTGAATGACTATGTCTTTACCGAATTGGAAAAGATCAAAAAAGAACGTTTGTAAAAATCGTACAGAAGATAAAAGGGTATCAGCAAGCTGATGCCCTTTCTCTGACTACAGGTAAGAAGAGCAGGAGGAAAAGAACATGTATGAAGGCAATGCAGTAGATCTTCAGATGGAGAAAGTGATCGCGGCAGATGCGATCCTGGATGATGAGACACATCACTGTCAGGTTTTTCGTTATGATATGGAAGAGGATTACATATACTTACAATTAAAGGAGGACGATCTGACAGCAATCTCGCTGGATGCAAAGTATCAGTGCTATATTTCCACAAGGACAGAGCTTTTGTTCTGCACGGGCGTGGTACAGGAGCGATATCAGTGTGAACACGGGAAAATTTTGGTCTTTCATATTGAGAATGGATTCTATACAATTTCGGATATGAAAGGACCTGTAAAAAGAAAATAAACTAAATATAAAATTTTTGAATCTCTGTTGACAAATAGAAAACAGAGTGCTATTTTATATTCATGAGGTTTAGCACTCGATATGAACGAGTGCTAATAACGTATAAAATAAGGAGGATTTACCATGAAATTAGTACCATTAGGCGATAAAATCGTATTAAAGCAATTAGAAGCAGAAGAGACAACAAAGTCAGGAATCGTTTTGCCTGGTCAGGCAAAAGAAAAACCACAGGAAGCAGAGGTAATTGCAGTCGGACCTGGTGGAATGGTAGACGGGAAAGAAGTGACAATGCAGGTAGCTGTAGGAGATAAAGTAATCTATTCCAAATATGCAGGAACAGATGTAGAGCTGGATGGAGAAGAGTACATTATCGTAAAACAGAATGATATCCTTGCAGTTGTAAAATAGAAGAAAGAGACAATTTTTTGGAAACAGTCAACAGACGAAGTATAACAGGAGTGTGAATGAAAATGGCAAAGGAAATTAAATATGGAGCAGAGGCAAGAGCCGCTCTGGAAAAAGGTGTAAACCAGCTTGCAGATACTGTAAGAGTAACTTTGGGACCAAAAGGAAGAAACGTTGTTCTGGATAAATCGTTCGGAACACCATTGATCACAAATGACGGTGTGACGATCGCAAAAGAAATCGAACTGGAAGATGGATTTGAAAATATGGGAGCACAGCTCATCCGTGAAGTTGCAGCGAAGACAAACGATGTGGCCGGAGACGGAACAACAACAGCGACTGTTCTGGCACAGGCAATGGTAAATGAAGGAATGAAGAACCTTGCAGCAGGAGCAAACCCGATCGTACTGCGTAAAGGTATGAAAAAAGCGACAGATGCAGCAGTGGAAGCAATTGCAAATATGAGCCGTCAGGTAACAGGAAAAGACCAGATCGCAAAAGTTGCAGCAGTATCTTCCGGTGATGAAGCGGTTGGAAATATGGTTGCAGATGCAATGGAGAAAGTTTCCAAAGATGGTGTTATCACGATCGAAGAATCCAAGACAATGCAGACAGAGCTGGATCTGGTAGAAGGTATGCAGTTTGACCGCGGCTATATTTCCGCATACATGGCAACTTTGGAGCTGACGCTGCCGAGGATAAATTCTGCAACAGCGTTCATGCCGCGGCTGCCGATGAGGATCATGCTAGCTTCGGATTTTTTGGCGGCGGTCAGGATTTGCTGCGCGGCGTTGCCAACTAAAGTTTCATAATGAACGGGAACTTTGGCGGCAGCTGTCTGTTTTTTTGCTGCTTCCATTAATTCCTGACCGGCCAGTTCATATAATTCATTGGTTTGTTTGACCATAGCGGGGTTTAACTGGTTCAAAATGGTCGATCGTTTGCTGTAAGGTTCGATTACATGGACTACTTTTACTTCTGCGTCAAGCTTACCGGCTAGATCGATACCATAAGCAAGCACTTTACTGGACGAATCAGAACTGTCGATAGCGATTAAAATTTTCTCTTTCATATAACTTTAATTCCTACAATACCACAATTCTTAGCAAATTTTATATCACTATCACTATCACCTATCATAAGGCACTTAGCTTTATCAATATCTGGATAATCTCTCAATATTTGAAGAAACATACCTATTCCCGGTTTACGGTTAATATCAGAATCCGTCAAAGCGGTACAATAATAAATTCTATCTATTCTCCCTCCATAATTCTTAACTTCAGAAATCATTCGCTCATGTATATGTTTTAAATCCTCTTCACTCATAATTTCCTTCCCTACTCCACGCTGATTAGTCACTATAAATATATATTTAAAATGGGTATTCCAAACTTTCAAAATTTCAAGTACTCCAGGAAGAAATTCAAACTCTTCCCATTTTTTCACATAGTCATCTGGACGAAGTCTGTTAACCACTCCATCACGATCTAGCAACAATGTTTCAAAACCAGTTACATCAATATCTTGTAGTCTCATTATAGAAAGATTTATTTAGAAAAGGAGATCTGAAAATTCCGCATTGGCCTTGTCGTAATCTTCGGGAATACCAATATCAATAAAATATCCATTTTGCACCACACCATAAAGTTTTCCTAATAAACATTGGGGTTGAAGAACTCCTGTCTCAAAAGAAAATCTCTGCGGTAGTCTGTTGAATATCGGTTCTAATGTATTGATAATATATATACCACCATTAATCAAGCCTTTCTCGCAATATTTTTTCTCATCAAATCTTCTAATCTGATTAGTATCTTCACATATCTGTACATTTCCGTAACGGTCAAAGTTTTCCATTGGCTTTAATGCCAGTGTGATTGATGAAGGATATAAACAATGCCATTCATATAATTCATTCAAATTTACATCAAAGAATGTATCGCCATTCAAAACAATAATATTAGGTTTACTAGTTCTCTTTAAGGCTAGTTTTATTCCTCCACCTGTCCCTAATGGTTCGTCCTCCACGGCATATTCGAAAGCAAAAGGAAACTCATCTTTACACTCATCAATCCAATCAATAATAACACCGCGTAAATAACCCAAAGATAGAATTACTTTTGATACATCAAATTTTGTAAGATATTTCAGTAAATACCACAAAAAAGGTTTGTTTGCTATTGGCGCCATACACTTGGGTACTTCATTTACTACACTACGCAAACGAGTCCCAAATCCACCAGCTAATATGATAACTTCCATAAAATTATTTATTATATTCTTCCCCGAAAATATTCTCTTCCACAATACAGCAAATAATATGTCCTATTAATGTTTGACATTCCTGTATACGAGGGGTTTCAGCACTAGGAACTTTAATGACAATATCAAAATCATCCATTTTACAAGACTTCATACCTGTAAGAGCAATCGTCGTAATCCCCTTTTCTTTACATATAGGCAAGGCATCTACAATATTTTTCGAATTACCTGAAGTAGAAATACCAATAAAAACATCCCCTGCCACACCTTGTGCCTGGAGTTGGCGTGCAAATATTTTATCATATCCATAATCATTACCAATAGCTGTAATAACACTGGTATCCGTAGTTAAAGCTATTGAAGGAATTCCCGGACGATCAAAATAAAACTTACTCACAAACATCGTTTTATTTCCTCGACGATAGGCCTCAGTACATACGTCAGCCGCTTTAGCAATAGCCGCTATCACTTCTTCATTTTTAGAAAGTTCCGCTTTCACTCGCTCACTCTCCGCTACTTGTTTTCTTACAATATCAATACTTTCCATACTTATGCTATATCTATTTCTGAACTTTATCTGTTGAATAAATCTTCCATCCGTGTGCACCGTCATCAATAAACTGAAATGGCATAACAAAACCATTCAAATTATTTAAAGCCCGTACCACTTCTTCTTTACGTGTCGGCTCAACCACAAACATGATAAATCCTCCCCCACCTGCTCCACTAACCTTACCGGCCATAGCACCGGCACCAGTGGCTACATCAAAAGCTTCTTGAATCATCGGATTAGTAATGGCGCCAGCCATCTTCTTCTTATTTTCCCATCCTTCACCCAAAATACGAGCAAACTCCCCAACATCCCCCTTCAACAAGGCTAATTTAGTATCAATAGCACTCTGTTTAATCTTATGCATCGCCTCTATAGCGGTTTGATTACCTTCGCTCGTATTTTTCTTCTGCTCATTAATAATAGCAGCAGAAGAGCGAGAACGACCTGTAAAATATAGAACCATACTTGACTCTAATTCATCCACAATCCAACGTTTCATTTTTAGCGGATTAACAATCACCAAATCATTTTGCAAGAATTCCATATAATTGAATCCCCCAAAAGCTGCTGCATATTGATCTTGCTTACCACCACTCAATCCCAAATCCTTACGTTCAATTTCATAAGCTAGACGCGACGTCTCGTAATCTCCTAAAGGAAGTGACAACCACTCAATAAAAGCCTTTAATATACAAACAACCATAGTAGAGGATGTTCCTAATCCTGATCCAGCAGGCGCATCATTATAAGTTGTTATTTTGAATGACTTAGGCTCAAGCCTATAATCACGAATAATACGGTTATACACACCTTTTATGAGACTTGCTTCTCCATCAATCTCTAATTGAGACATAGAAAGGTAACTTTTGCAACATTGTGCATCATAAGCATTAATCTCAATCCTACCGCTGTTGGTCTCTTCAATAGTACAATAAGCATATAAATTAATTGTTGCATTGAGAATCAACCCTCCATAAATATCACTATAAGGTGATACATCACTTCCACCACCAGCCAATCCCAGACGTAATGGCGCTTTACTTCTTACAATCATTTTATTGAAATATATAAATTATTCATATAGTCAAAAATATAGAACATCCTTTACTCTTTTAGCTAGCTGAATGAAACGATATGTCCAATTAATGATAAATGCATCATTGAAGGAAATAATATTTTTTCCAACCGCCTTATCTAATAAGAGGCGTATTTGAGATTTTGAGATTGCTTGAGAATAATGTACCACTAAACGAAAAAAAGCATACTTTGTAAATCGGTAGACAGATGATTTATGAAAGAACTCATTTATCCAATGAGTAAACTCAATATCAGCAGTAAGCTTCCGGAGCACCATTTTATTATCCATATTAGGTGTTATATTTTTTTTGCTCTTACGCCAATATACATAATCTCCAGAAATAGTTTTAATACCTTTATCAGCTCCTATTTTCACCCATGTAGCTATATCACTTCCCCATGCTAAATCAAAGTGCTGAAAACCACCTGTACAATTATAAATATCCCTTAGAAAAATATACTCTACTACAAAACTATCTAACCGAGCCGACGCTTTCCGACGATAAAAAGTCTCACTATCTATCACCGATGGATAAACAGTTGGAATTCTCACTATCTGATTTTCGCAATCAACAATCTTTACATCAAAATGATAAATGTCAAAAGCTCCATTATCTATTGCTATTGTATTAAAAAAATATTCTACACAACGAGGCCCCATAATATCATCATCAGAAAACAGCCACAGCCAAGGCTCATTCTGTGTCAGTTGTATACAACGGTTCCATTGTGCAACGAGATCATGCCCACCAAAATTCACTTCAAATCTTCTATAAACAATATCCAATTGCTTCGAATATTGTTCTATAAGACTCTTAAAATCATCTCTACTACAATCCTCACCAATATAAACAGTGAAATCTTTACATGTCTGTTGCGCTAAAGAGAATAATACAGTCTCAAAGAAGTCTACCTTATAGGCAGGTATTACAATTGCTAATTTTTTCATTAATCAACTTTATAGAAAATGAAGATATGTCCCTCCCAAAGTATACCGCAAATCAATAGAACGTTGCGCCAAAACTTTTGCTGGTATTCCTCCACATATAGTAAAAGGCGGAATATCATTAGTAACTACGGCACCAGCTGCTATCACTGCTCCCTCCCCAATAGTAACACTATGCAAAATTGTTACATTAGGGCCAATCCATACACGGTTCTTTATATAAATAGGACCACGATTCGTTTTCATAGATCGAAAGTATGGATCATTATAATCATGACCACCTGTCCAAAGAGAAACATTAGAAGCAATATTAACGTTTTCACCGATATAGATTCCTCCACGCCTCGCATCCAGAATACTATTATCTCCAACGACAGAACCTTTTCCTATCATCAACATCCATGGTGCACGAATTTCACTTCCATAATATAATACTGAATTCTTTTCCATTTTTACCAAGAAAATATACTTGTAAAAGAAATCACGTATATGATGTGAAGGAATATCCGAAATTATTTTGATCATCCAACGAAAATAACCATCCACAATATTGATCAATCCTCTTTTATCTATTCGTTTGAACAATTTTTTAGAACAAGAAGAAGAAGTAATGCCAGAATCCCTAATTTCACTCACCTCACCTTCAGGATTAGCCATGTTTTTGCGACGATGCAGCCAACAATAAGCCATTAGTAAAGGAGAAGTAAATAGCAGTAACCAATACTTAATAAATACAACTATTAGTATAAACAGAACAACCGATAAATTCATAATCTCATTATCGTTTCAACATTTCATTATAAATATTCAGGCGCCGCTGTACAGAAGCTTCCGGTGAATACATCTCCATTAGTTTCTCATGAGCAGCTTTTGTCAGATTATGTTGTAAAACCTTATCTGTTGCTATTTTTAAAACACCAGTAGCAAAAGCTTGAGGCTCATCAGCTATGATACACTCTTTTCCATTTATAAAATCAAGTCCTTCTACACCTACTGTGGTAGTAACGAAAGGCGAATAGAAATTGACCGATTCTAATATTTTCATACGAATACCGCTACCTATTAAAATAGGTATTACCATAATACATTCAGATATAACCATAGCCAAGTTATCTACAAAGC
>OKTS01001088.1_pt1 | contig 9418 bp, 6 predicted proteins | sample 1606331 | NCBI WGS metagenome assembly OKTS01 (sample SAMEA3879564, study PRJEB24766) | human gut metagenome | biome: human-associated habitat; feature: feces | place: USA | collected 1985/1987 | reverse complement strand
ACCGTCAAAGGCTTCCGGCAGGTCGGGCGGCATCAGCAGAAGATCTGCCCCGGCGTTCAGCGCCGCTACAGCCGCTTCTGCTGCAGAATAGTGGTCACGAATGGCTTGCATGGACAGCGAATCGGTGCAGATGACCCCAGTAAAGCCCAGCTCCCCCCGCAGACGCTCGGTCAGCATAGTGTAGGAGAGCGACGCAGGCAGGCCGTCCTGCGTTGCATTGGGGGTGGTGATGTGGGCGGTCATTACTACGTCGGCCCCAGCTGCGATTCCAGCCGCAAAAGGCTTCAGCTCCGTCTCCCGCATCTCTGCCCAAGTCTTGGTGCTGCTGGCCGTGCCGTAGTGGCTGTCCTCTGCGGTATCTCCGTGGCCCGGGAAATGCTTGAGTGTGCAGAGTATGCCCGCATCGTGAAACCCTTGTACAGCGGAGGCCACCATCTGTGCCGCCACTGCCGGGTCCGACGAAAATGCTCGGTTCCCGATCACGGTATTGGCCGGATTGGTGTTCACATCTGCCACTGGAGCAAAGTCAAGATTCAGGCCGTAGGTTTTGAGGTAGCCTCCGATGATCTGCCCCATGGCACGGGCATTGGCCGGGTCCCCTGTTGTACCTACTGCCTGGGCACTCTGGTATTGGGGCAGATCAAAGCCGGAAGCATTGGCCAACCGGGCCACGCTGCCGCCCTCCTCGTCCACGGCGGTCAACAGACCGGTTCCGGATGCTGCCTGAAAATCTGCCAGAAGCTTTTTCAACTGCTCCGGGCTTTTCACATTCTGCCGAAACACCACAATGCCGCCCACCGGATACTTTTTCAGCCCCTGCCGTTCTGCCCAGGTCAGCCTTGTGCTATCAGACTGTCCACTGGGGTCCAGTGCCTCGACCCGCACCACGAACAGCTGCCCCACCTTTTCCTGCAGAGGCATGGCAGCAAGCCGTTCCTCTACCGGGTCAATCTGGGCTGCTGCCGAAGCCGTTCCCGTCAGCAGCAGAGCCGCAGACAACAGCACAGCAGCTGCCTGCCGGATGATTTTTCGCACGAGAGACACCTCCTCTTTCTCTCAGTGTAGCACACCCTGCAAAGGTGCACAAGATGCAAAGATCCCCTCCGATACTCACACACCGGAGGGGATTTTCCATATCAGAAATGCATCAGGAAAGGATCATGCGGTCGTTGGCGAACTCGCCGCCGGACGCGATCTGGAACTTGGCCAGCAGGTCGGAGACGTGCAGGTTCTTTTTCTCTTCCCCGGAGACATCATAGATGATGTGGCCCTCGTGCATCATGATCAGGCGGTTGCCGTACTTGATGGCATCCTTCATGTTGTGGGTGATCATCATGGTGGTCAGGTGGTTTTCCTCCACGATCTTGGCCGAGAGGGTCAGCACCTTGAGCGCCGTCTTGGGGTCCAGAGCGGCGGTGTGCTCATCCAGCAGCAGGAGCTTGGGCTTGTTCATGGTAGCCATAAGCAAGGTCAGTGCCTGACGCTGACCGCCGGACAGCAGGCCCACGCGGGCGGTCAGGCGGTCCTCCAAGCCCAGGTCCAGGCTCTTGAGCAGTTCACGGTAGCGCTCCCGTTCGGCCCTGGTGATGCCGATCCTCAGGCCGCGCCGCTTGCCGCGCCGGGCGGCCAGGGCAAGGTTCTCCTCGATCTGCATGGTGGCGGCGGTGCCGGTCATGGGGTCCTGGAACACGCGGCCGATGTAGGCGGCGCGCTGGTGCTCCCCCAGTTTGGTCACATCGGTGCCGTCAATGATGATCTTGCCGCTGTCCACAGGCCACACACCGGCCACAGCGTTCAGCATGGTGGATTTGCCCGCGCCGTTGCCGCCGATGACGGTGACAAAATCACCTTCGTTCAATTTCAGGTTCAGACCGTTCAGGGCCGTTTTCTCGTTAACGGTACCGGCGTTGAAGGTCTTGGAAACATTCTGGATCTCAAGCATTTTTTGCATCCTCCTTCTGTGCCTTCTTTGCCGCGGGCTTTGCGAAGTACTTGCTCTTCCAATAGGGCACGGCCAGGAACACGGCCACCACGGAGGCGCTCAGCAGCTTGAGCAGATTTGCGTCAAAGCCGAGGGTCAGCACCAGCTGGATGACGATGTAGTAGATGATGGCACCCAGCGAGACGGACACCAGCTTGAGAGCAAAGTTGTGGAAGATGCGGCTGAACAGGGCTTCGCCGATGATGACAGCGGCCAGACCGATGACGATGGCACCACGGCCCATGCTGACATCGGCAAAGCCCTGATACTGGCTCAGCAATGCGCCGGACAGGGCCACCAGACCGTTGGAGACCGCCAGACCCAGCACCACATTGAAGCTGGTGTTGATGCCCTGGGCGCGGCTCATGGCGGGGTTGGAACCGGTGGCGCGGATGCCGCAGCCCAGCTCGGTGCCAAAGAACCAGTACAGCACACCGATGACCACGGCGCTGACCAGAATGACCATGATGATGGGGTTGTGCAGGGCAAGCTCCTTGACCCAACGCAGGGAGATCAGCAGGTCGTACTTGTCCACGTTGATGGACTGGTTGGCCTTGCCCATGATCTTCAGGTTGATGGAGTAGAGGGCCAGCTGGGTCAGGATGCCGGCCAGAATGGCCGGGATGCCCATAAAGGTGTGGAGCAGACCGGTGACAAGGCCGGTGGCCAGACCGGCCAGCAGGGCGATGAAAAGCGCTGCCCAGACGTTCATGCCGGAGAGCAGGCACATAACGCAGACCGCGCCGCCGGTGCCAAAGGAACCGTCCACGGTCAGGTCAGCCACATCCAGGATGCGGTAGGTCAGGTACACACCAATGGCCATGATGCCCCAGATGAGGCCCTGCGCACAGGCACCGGGCAAGGCACCGGGCAGGTTGGCAAGTCTTGCAAGAATATCCAAAACGTTTTCCTCCTGTAACTACACTTTTTTCTGATACGGGAAAGCGGAGAAGAGCAAAAATTCGCTCCTCTCCGCTGATTTTATTGTAAAGTCTCTTCGTTACTGCAGCGTGAACTCTGCGCCCCTATCAGGGGAGCTTTCTGCAAAACAGACTGAGCGCCTGTTATTCCTCAATGGCCTCGTAACCCTCGGGAACGGTCATGCCCAGGTCATCGCAGATGGTCTTGTTGTACTTCTTGGTCACGTTGGTGTACTCAACGGGCATGGTGGAGATATCGGCCTCACCGGTCAGGACCTTGGCAGCCATCTCACCGGTGGTGTAGCCCAGATCGTAGTAGCTGATGGACAGGGTCGCCACGCCGCAGCCGGAGCAGATGCCCTCCTCACCGGCGAACACGGGCTTCTTGGCCGGGCGGCAGATGCCGTCGATGATGCCGGTGTTGGCAGCGCAGGTGTTATCGGTGGGGACATACACCGCGTCGTTCTCGTCGGCAGCCTTCTGGCAGACAGAGGCCAGATCGTTGGAATCAGAGAAAGCGTACTGGGTGGCGGTAACGCCCTTGGCCTCCAGGTACTTCTGGACCTCGTCCACCTGATACTGGCTGTTTGCCTCGGCAGAGCAGTAGAGCAGGCCCACCTTGGTGGCCTCGGGCAGCCACTCGGTGATCATATCCGTCTGCTGATCCAGCGGAGCCAGATCAGAGGTGCCGGAGACATTGCCGCCCACGGTGCCATCGAAATCGGTCAGGCCCAGAGCAACACCGTACTCGGTGACGGAGGTGCCCAGAATGGGGATGCTGTCAGTGGCAGCCTGTGCGGCCTGCAGGGCGGGGGTAGCGTTTGCCATGATCAGGTCAACGCCTGCGGAAACAAAGCCGTTGGCGATGGTGGCGCAGGTTGCGGAATCGTTCTGGGCGTTCTGGAAGTCAAAGGTGACATTCTCGCCGAACTGTGCGGTCAGGGCATCCTCAAAGCCCTGGGTGGCAGCGTCCAGAGCGGCGTGTTCCACCAGCTGGCAGATGCCAACGGTATACTTCTGGCCGTCAGCCGCTGCGGAAGAAGCCGCAGCAGAGGAAGCGGTGGAAGAAGCAGCCGTGGAGCTGGAGGAACCGCCGCAGGCAGTCAGGGCAGCAGCTGCGCCGCAGACAGCGGCGGCAGACAGGAACGAACGACGAGAAATTTTACGCATGATATTACTCCCTCAATTCTACTTTCGCGGCAGCAGGACACCGCATGAAAGCCAGTATTCAAGCGGCCTGTCGCATCGCGCTGCCGCTTTACACTCGTGAAGTATATCACACTTTCCGCTCTAAAACAACCGGGAAACAGCCCGAATTATCAATCAAAGTAATTTTATCTATCACTTTTTTCGATGGTTCTGTGCCGCATCTGCATCCCTTCGAGCTTTTTCAGCTCGCCGTCCAGCCAGAGCAGATTTTCTTCCAGCTGGGGGCGGTACTCTTTTGCAAAGTCGTACCGGTAATACAGCGCCTGCCACAGCTTTTCCTGCATCCGCCGGGCAAACACCGGCTCAAACAGAGCGTCCAGCCGCTCCACGGTATCCTCCAACTCCATGCACACCTGTGCCCAGCGCACATCGGTGACCTCCCGGGCGGGCACATCGTAACGGGCCAGATAATCCCCCACCCTTGCCGCAATGACCTGCCCGCCGCACTGGGTGGGCTGCAAAAAGTAGGATACCTGCCCGTCCTTCGTGATCTCCTGCGCCAGCGGGTAAAGGGCGCAGACCAGCGGCTCGGCATCGTGGATGGCGCAGTGGTTCTCGGTGAGGAAAGGGCAGTTGTTCCGCTCCTCCTTCACGGGGGCCAGCCGCAGCACCGGCAGACGGCTGACCCGCCCGATGCTCCCCCGGCAGAACGCCCGGGCCACGGTACGGGGCGGCAGGCGCAGGCGGGCCGCAATGCGCCACAGGTCAAAGCCCGACAGCACGATATCTTCCCGCCCCCGGCAGCAGCCGCCGCAGCCCGCGCAGGCAAACGAAAACGCCTCGTCCCGGGCAAGCAGGGGCGCGGTGCGGGTAAAATCGGTGCGGCCGCAGAGATCGACCTGTGAATCCTTGAGCATGATGGTTCTCCTGTTCTGTGAATGGTTTTGTTCCATTGTACCACAAAGCCGGGCACAGAAAAAGGGAGCGCATCCGCTCCCCTGTTCAGGACCCCCGGCTCACACGGCGGTAGACCGTTACGGCATCCTCGATGTGGTAGGGCGCGGTGCTGTGGTTTCCCCCCGCCCCGGCCGTGACCAGAATGTATTCCCTGCCCTTCACCTCGGCCAGACTGGCAAGGCAGAGCCCTGCCTCCCCGGTGTAACCGGTCTTACCGCCCAGGATCCGGCCGCTGTGCAACTCTGTGCCGTCCAGCTGGCTCAGCAGGGTGCTGTGCATCGTGAACCCCTGCGGGTGGCAGTTGGTGGCCGGAACGGTATACCGCTCCGTGGTAAACAGCTTGCGGAAGGTCTCGTTCTGCAGGGCTGCTTCTGTCAGCCGGGCCATATCCCGCACGGTGGAAACATGTTCTGGGTCGTGCAGGCCGGTGGGGTTGCAGAAATGTGTGCCGGACATCCCCAGCTCTGCCGCTTTCTGGTTCATCCGGGCCGCAAAAGCTTCCTCGCTGCCGCTCACCTCCCGGGCCAGCGTCTCGCAGCATTCGGCCCCCGAGGGCAGCATGGCCCCGTACAGCAGATCCCGCACCGTGGCCGTTTCCCCGGCCTGAAACCCCGCCAGCGAGGCATTCTGGGCCTGCAGAGCCGGAAAGATCTCCTCGGGCAGGGTCACGGGCGTGTCGAGGTCCGGGTTTGCTTCTATGGCCAGCAGAGCCGTCATCATCTTGGTCATGGAAGCCGGATAGATCGTGCTGTCGGCATCCTTTTCGGCCAGCACCTCTCCGCTGTCGGCCTGCAGTAAAATGGCATGGGGACTGTTCAGCCCATCCAGCGTGACCCGCCGGGGCCACAGCAGCAGAAGCAGGGTCGCCAGCACCAGCAGCCAGAACAGCCGCCGGAAGGTTCTGCGCCGGGGCTTCCGGCGGTGCGGTGAAGTTTTCATTCTCGTTCTCATCCCTTTTTGCAAAATCAAAAGCGCTTTCATCCCCTAATACGAGACGAGAGCGCATTTTTCTGCAAAAAGTGGGGCCGCCCCACAAAAATTTGTGCAGCGGCCCCAAGCCAGTTTAATATTTTTACCTTTTTACGTCATCTACAAGAACGTGTTCAGTGCTGTGCCTTATGGAACATGCTCTTGCGCTTACGCTCCAGCAGATAACCGGCAGCCAGCAGGACACCGCCTGCACGCACCAGAACATCTGCCATCCAGTTGGTGGTACCGGTCTGGATCAGCTTGCCGCTCTCCGGGCGGGCATCCTGTACCGGCGGGTTCACGGGGGTCTCCGGGGCGGGCGTGGTCTTAGCGACTGCCTGCTCCACGGCGGGAGTGGTGGGCCGTGCATCCTGCACTGCCGGGGTAGTCGGCGTAGTGGGAGCCGGAGGAGTAGGATCGGAGTCCTCGGGCGTTTCCGGTTTCGGGTTCGTGGGGATCACAGGGTCGGTCACTTCCCGCAGAGCGCCGTAAATGGTCACGGTGTACCGTGCGGAGTCGGTGCCATCGATGTTCTCGCCGGTGACCTTCACGTTGGAATCCGGGCCAAAGGCATCCAGCACACCCGCTGCTGCGGTGGTGTTGGGGTTGTTCTGGCTCTCATAGCCCCAGACGATGGTATAGGTCTTGCCCTCATACTCGTACTCGGTGCCATAGACCATATCATAAGCGCTGGGAGCACCCTCTGCCTGTTTTTCGTAGTTGCCCCAGATGAGCTTGGTGTTGCCCTCTGCATCGGTGGTCTTGGTGAAGTTCAGGCTCTTACCGTTCACCACCATATCCCGCAGAATAACGACCTGATCGCCATTCTCAGCGGTCTGGTAAGCAGTGTCGAAATTGTATCCGGCCTGCTTCAGCTCTTCCAGCGCCTTGCCGATGATCTCCGGGTCGTGGGAACCGTCCACATCCAGCATATAGTTCAGTGCGGCGGCGGGCACCCACACGGAGAGATACTGTTTCCCGGTCTCATTGTTCAGGTCAGAGAGGTAGGTATAGGTCTGGCCTTTATAGGAAAGAGCATCGAAGTTTGCGTGGGTATCATCCTTGGTCAGCAGGAAATTGGTCAGCTTGTCGCCCTGCTCGTTCACCGGCCACAGGGTGTTGTCGGCGCTATAATCATAGGTCAGCGTGCCGCCGGTCACGATGAGGTTCTGGTTTTTATGCTCAGCGTCATACGTAATCGATTCAACATCTACATGCGAATTGTCCTTGAAACGGATATTGATATCATTACCATAGGCATTGATGCCACCATACAGATACTTACCGTTTGTGGTTATAACGCCGTTATCAGCAATCAAAGAGACCCCATCGTCCATCATAATACCCGCAGAAGCAACATATGGTGAACCGGCCGTATCACTGATGTTCATTGCACCATTATCATTGACCAGAATCGTATGAGTCGGCTTTCCTTGGTATGCACCATCTGCTACACATGCCCATACGCCATAATGAAAAGCGGTCGTCAAATTATACAAACTGTTTGAAACATTCAGTTTAGTCGCATTCCCTTCACTACCGGTCAGGATGATGCCTGCTGCACTCGAGTTGGAATTCACAACGCTTCCATCTCGAATATTCACATTCTTATATCCCGCCCTAATACCATAACCATAAAATGCGCTGGCATCAATATCGAGCTTACTGTGAGCGATATTCAAATCGCCCTTACCGCCTTTTTCCGGGCCATAAATTGCAGTTCCTCCTGCGCCTACGGTTATTTTAGTTTCTGTATCGTCAAGTTTAATGGAAGAAGTACCGTTGTCTCCGGTCGTAATACCGATATTGTCAGCATCAATATTAACCTTTGCATTGTCAAACGTAATATCACCGGCAGATTTGTGTACATGTCCCTCTTTGTCTACACCTTCACCTTCGTAGACGATGCCTCTCTTAACATCGCTGATATTCAGGGTGCTATCCTCCACAGTCAGGCTTGCATCCGAGCCTTGATGACCGTAGATACCTGTTTCCGTATTACTGATATCCAACGTGCTGCCATCCTCGACTGTGATCTCATCCCAGCTGGCAATGCCAATACCGGTATGCGGCGGTTGCTGTGCATTGTCCTCCACGCCGTCTATCGTTAAGGAAGAGCCGCCGGAGATGGTCAAATCACCGTGCTGGGTCACAGCGCGGCCAGCCTGAGTGGCACCGGAGGTTTTTGTATCTTCTATGGTCACGTCCGCTCCGTCTGTGATTTCCACGTGCGAGCCATCTGCCATTACCAGACCGCCTGTGGTATCACTGATGGTCAGCGAACCGCCCGCGGGGCTTTCCGTTACTTCTGTGTCTGTTTCAGCAGTTTCGGTCTTTTCCACACCGCCGCTGATGGTCAGCTTGGTATTTGCACCCTCGCTGGTGCCCGAACCGTCACTTGCGCCGCCATCGCCCACACGGATACCCTCGACATTGACACTCTTTGTAAGGATATTCTCTTTTTCAGTTGCCTTGGAGCCATCAATGGCATTCTCGCCCTTCAGGGTAAGATCCACATTAGAATTGTCCTGTACGTTGATACCCGCCTTACCGTTTTGTGTCAGGTTAATTTGGGTATTATCCAGCGTCAGGTCAACGTTGGTTTTCTTATCACCATCTTCGCCACCATCTTTGCCATCCAAATCCACACCGATATCGATACCATGGCCGCCGGTGGTCAGTTTGGAATCCTTGACTGTCAGGTCAACATCTGCACCCTCGCCCACCTTGATGATGGTTTTATTTTCTTTGGCATTTGCATCAGCGGGCACTTCAGCCGGGGTGTTAGTCTGGGTACTGGTATCGCTGGTATCTACATTCACGCCATCAACCACGATGGTTGCACCCGTCACATCCTCTTTGACCGTGATGGTGTTTGTGGTTGTGGTCTCAGACGTGGAACTGTTCTCTGCGTTGTTGCCAGAAGCATCGGTGGATTGTGTGTCATTATCCGTAGGTGTGGGTACCTCTTTTATCCTCATTGACGTAGGTGCGGTTCGAGTCACTACCGTCAGCAGACTCGCCTTCTTTAACCTGATAACTGAACGCGCCATTACCATCCTGATCAACAGTTACACTGCCATCGCCCAGATAATACGTCACCGCAGAAGCACTGGGGCCAACCGCGCTCACTGCAACCGCAGTGGCCAACGACATTGCTGCCAACTTGAATTTCTTGTTTGTCATTTTTCTTCTGCTCCTTTCCAGTTCATGCTCACATGATCGAAAAGTGGTGGTCAAACAGCAGGCCGATCCTTTGTCAACTGTTTTTTGCATTGGAACGCGTTTCTCCCAAAAGCATTTCCAACCTTATGATAGCACATTGTACGAAAAAATCAAGCAAAAATAGAAACTTTTGGCAATTTCTTTGCCAGTGAAAGAAAGTACCGTGCAAAAACAACAAACCCCCAAGGAATTTCTTCCTCAGGGGTTTCATGTAAGT
>OKTS01001068.1_pt1 | contig 9552 bp, 8 predicted proteins | sample 1606331 | NCBI WGS metagenome assembly OKTS01 (sample SAMEA3879564, study PRJEB24766) | human gut metagenome | biome: human-associated habitat; feature: feces | place: USA | collected 1985/1987 | reverse complement strand
CATCAATGTCGGGGATATCGCTGTTGGGGTTGCCCAGCGTCTCCAGATAGACGGCTTTGGTGTTGGGCTGGATGGCGTTCTCCACTTCGGCCAGATCGTGAGCGTTGACAAAGGTGGTGGTCACGCCGAACTGGGTCAGGGTGTGCTCCAGCAGGTTGTAGCTGCCGCCGTAGATGGTCTTTTGTGCCACGATGTGGTCACCGGCCTGTGCCAGCGCCTCGATGGTGTAGGTGATGGCGGCAGCGCCGGAAGCAGTGGCCAGAGCAGCCACGCCGCCCTCCAGAGCAGCGATACGCTTCTCGAACACATCCTGCGTGGAGTTGGTCAGGCGGCCGTAGATGTTGCCTGCATCGGCCAGACCGAAACGGTCAGCGGCGTGCTGGCTGTTGCGGAACACATAGGAAGTGGTCTGGTAGATGGGCACGGCGCGGGAATCGGTTGCGGGATCGGCCTGCTCCTGGCCAACGTGAAGCTGCAGGGTCTCAAATTTATAGTTAGACACAGTAATTAACCTCTCTATCTGTACTTAAAGTATAATTCTGACGCATAAAAAATCCCGGTCACTGACACCATTTCAGTGCACCGGGCAAAAAATTCGGGTTTAGCGCTTTGGCAGCTTTGCCATCACATTCGCACACACATTCGGTCTGCAGAGGGCAATGCACAGCGCTCGGTCCCATATTCTGCCCGGGTGGTGTACATTCGCCCACAACGGAAGTTCGCGTGGAGCAGGTTTTTCCAGATCAGCGTCATTTTGGTGCCCTCCCTTCAACGATTTTCCCAATCCTCTACGAACCCGGGAAACTTGACTTCAATTTCCCACTAGGTTGGTGGATTTGTTGTCTGGATTATATCCCCATTTACCCAGATTGTCAATAGGTTTATTGCAAAAAAGTTGGAAATTTTCCGCAGGGGTCTATTTTGCGAGGTTTTGCAGATCCCGCCCACCATAAACAATACGAACGAGAGTTACGGTACGGGTGCTTTGATCGATCAGGTAGAACAGCAGAAAATTCTCCACGGTAAACCGGTGCATCCCCATGCTCTGCCACGGTTCCCAGTCCACAACAGGGTGCCGCCCGGGCAGGGCATCCAGTGAGCGAGCAGCCTTGCGGATGCGGTTGACCAGTTTTTGGGCGGTAGCAGGCTCTTTGAGCGAAAATGCGACATAGGAGTAGAGATCCCGCAGGTCGTCCAATGCCTGCGGTGCGTAGCGGACCGTATAAACGCTGCTCATATTCCAAACTCCTGATACAATGCGGCATCGACTTCATCGACAGAAAAGCTCTTGCCGTTTTGCAGAGAGGCGACTCCCTTTTGCAGTTCGGTATCCAACTCGGTACGGCTCATGCCACCCACAGCAGTGGGGGTGGCAGGGGGAAGATGCAGATCGAGCGGGAGCCCCCGGGTCAGGACGATCTGGCGGTAAAGCATCTGGATGGCGCTGGATGGGGTAATGCCCAGTTGAGCAAGGATATCCTCGGCGCTTTCTTTCAGGTTGGTATCAATGCGGGCATAGACGGCGGCGGTGTTAGCCATAACGATCACACTCCTTTTTTACAGTATAACGCAGATTGCTTGCGAATGCAATCAGTTGCAAGCAAAAATAAATGCGGTGTTTTGCGTTGACGGGAAAACGGGGATGCTGTATACTAAGTCTATTCTTTATTCTTGTAAAGGAGGGCGGGCAGATGAGCATTGGGCCAAGTATGCCGCTGCGGCTGGAAAAGCCGGAGGGCATCGACCTTGCACAGGCGGCGCGGTACTTTGGAGCCCGGGGCGGCGCGGACGCGGCTACTCAGGCACTGCTGGAAAAATGCGCCGTGCCGCTGCTGGCGGCAGCCACGCCCCGGGCAGTCTGGCTGGAGGCCGACCCCGACAGCCTGACAGCGGCGGGCATTCTGGCGGGGGAAGATGTGGCAAAGCATCTGGAAGGCTGCACCGCCGCCCTGCTGCTGGCTGTAACGCTTGGCCCCGGTGTGGATGCCCAGATCCGCCGGGCCGGTGTGGGCGATACCGCCGGTGTGGCATCGGATGCGCTGGGCTCCGCGCTGGCCGAACAGGCTGCGGAGGCCGCTGAGGCTGAGCTGCGCCAGTGGGCCGCCCGGCAGGGAAAGTATCTGACGGGGCGCTATTCCCCGGGCTACGGGGACTGGCCCCTTGCCGTGCAGCCGCTGTTGGCGGCCGCGCTGGACACCGTCCGCCGCGCCGGGCTCTGTGTCACGGAAAACAACCTGATGACCCCCCGCAAGAGCATCACGGCCATTCTGGGGGTCAGCGATCACCCGGTCCGGGGGCATCTGGCAGGATGCGGGCACTGCGTGCTCCGCACCCGGTGCGAATATAGAAAGAGGGGGATCACCTGTGCAAGCGAATGAACTGTTTGACCGGCCCAATACCATCCTGCTGGATGGCGGCATGGGCACCATGCTGCAGGCAGCGGGCCTGAAACTGGGTGCCCGCCCCGAGGAGCTGAATATCACCGACCCGGCGCTCATCGAGAGCATCCATGCCCGGTACGCTGCCGCAGGCAGCCGCATCATCAATGCCAATACCTTTGGCGCTTCCGCCCACAAGCTGGCGGGCAGCGAGTACACGCTGGAGGAGATCATTGCGGCAGGTATTGCCAACTGCAAACGGGCCTGCGCTCCCTACGGCGCACTGGCCGCGCTGGATGTGGGCCCGCTGGGGGAGCTGCTGGAACCCAACGGCACCCTTGCGTTTGAGGATGCCGTGGCAGAGTATGGCCGCATCGTCCGGGCAGGCGTGGCCGCCGGGGCTGACCTCGTGTTCCTTGAGACCTTTACCGATCTGTATGAGCTGAAGGCCGCCCTGCTGGCCGTCAAGGAGAACTGCAGCCTGCCCGTGCTGGCCAGCATGAGCTTTGAAGCAGGCGGCCGCACCTTTACCGGCTGCACGGTCGAGAGCTTTGCCGTCACCGCCCGGGGTCTGGGGGCCAGCGCCGTGGGCATCAACTGCTCGCTGGGCCCCAAGGAGATCTTCCCCATGGCAAAGCGGCTGACCGAGGCCCTGCCCGGCAGCTTCCCGGTGTTCGTCAAGCCCAACGCGGGCCTGCCCCGCGCTGATGGCTCGGGCTACGATATCACCCCGCAGCTCTACGCCATGCAGATGAAGCCCTACCGGGAGCTGGGCCTGTTTGCTGCAGGCGGCTGCTGCGGCACCACCCCGGAGTTTATCCAGCTGCTGAACGGCGTGTTTGCCGATTGCAGGCCGGGCCGCCCTGACCACCCCGTGAAGTCGGTGGTGTGCAGCCCCATGGACTGCGTGGATGTGGACGGCATCACGGTGGTGGGTGAGCGCATCAATCCCACCGGCAAAAAGCGGTTCCAGCAGGCCCTGCGGGAAGGGGATATGAACTATGTGCTGGAACAGGCCGTGAGCCAGACCGAGGCCGGGGCCCAGATCCTGGATGTGAACGTGGGTGCGCCCGGCGTGGATGAGCCTGCCCTGATGGAGCAGGTGGTCAAGGCGCTGCAGAGCGTGGTCAGCCTGCCGTTGCAGCTGGATTCCTCCCATGCCGAGGCGCTGGAACGGGGCCTGCGGGTCTACAACGGCAAGCCCATTGTCAACTCGGTGAACGGCGAGGCGGAAAAGCTGAACACCATTCTGCCCCTGTGCAAAAAGTACGGCGCGGCGGTGGTCGGCCTTGCCATTGACGAGCGGGGCATCCTGCCCAAAGCCGAGGACCGCGTGGCCATTGCCCGCCGCATCCGGGACGCGGCACTGGCGGCAGGCATCCCGCAGGAGGACATCTACATCGACTGCCTGACCCTGACGGCCAGCGCCCAGCAGGAGGATGTGCTTGCCACGGTGCAGGCCCTTCACGCCTGCAAGGAGGAGCTGGGGGTGCGCACCATTCTGGGCGTGTCCAACATCAGCTTCGGCCTGCCCTGTCGCTCCTACCTGAACACCACCTTCCTCACCATGGCCATGTATGCCGGGCTTGACCTTGCCATTATGAACCCCTCCAGCGAGGAGATGATGGCGGCGGTCTACGCTTACAACGTTCTGACCAACCGGGACAAGCAGAGCACGAAGTACATTGAGCGGTATGCCAACCGGGTGCCCGCTTCTGCCGCACTGGTGCAGGCCATGCAGAATGCTCAGACCGCCCCGGCAGCAGGCGAAACGCCGGAGGCCGCCGGCCCCTATGCCCCCTTGATGAAGGCGGTGGAAAAGGGTCTGAAGGGCGAGGCAGCTGCCCGCACCCGGGCGCTGCTGGAGGAAAAGGAGCCGCTGGAGCTGGTGGACGAAGCCCTCATTCCGGCGCTGGATATTGTGGGCGCAAAGTATGAAAAGGGCACCCTCTTCCTGCCGCAGCTGCTGCAGGCGGCCACCGCCGCGCAGGGGGCCTTTGAGGAGATCAAGACCGCCATTGCCCAAAAGGGCGAGGGCAGCGCCAGCAAGGGACGCATCGTCATTGCCACCGTCAAGGGCGATGTCCACGACATCGGCAAGAACATCGTCCGGGTCATCCTGGAGAATTATGGCTTTGAGGTCATCGACCTGGGCCGTGACGTGCCGGTGGAAACGGTCGTGAATACCGTCCGGGAGAAGGATGTGCATCTGGTGGGGCTTTCCGCCCTGATGACCACCACCCTCAAGAGCATGGAGGAGACCATCCGGGCCCTGCACGATGCCAAACTGGACTGTAAGATCATGGTGGGCGGCGCTGTGCTGACCCCCGAATATGCAAAAAAGATCGGTGCCGACTGGTACGCCAAGGATGCCAAGCAGAGTGCCGATATTGCCAAGGAGTTCTTTGGCGTATAAGTTGGAATATTAAGAGAAAATGACCCTCTCCGCATTGCAATTCCCGGAGAGGGTCGTTTTTTGCTTACTTTTTGATCCAGTTGTCCACTGCGCTCACCAGAGCTCTGCCCCGGCGGCCCAGGAGCTTGGGCAGGAGCATCCGGGCCATGGCCCAGACACCTGCAAAGTTGAACAGGATGATGGCGGCGGTCAGGAGGCCCGTCCACAGGCCGTAGAGCGGGGGCTCGGCCAGCAGGAGCAGGGCTTCGCCCGCCAGCACGCCGAAGTTCACCGCCACCCGGCCCGGGTGGATGGACATACCGATCATGTTGTGGGCATCCAGCGCGCGCAGCACAAACACGATGCCCAGACCGAAGAAGGAAGCCACCGTTGCGCCGATGGGCCCCCACCACTTGATGAAGAAGTAGTTCATAATGCAGTTGCTCACGGCACCGGCCAGCATGGTCCACAGGCTGTGGGTGGACTTTTTGTTGACAACGTATGCGCTGTTGAGGAACTGGTTGAAGCAGCTGCAGGTGGAAGCCAGCGTCAGGAAGGGCACAAAGTGCCAGGCGTAGTAGTAGTTGGACTTCATTACGTGCATGACCGGGCGGCAGAGCCAGATGATGCCTGCCGCACAGCAGAACAGCACCGAGGAATAGGTGCGGAAGATCTTGGTAAAGAACCGGGCACGGCCCTCCTCCTCGGTCACGGCGGAGAGCTGCCAGGCATCGTAGAAGATCAGGCCCAGCGTGGTCAGGATGGTGGGCAGGAAGTAGCCGGTGGAAAGCAGGCCGCTCCAAGCGTCACCGCTGTGGCCGTCCAGCCCGCCGCACATCTCGCGCACGAAGAACAGGTCCGATGCGTTGATGACCCAGAAGCTGATCTGGGCCGGGATCATGGGCAGGGAAAAGCGGAGCATCTGCTGCCAGAGATCCCGGTTCAGGCCCTTGAGCTCCACATAGTTCCACAGCCTGCCGGTGATGCAGAGGAAGAGCACGCTGACCAGGTCACCGCTGATGATGGCAAGCAGATAACCGTTGGCCCCCCAGTGGAAGCCTACAAGGTAGAGCACATAGAACATCAGGGTGGCAAAGGTGCACAGGATGCCGTCCACGGCCACCAGCTTGTTCCACTGGCGGCTGCGCACGAACTGGGTGCAGAGGGTGCGCAGGCAGCTCATCAGGACGTAGATGTAGATGAGGAAGCCGTACTGCGCCATATCGGGCAGGAACTGCGCCACAGGCCAGCAGAGGATCAGGATGCCGAAGCCCCCCAGAATGGTCAGCAGGCCGTTGGTGAACACCTGCTTTTCGCTGTTGCCCTTGTCCAGGCCAAAGCGAATGATGGCGTTGGACATGCCCATCGAGACAAAGGGGATGAGCAGGTTTGCATACTGGCTCAGGATCTTCGCCAGACCCAGATCGGAGATCTCGGCCATGGCGTAGGTCAGGAACGGCTGCACCAAAAGGGTCAGCAGCTTAGACGAAAAGCTCGAAATGGCAAAGATAATGGTGTTTCCGGCCAGCTTTGAATATTTGTCGCCGCCGGAGGTCTTTTTTTCACTTTCCAAGGGTCGAACCCCTCCTGTTGATTTTTATCACAAGGTTTATTTCAATAAAGCCCGCCGTTCTTTCCAGTCCGGCAGCAGCTTTTCCACCTCGGCCCAGAAGGCCGGGCTGTGGTTGGGCTGCAGGAAGTGGCAGTACTCGTGCACCACCACATAGATCTGCGCGGCGGGCGGCATATTGTAGAGCTGCAATGCAAAGGTGATCTGCCGCCGTTTCATGTAGCATACGCCCCACCTGCTGGTCATGTCCCGCACCCTGATGGTGGGTTTCTGCCCGCCCAGCACCCAGGCAAAGGCCGGGTAGACCTTGTCGCTCATGGCGGTAAAGCAGGCCAGCGCTTCGGCCTTGGAAGGCAGTGGCTGGTCATCCCGGGCGTTCCGCCGCAGCTGGCGGGAGACCGCCTCCCGGATCCACTGGGCCTGCTCTGTCACAAAGGCATCGGCAAAGCCCACCGTGTAGGACCACGGGATGCTCACGGCCACGGTGCCGTCCCGCCGGATGTGCAGGTTGAGCCGCTTGACCTTTTTGCGGGTCAGCTCATAGGGAATGCCTGCGGCGGTGCGCCGGGTCACTTCCGGCTTGCGCTGCGGCATTTCAGCCAGTCCTCCACGGGCAGCTGGGCCAGAACCACCGCTGCAAAGATGAGGGTGCAGCCAAAGACCTCCCGCATGGAAAGGCTCTGGTGGAGCAGCAGCCAGCCGCCCAGCGCGCTGAACACGCTTTCCAGACACATGATAAGGCTTGCAATGGCGGGGTTCACGTCCCGCTGGCCCAGGATCTGCAGGGTGTAGGCCACGCCGCTGGACATCACGCCGCAGTAGGCCAGCGGGAGCCAGTTGGCCCCGAACTCGGCCAGGGTGGGATTCTCGAACAGGAGGGCGGCAGCGGTGCTCTCTACGGCCACCACAAAGAACTGCAGCAGGCTCAGGCGGACACCGTCCACCTGCGGGGCAAAGTGGTCCACCGTCATAATTTGAAAGCTGAACAGCACGGCGCAGGAAAGCAGGATCCAATCGCTGGCCTCAATGCCGCCAAAGCCGTTTTTCATGCAGAGCAGATAGAGCCCGCCCACGGCGATGACCATGCTCAGCCAGAGCCGGGCACTGCCCCGCCGCCCCAGAAACAGCCCGAACACCGGCACCAGCACCACATACATGGCGGTCAGGAAACCAGCCTTGGCCGTGGAAGGGTTGAGCGTGATGCCGATCTGCTGGGCAGCGGAGGCCGCAAACAGCAGGGTGCCGCAGCAAAGCCCCGCCGTCAGCAGAAGCCTGCGGTCGGCAGGGGCTTTGGGCCAGCCATAGGCTGCGCCGTGCCTGCGGTGGAGGGCATCGAAGGCGCGGACGGTGGGCAGCAGCACCAGCACTGCCAGCCAGCTGCGCCCGGCCAGAAAGGAATAAGCCCCCATGCCGGAGCCTGCGCTCTGGGCCACGAACGCCGTGCCCCAGATAAAGGCGCAGAGCATCAGCATGAGAGAATGTTTTGTTTGTGTGTTCATCTTAGCCGATGCCCTCCACTTTCATCAGACCGTAGAGGTAGTAACGGCTGGAATCATAGGAAATGGTAACGCGGTAGCTTGCGTTGGGATCAAGGTTGTCAATGTCGCAGTGGTAGTTCTGACCGTCGGCGGTGAAATAGAAGGTGGTGTTGTCCACATACTGCGCGCCGCCGTCCACCTTTTTCCAGAGGGAGACCTTGAACTTCTGGGCACCGCCGTCGGTGGTGCCGCAGCCGTAAATGCTCAACAGGCCGCTGGGCACGGTGAAGTATTCGGTCTGGCGGCTCCAGATGCCGTTGAACACGATGTTCAGCGCCCCGTTGGCCCGGGCTGTGGCATATTTGGCCGTGGTGTCGGCAATGCCATCGATCACCAGTGGGTCAGAGCTGAGCACGGCCCACTGGGTGGTGTCGTCCTCCTGCACCTCGTTGGAAGATCCGAACACCTTTTGGGCAATGCTTTTGCAGCCGGTCAGGACGACAACGGCCAGCACAGCTGCCAGCGCAAAGGCAAGGATTCGTTTTGTTTTACTCATGTTTTTCTATCCTCAAAAACAGCAGGTGAAAAATGCGATATTTTTGCATGATACCATAGTATACCGCATTTTTTTCCTGCTTACAAGGGATTTTCTGTGTCTTAGCCGTCCAATGCCGTCAGAGCGGCACATTCGGCGGCGGCAAGGCCGCTTTCGTCGGAGCGGAACAGGGAGCCATAGCGGTAGAGCGCCCAGCCCCCGGCACCGGCGCTGCGCAGGTCGGTCACCTGCCGGGCCAGCGCGCTGCCGGTGCACCACTGGCTGACGCTGTCGGCGTTGGCTCCGCCGTCTCCCACACCGACCCGGTAGGCTCCCAGCCCGAAATAGAGGGCCGTGCTCTCTGCCCGGGGCAGGGCCAGCCACTCGGCGGTGATATTCTCAAAGGCAAAGCGGGTGCTGCCGGAGGAGAGGGTATAGCCGTAGCCCCAGTAGATCTGGGGGCAGAGGTAATCCACAACAGCATCCGCACCGGAGGCCGTCAGCCAGACGGAGAGATCGGTGTACTGCTCGTTCCGGTCGTTGTCCGGGTTGCCCTGGGGGCTGACCCCGAACCGCAGGGTCGGATCGGCGGCCTTGACGGCATCGTGGACAGCTTTGACCAGCCGGGTCACGTTGGCACGCCGCCATGCGGTCAGGTCGGTTTCTCCGCTGGCTGCAAACTGCGCCGCGTCGATGGAAGGATCGGTGGTGGGGTAGAAGTAGTCGTCAAAGTGGATGCCGTCCACGGCGTAATTCTGCACCAGCTCTGCCACGCCCTGCACCACATAGTCGGCAGCCTCCGGAATGGCGGGGTTCAGGTAGGCCCCCTCGTTCACGGTGCAGACCCACTCCGGGTGAGTGTTCGGCAGGCTGTTCTCTGCAAGGACGGGGGGCATGGAAACCGAGCTCCTGAGCCGGTAGGGATTGACCCAGGCCTCCAGCGAAAGCCCCCGGGCGTGGGCCTCGGTCAGCAGCACGTCCAGCGGGTCAAAGCCCGGGTCCTGCCCCTGTACGCCGGTGCACAGGTGGCTCCACGGGAAGAGGCTGCTCCGGTAAAGCGCATCTCCGAAGGGCCGCACCTGCGCAATGACGGTGTTCAGCCCAAGGGACAGGCAGTTGTCCATCAGCGCGGCGGCATCGGCCCGGAACGCGGCTTCTGAGGAAAAGTCCATCTCTGCAAATTCGAGATAGCTCAC
>OKTS01001061.1_pt1 | contig 9605 bp, 3 predicted proteins | sample 1606331 | NCBI WGS metagenome assembly OKTS01 (sample SAMEA3879564, study PRJEB24766) | human gut metagenome | biome: human-associated habitat; feature: feces | place: USA | collected 1985/1987 | reverse complement strand
TCCTATAAGAGGAAATATATTCCTTTATACGTGTACTCCAGTACTATCAACCCAAGCAGTACCATCGTACCATATTGGTTTCTTTAAAGTAATATCAAAATACATTTGTCCAACTGTCAATGATAGTGTTGGCCTTTGAGATGATATTCCTGATTTTCTATAATCTGTGCCTCTAATTCTGTTACCATTGAAGTCATATACTGCACCATCATGCACATAAGCTTTTATATTTAAGTCAGTGAAGAATACCACTGTACCATTCTTATTATATATAGAGTTTATATATTCACCATCAGAGAAGCTAGTCCTAGCCTCTAGAATTACATTAATAATCATAAATTCTCCAGATTTATCTAGCTTTGAGAACAATGATAATCTATGGCTGTCTCTATTAAACACTAACAGATTATTAGAATCTATATTATCAATGCCTCCATAACTTTTTAGAGTAGCAGATAAATCACTTACTGAATTTGTTTGAATAAACCCATGAAGTTGTGTTTTATTATCTTCCTCTATATTTATAGTCTGCAATAGAGCAGATGGATTACTATCTGTCTTTGGAATACTTACTATTTTAGGATTAAATCTTTCAAAATTCTTAAAAGTAGTTGTATAGTTACCAGTATTGAATATATTCTCTTTAAGGCATCTATTGATAACATAATCTATCTCATAAGAATTCAAGTGGTCTTTGAATGTTATTATTTTTTCAAATCCTGTTTCTTTAACAGAGGAGTATATCCCAGTAATGCTTAAATCGTTTATATATATTTGCTCATCCTGTGGTATATCCATTGAGTGATAATTGGAAACTACATATGAGGTGCCATCTGCATTTATTATCATAGTCTCATAAGTATCTAAATCAAATGATATACCTATGATAAGGTCAAAGTACCCTCCCTTCATAGATGCCATACTATTCTTGGTAAAGAATCTACAGAATTTTGAATTTTGGAGGAACTTACCATCATAATAAATTTGTAATATTGCCTCTATACATGGAACTACTGGCACATCTGGATTGTTCTCTACAGATGGTGGATTATAACTATTCTCAATAAATGATGTAAGTCCTATTTGTAATGTTTTTCCTGAAGAGGTAGTAAATTTTATAGGGAAAGATGCTGCTCCTATTCTCTGCTTTATAAAGCATGTAATCTTTCTAGTACCTATATGTGAATTCGGAATATAGTTCTTTACTGAAGATATAAAAGTCTTATTACCTATATTTACAGTATATGCTGTACATTCAGCAGGCTCTTCCACCTCTGGGAAATTTTTTATATTTAACAACCCATAAACTGTTGGATTATAATTAAGCCCCGGCAGAGTATTATCTCTAGATTTTAAGAAATTCGAGTCCAAGAATAGTCCACACTTGTCTTTTAATATTCTCCATAAATCACCAGTTTCCAATGAGACTGTCTGACTATTTGAGCCTACTATATTTATATTAGCATTATCCTCCTTCATAAAATTACTAAGTGCCCAAGTTTCCCCATATACATTTACTGTAGAATTATCCTTAGCATATATCGTGTAATATAAATTCTCAAGCCATAGACAACCTATAACATTAACAACAGAGTTTCCTGTTACATATATACCATAGTTATGTGATATGTAACTTGGAAGATTTGCATTGTTTCCACTAACTCCTCCAATCTCAGCAGAGCCTCCTCTAATAGTAGTAACTGCACCTTTATCTATTCTGATATTTATATCATTTTTTGATATATTCCAAGGTACTATTTCAATACCATTCTTCCATGCAGCATCTCCACCATAATTAATCCATACACCATATAAACTTTTTGTGCATGATATTTTATTTAAAAGTGCTAAGTTTATGCCATTCTGAGTACCTGAGAAATAAAATCCTATTTTTGCATTTGTAACTTCACAATTATCAAGATATAAATGCTCAGCTTGTATAAAATCAAAAGCAACAAAAGTCCTCAGTACTCCTGTTTCATCTGACTCTGGGCACTGTATTAACATGTTCTTAAAGGAACAATCACAATATCCTGTTACCTGAAAACAGGTAAGGTTGGGAACATTTGGAATAATACAGGGACTTAATCCATTTTTCCTCTCATGGCGACCATCTATTATAACTCCATAAGAATCTATCTCTACAGTGGAAGATAAATAGATGGTAGTTGCTGGAAGATATATGGTCGGGTAATGACTAAGTGAAGATCTTGAATTACCTACAGCAGCTATAGCTCTTCTTATAGCTATAGCAGAGTCTGCCGTCTCTGACATATCTCCAAACCATTTGGCATATACTTCCTTATTTATTATACAAGTTCTATTAACATTTACATTGAATGTAAGTAAATTACCAAAAATTTGATATTCTTCCGCCTTTACTATAAATCCCCTACTATCTGCGCTTGATAGTACACCATTATCAATGCTGCCACCTGTGAATTTTAATATACAGTTAGCTGGGATGGAGGCCGTTTCTCCTCCCAAGTCAAAATCATATCCTATTTCGTAAATAGTATTGCTATATATTACTTGTTCTATAAAAGACTTATTTCTTCTTAAAATAACATAACCAAGACCTGTCTTTTGAGACGGTACGTATTGTTTTATAGTCTTTCTTCTAATGACAGATTTATCTCCACTATTAACAAATACTTCTAAATCCTCATCATCAGCATTATTTACAATAGAGCCACCACCAGCAGATTCTATCTGTTGTCTTGCAGATTCTGATAAATCTTCATAGTTTATATTTCCACTTATTTTTTGGCTTATTCCAGTTATAGAATTTGTATTTTCTTCTACTTTTTGTACTGCTTCATTTGATTTTTCTAATGATTGCTCTGAATTAGTCTTAGCTACAATTACATCCTCCTTTACAGTAGATAGTTCACTGGATACATTATCTACTTCAGTCATAGCACTATTAGCTATTGATGCAGCCCCTTCTATTCCAGACTCTACATTAGTAACTCTCTCAGAAAGAGAGTTACTTAACTCATTGGCAGATGAAGTAGCTTCCTCTGCTGCTAATGTAGCCTTAGCTGCTTCAGCAGCAGCATTATTAGCTGCTTCTGCTGCATTATTAGCCTTTGTAGTAGCTTCTACAGCAGATGAGGCTGCAACATCAGCAGAGGCTTTAGCATTATTAGCTACTGTAGTTGCTGCATTTATAGATGATAGTGCATTGCTAGCAGCATTAGCAGCCTCTAATGCCGCCTGTGCTGCTGCATTAGCAGCTTCTGTAGATTCTTTTACTCCAGATATTGAATATTCTATAGCAGGAGACATGGCTAAATTCCACATAAGTGTATTTACAACTACATTATATATCGTAACACTGTCTGTTTCTATAGCATCCCAATTTATTACAGAATAAACATCTTTACTATATAAATTAGTGTGATTAACTCCAACATTTATTGCAGCTTCTGCTTCTTCTTTAGTTTCATATGAACCACTAACTAAAACTAAATTACTATCAGGACCAATATCTTCTCCATCAATTCTAAATCTAAAAAGATTATAATACTTACCATTAGACTGATGTAGCAATGCTTTCTGTATATCTATAGAACATGCTTTTCCTTGTAAATAAGAAAACTCTTTATTTGGCACATATAATTCTTTTATAAATCTATTTACTTCACTACTATTTGTAAATACATGCCTATTAAATGACATCATAGAATAAATAGATATAAGATTTATTGCCTTTTTTTTCCATGTTTTATCGTTAAGGTGATTTTTAAAAATAACAACTTCATCTTTGTTTACAGTTAGCCCGCCAAAATTTGGATATGTACCAGGTTCTGTTGCTAAATAAAAAACATTATAATCGGGATACCCTGGATTAGTTTCAGGGGTAGCTATATCTACAAATTGAGCGTTATCACCTAAAGAATTTACAATACTTAGTAATACACTTTGTAAATTAGAGCCATTAATTTCTTGATTATTATTACTCTTTATAATGCTTTTTATAGAATTTGATAATGTAGTCCAACCAGCCATAATTATTTTATATTGTAATCGTTATTATAATCGTTATTGTAATCACCGCCAAGTAATTCAGGCTCATAACCTCCTATATTAGCTATAACTGTATCAGTTTCACATTCAACCGCAGCTAAATCTCCTTGGTCTTCCCATTCTGGCTCCATGCTAAACGTAGTCAAATCATAGACTTGGAGTTTGCTTGTTATCTTTTTATTCTCACATAATCTTACAATTCTTAATGCATCGCATAGATATTCTGGGGCTAAGAATGTAAACTTATATATTTTTTTACTTACCTGGCTTTCAATAAAAGTATAACCCATTCGCTCTGTGGCTTCTTCTTCAAAGTCGTATTCTGGTTTACCAACCTGAGTATTTAGGTAACACTTAAACTTAAAGTTGTCAGAAAAATCGACAATACCGTTTTTAAGTTCGAAGTTATAAGAATTACTATACTCTATAAGCAGATAATCATCTACCTTATTACATACCGTAAATACATCAGAGTATATAGTTCCCAAACCAGATATAGACATTGCTAAGTAATATTGGCCTTCATGCATAATTCCTATAATAGGAAGAGTGCCAGGATATTTAAGAAGCTTGAAACCGGTATATGACTTAATAGCTAAGCCATTTTCTTTCATACTCGTTGTTATAGTAGTATATGCCCCCGTATTGAAATTATACAATCTCACCCAATTTATAGCTGTTCCACTAGCAAGAACTACTTGGAAAGGCAATAACATATTCTTATAGGTTATTAGCGGATAAACCTGGCCAAAAGCATAATCTTTACGATGATTTTGCAGTGCAAGATTATCGTAAAAAGACAATGGCGATATGTTATTATTCACTAACTTCATGCTGCTAATCTACAAATAAAAATCTATATAAGAAAATTTCTTAATAATTTTTAATACACAGCTTTATTGAGGCACATAAAGTAATCTTACTTTAGCATGGCGAGTATTTACATTGACAGAAATCTCATCTATTTTGCCATTTCCTATAGTAGTTTTAATCAATTCAAGTTCATCCAAATCTTCTTCAGTAGGAAATTCTATAGTATGCTTCATACACATTTTTACACCATTTGCATATAAATCTCTGAGCACATTACAATCAAGATTTGATGCAGGCATATCATACATATAAAAACGCACAAGGTATGCCCAAGCTGCATAGAAATTCTGAATTACAGCATTATACGTATCGCCGTTTTCATCTACCAGCTGTGTTTCAATTATAGGCAATTCTAAAGAAGAGCCTTTTTTAACAGGGCATAATAATGCAAAGCCGTCATCTGAGAAATTAGATGGATTAAATAGCATGTAATCTACATCGGATGAAAACTGGCTTATATTTATTTCTTCTGTTTTATCTTTCTGTATATAGTTAGATTTAACATCTATGGTTACTCCGCCAAACAAATTAGTAACATCATCCATCCAGCCAAACTCGTATCGCTGACTTAAATCTGTTTTGTCATATTCTACTTCTGATTGAAAATATGATGATAGCTTTTTGTTAAATTGGTCTACAAGCTTAGTAAAATCAAGCTGAATACTTGTATTATAAGAATATGAGCCTCCTCTCATAAAAAAACTTATATGCTCAATCTTAAACTTATTATCTTCTATATACCAGTAACATCTAAAGCAATCGCGAAGCATTTTCATTATATCTTCTAATGATACTTCTGCTTTTTGAGCTGGTTGGTCATATTCACCTTTAAGTATATTCGTCTTTTGTGTTATATGCACATAAAATCTTGCCATTGACATTGGTACAGTAGCATCATACAAAAAGCGGCTATATTCAGCAGTTGCTTCATGTTGAAGAGTAGGGTCTATTTCTTTAAGTAAAGCCTTTATTGCTGCTGCTATAGAATAACTATCCCTAAGAGTATATTGCTTTCTTAGTCTCTGTTCAAATAAAGAATAATAGCTATCATATACATACCACAATGAAGCATTAGCCCAAGAATTTCTACTAATAGGTAAAGGCCTACCTATACCAGCACTGCTAGGAATAAACTCATTAGTGAAATACTGGCCATAATCATTCAAACCATATCTTGTAGGTTCATCTACTGCTCTAGAAGTACAGAAAAACATTCCGCCTCTTAAACCAATACACTTCTTATAGTTTCTATTATCAGTAACAAAATCATCGGATGGTAAGTTATATGTATTTTTTACGCCTTCTGAGTCTTCTACAGTATCTACATCGCATAATAATCGCTGATATATATGATATAAGAATGGGCTTTCTATAGTAAATTTATCAGAAGGATTACTCACGTTTACCATTTCTATATTCTCGCGTCCTATATAGCAATTACCAGCATTTGTAAACATCCACTGTTTTACAGATTGATAGAGTACTGCGCCATCGCTATTACGTTTAATATAGATATAAGCCTTTGTCATCGGGGTATCTGTTCCCATATAACAAGTATAACCATTCCAACAACTCCAATATCCATTTGTACCAGCATATACCCCATTAACATCAGAAATACCAGCTCCTTTTATATAAAATTCATTTCCTGCTTTTATATAAGAAAAGTAGTATTTATTTACCAAGGTATCATAGTCATCAATAACTTCATTCACATCATCTTCCCAGTATATGCCACCGAAGAAATTAGATATAGAATTGGTCCCGCTGATATACACCTGCATAAGAGAGCGTTTATGCAGGTTTATTTTAGATATTTCAGGAGCAAGCTTTATAAGGTCATAAGTATTTTCATACTTGTTCATAACCTCAGTATATCCATCTACAGCTGTAGTTTTAAGTTCACATTTCTTCTTATCATGGTCAAATTTACAATCAGTCTTACTAAATTCGCCTCTGTAATATTCAACCCATTTTTTGGAAGTATTATTATATTTATCTACTATAAAAATAAGTTGGTCTTCTATGCTTGATTGGCTTATTATTTCATAATCACTGCCAAATAGTTTTATTTTTCCATCAAGTGAAATACGGAAAAATTCTTGCCCACTTTCTTTAGCATATTTTTTATTAAGCTCTTTATAATGTGGATTTACTTCTACTTTACCACCGCCATTCTTCGATATGTAAAATTTATATTTTGGAGGTATCATATCTTTAATTCTTTATAATTCGTTTAACATTTTTACGCTGAATAACTACTGCACCATTAGGCAATATATAGTATTTAGTCTCACTTTGTTTCCTAATACTTCTCACGTCATCCTCTATTTTTGAGAGGTCCATATTTTCATTGGAATTAAGAGAAATACTTAGGCCATCTGAACTAGCAAATGCATTAAGATATTTATCTTCAAATGTTCCTTTATTTAGGCTATCAATAACATCTGGAAGTATCTTTTTGTATTTCCTAGTTCGCTTCTTACTTATAATAGCAAGTGCTTCTCCACCTTCAGCTCTCATTCTATGCTTCTTCTTATTCCTTACACCCAAATCAATATCATCACCTGATGCATGAGAGCCTCCTTCCAAGAACTCAAGACCTCCTTCTCCATATTCATCAGATTGGCTTGCTGTTACTTGTTTAGCTTTAATTTTGGCTACTGCAAATGAAGTCCACATCGTGGCAATAGCGGCCAATGCAAGAGCTGGACCGACAATAGGAATTGAAGAGAATGAACTCCACAGATTAGCAGATGCAGTGGTAAGTGAAGATGCTTGAATAACAGTATTCAATGCTTCTTGACGCTTTTGAGCAGCTTCAAGCTGCTTTTGCTTTTCTTGCTGATTTTTCTTTTCTTGCTCAAGTTCTTTTTTAGCAGTTGCTACATTATTAGCATAGCCATTACTACGTGCTTCAACTTCAGCATCATAAGCACTCTGTGCAGCTTCTACTCTTTTTTCTGCAGCTTCTACAGCTTGTTCTGCTAATTGAACTTCGGCATCCATTATAGACTGAAGTTGTTCAATTACTATATTAACTGCATCTTTTAGGGCATCAATCTGGTCATCATCAAAGCCAAGTTTCTCAAGCAAAGTACCGCCTAAACCTTTTTTGCCAATGTTTTTAATAAAATCATCAAGTTCTGACAGTTCACGGTCTATACCTTTAACAGTGGCTTTAGCAGCATCAATCTGGGCTTGACTCCAATCTAACCCACCAGCTTCTGCTAAACGTATTTGTTCTTGCCATCTAGCTTTTTCTTGTTCAAGCTTAAATCGGGTTATCTCAGTTTCACTGCGTTTAACTTCATTAAATACAGCCTCGTCAAGAGCTTGTTGTTCATCAAAGCTTGACATATTAAAACTACCAACAGTAATAGCCTTTTGTTTATCAAAAGATGCATTTATAGCGCTTGTAGGTTGTCTTTTAGCTTCTGGTAACTGAGCATTCTTAAGTAATGCTATTTGTCTTTCTACATCTAATCGCTTTAATGAATTGCTGAGTTCCTCATAAGAACCTTTTTTTGATACTTCACCTTCTAATTCTAACAACTCTAATAGCTGTTCAGCTTTTTGTATTTCTACATCTATATCGAGCAAATCTAGACTTAGAGTTAAGCCTTTTTGCTTGTTCTTTATAGCATTTTCTATATCATCTAGTGCTTTGATAGCTGTTTCTTTTTGGCTTTCTGTAAGCTTTTTATATTTTTCATCTTGACCATTCAGTATTTTTTGGATTCTAGAATATTTATCGTTTAAATCAGCTATTTCTTGATTGAATGACGCAAAGGCTTCAGCTCTGCGCTTCTTATTTTCATCCCTCTCAATCTCTGTACGGCTCTTTTGATATGCTTTTTCGGCTGCTAATGCCAGGTTATTTAGGCGGTCATCAGCGTCTCTTGGTGTACGATCTCTTTTATCTTTTTTGTGAGATTCTTCTAAGCCAATTTCTTTAAATAGAGCATCTGCTTGGTCTTCATAAAATTTCCATACGTTGAAATAGCTTTCAACTTCTTTTTCAAGAGCATCTGCATCTTTTTGTAAACTTTCTACATTTCTCTGCCTTTGCTTTTTTAATCTAGTCCCAAGTGACAAATCGGAGTCTGGCCCAGAAATGCCACCCCATAAAGCTTTAAAGTAATTTATAGTTTTGTCGAAAAAGCCGTACTCACGCACTTTTTCAAGTTCGGCTTTATTTTCTGCGGCTAATAGTTTTTGGTATTGCTGGGACACAACATTTAGCGCAGCTTCTGCTTTAGCTCTTGCTTTATATGCAGCCACTACAGATTCAGTATTATCTACAAAAGCATTATTGGCGTCATTTATACTATCAATGGTGATGCCTAATTTACTGAACTCTTTTTCATTATCATTAATCCACTGTGTTTGTGCTTTTATATTATTCCCTAAATCTTTCCAATTTTCAGATAATCTTCTTAATACTGCTATCTGCTGGCCATAAGACCCTGTAGACCCTTTTCCTAGCTCATCATTTAAGTCCTCTAAAGCATCTTCAAAAGATTTAGCTGCATCTCTACCTGCTAACGTTTTATCAATCCATGTGATAATTTCTTTACCGTACATAGAAAATACGGTAAGTAATACTACTAAGACGGTGTTAAAACTAAATAACGATTTTACGATGGACTTTGTTATGCTTATTTGCTCTTTTCCTTCTGCAGCTAATAGCTCATTTT
>OKTS01001037.1_pt1 | contig 9860 bp, 7 predicted proteins | sample 1606331 | NCBI WGS metagenome assembly OKTS01 (sample SAMEA3879564, study PRJEB24766) | human gut metagenome | biome: human-associated habitat; feature: feces | place: USA | collected 1985/1987 | reverse complement strand
GGAGTGCTTCTGACGGGAACATTGCTTACCGGATGTGGTAAAAACAAGGCAACAGAGGCTGCCAGCGAAAGCGCACAGACCGAAAAGGAAGGAACCGGAGAGAGAACAGCTGATTCTGCAGAGGATGACCAGAAGAAGACTGATGAAACAGCGGATACGAAAACAGATAAAAAAGCAGAGAAGGGTACAGACGCTGAGGAAACAGGAGAGGATGCTTCTGAAACAGAAGAAAACAGAGAAAAGATTGCAGTACTTCTTCCAGATGAACAGAACTGGACGAGAGATGCAAAAGAACTGGAAGTACAGTTTGAAGAAGACGGATATGATCCGATTCTTCTTTATGCAGATAATGACAGCTCCAAACAGGTGTCTCAGATCCAGCAGATGGCAGCCGAAGAGGTATCTGCCATGGTGATCGCCCCGGTAGATCCTTATGGTCTGGCAGATGTACTTGCAGATGTAAAGGATGCAGAGATAGAGATACCGGTGATTTCCTATGATGATCTGATCATGAATACGGATGGAATAAAATATTATGTTACATTTGGCGGTCGTCAGGTGGGCCAGATGATAGCAAAACAGATTATAGACAGTGAGGAACTTGACAAAGTACAGGAGGCGAAAGAATCAAAAACAATAGAATTCTTTATGGGATCTCTGGATGATACACAGGCATTGTTCCTCTATAATGGAGTAATGGAAACATTGCAACCGTATATCGATGATGGAACACTGATATGTAAATCCGGCAAAACCTCTTTCGATGATACAGGAATTCTTCGTTGGAGTTCTGAGATCGCCAAAACGAGAATGACAGATATTCTTACAGAATATTATCCAGATGGTGCAGTTCCGGATATTATCTGCACCGGATTTGATGATGCTGCGATGGGAACGGAAGAAGCTCTGGAAGAAGCTGGATTTGTTCCGGGAACCGAAAACTGGCCGTTGATCAGTGGTGCCGGATGCAATGAGGAAGGTGTTCGCAGAATTGCAGAGGGAAAACAGACGTTCAGCATTTTTATGGATCGAAGAGAGCTTGCCGATCAGTGTGAAGAGATGGTAAACATTTATCTGCATGGGGAAGATGATCCGGAAGTCAATGATTATGAACAGTATGATAATGGAATTAAGATCATAGCCAGCTATCTTTGTGAGCCACAGCTGATCGATGGTGAGAATTATGAAATCCTGATTGATAATGGATACTATACAGAAGATGAAGTGAAACCGTTGGCAACGCCGACACCGACAGAAGAACCGGTAACGCCGACACCCACAGATGCAGCAGGACCAACAGAGACAGTAACACCGTCTCCGACAGAAACTGCAGAATCAACAGAGACTGTGACACCAACCCCGGAGCAGAAAGATGAAAAAAAGGCAACACCAACTCCGAAACCAAAGGTGACATTAAAAAAATCTGAAAAAAGTAAAAACTGAAATCATAACCAGTAAAATTACATAAAAAAAACTCCGAAGCAAAATTCGGAGTTTTTTATGTCTGGGGATTATTCACGGAAAGTCAAAGAATCATCAGTCATGGAATCCACAATTGCAAGAGATTCCAGTCTTACACCCATATCACGGATCTTCTGACCACCATTCTGAAAGCCTTTTTCGATAACGATTCCGGCACCTTCAAGGGTTGCACCGGATTTTTTGACGATATCGATCAGACCGAGCAGTGCACATCCGTTTGCAAGGAAATCATCAATCAGAAGTACATGATCTTCCGGTCCAAGGAATTTCTTGGATAAGATAACATCATAGACTTTTTTGTGAGTGAAGGATTCAACCTTTGAACAGTACATTTCTCCATCAAGGTTCAGGCTCTGCGCTTTTTTTGCAAAAACGACAGGAACATCAAAATACTGTGCGGCAATGCAAGCAATTCCAATGCCGGAAGCTTCAATTGTGAGAATTTTTGTAATCGGGCAATCGGCAAAACGTCTCTTGAATTCTTTGCCAATTTCATTGATGAGAGTAATATCCATCTGATGATTTAAAAAACTGTCAACCTTTAAAATATTACCCGGTTTTACGATTCCATCTTTCAGTATACGCTCCTTTAAAAGCTGCATGATTTCTCTCCTTTGATCTGTAAACGTTTTTTCTAAAATTATATCTATGATACTCTATTCTTCGAAGAAGTTCAATTCTTTTCGACAAAAATTTATGTAAAGTTACAAAAATATTGGAGGCGAAAATGTCCTTTATACTGGACAATTTTGGTCGGACATTGCAAAAGAGAAAAGAGTCTGCTACAATGATATTAATTTCAGAAAATTATAAAACAGGAGGAAGTAAGATGAGCGGACAGCGATATACGGTCAATGCTATGGGAGAGCAGTGCCCGATTCCTGTAGTAAAGACAAAAAAAGTTCTGGACAGCATTCAGGGAGATGCCGAGATCGAAGTATTGGTCGATAATGAAACAGCGGTACAGAATCTCACCAGAATGGGTAAAAATACAGGTGCAGAAGTGTTCTCCGAGAAAAAAAGTGACAAAGAATTTCATGTGTTCATTCGTGTGAAGGACCGTCAGCCGGTGACAGACACAAAGGCCGAAGAAGTATCCTGCATTCCGGATGCAAAAGGAGATTTCGTGGTCGCAGTGGATACAGCGACAATGGGAAGAGGAAATGATGAACTGGGCAAAGTTCTGATGAAAGGATTCCTTTTTGCAGTGACACAGCTGGATGAACTTCCAAAGACCATGCTTTTTTATAATGGAGGCGCAACACTGACGACAGAAGGTTCTGATTCACTGGAGGATCTGAAGAGTCTGGAAGCACAGGGAGTGACGATCAAGACCTGTGGAACCTGCCTTAATTACTATGGCCTGACAGAGAAACTCTGCGTGGGAGAAGTTACCAATATGTATGATATTGTAGAGACAATGGCAAAAGCTTCCAAAGTTATAAAACCATGATTCAGAAGATACCAAGGTATTTGCTGACATTTCACAGCACAAGCGGGGCAATAGCTGTAGAGAGATTTTGCAAAAAACATAAGATCCCGGGAAGACTGATCCCTGTGCCGAGAGAAATTTCTGCAAGCTGTGGCTTATCCTGGGCGGTAGAGGCAGAGCAGGAGAAATGTCTGACTCAGGTTGAACTTGAATTTGAAGATGAGATCGAAGGCAAATGGCTGCTGGATATTTAGATTAGCAACAATGGATAACCGTGATGCGTTTGGAGAGAGTATGAAAGAGTATGAAGTGATCTGGGAGATTTTTAACAAATGTCCCAGAAACCAGATGAGGGATGTATTTGTAGAAGAAGTGGAAATTGAGGATCCTGAGGAATATATAAAAAAGAAATTCCAGGGAAAAGAGGTTTCTTATGACAAAACAGTTCTTAACGATGGAACGATCATCTTTGACATTGTTACGTCGCAGATAAAACAGAGATGTTCCTTTACAGAAATTTAGAAAGTATGGTATAATACAAGTTCAGGACTGCAGATACTATATTGCAATCATGCAGTCTGTAAATCCGTATCGAGATGAAACCTGAGAGGAGCAGACATGAGTGAAACAAAAGAAACCCATGTACACGTACTGGAAGATGGGACGATCCTGGAACATTCCCATGGAGAACATGGACATCATCACAGCCATGCGCAGACGAAAGCAGTTTTGAACCGTCTGTCGAGAGCCATTGGACACCTGGAATCAATAAAACGTATGGTAGAAGACGGCAGAGACTGTTCAGAGGTACTGATTCAGCTTTCAGCAGTGAAATCTGCTATTAATAATACAGGTAAGATCATTCTTCAGGATCATATTGAGCACTGTATCGTAGATGCGGTAGAGCATGGCGATAAGGATGCGATCAAAGAACTGGAACGTGCAATCGACAGATTTATGAAATAAGAATACAGGTTATACAGTCTGGACAGACAAGGCATGTATGACCGGAAATCAAAGGAGTATATAGAAATGGCAGAATGCAGTAACAGCGGTTCCTGCGGCAAATCAAGCTGCGAGGGATGCGCAAGCAAAGAAAAGAGTAATCCGCAGAATTTTATGGCAGAACAGAATGTTTTTTCAGATGTAAAACATGTGATCGGCGTTGTCAGCGGTAAGGGCGGCGTAGGAAAATCCTTCGTTACAGGTTCCCTTGCAAATGCAATGGCAGCCAAAGGATACAAAGTTGGTATTCTGGATGCTGACATCACCGGACCTTCCATTCCAAAGATGTACGGCCTCACAGGCGCTGCCCAGGCAGATGACAACGGCATCTATCCGATGGAGACAGCAAACGGAATCAAGGTTATGTCCATCAACCTTCTTCTTCCAACGGAAGATACTCCGGTTATCTGGAGAGGACCGGTTCTTGCAAACATGGTAAAACAGTTCTGGACAGATGTTGTCTGGGACAAGATCGACTATCTCTTTGTAGATATGCCTCCGGGAACAGGTGATGTGCCGCTTACTGTATTCCAGTCCCTTCCGGTTGACGGAATCGTGATCGTAAGCTCCCCGCAGGATTTGGTGAAGATGATCGTAAAGAAAGCTTATAATATGGCTGAAATGATGAAGATCCCGGTACTTGGAATCGTAGAAAACTACAGTTATGTGAAATGTCCAGACTGCGGCAAGGAACTCAAGATCTTTGGTGAAAGCCATATTGAGGAAATTGCAGCAGAACTGAATGTACCGGTCGTAGGCAAGATGCCGATCGATATGGAGTATGCATCCAAAGCAGACAGCGGAGCATTTGATCAGATCGATAACGAATATATCACAAAAGCAGTAGAAGTAATGCCAGAATAAAACCGCAGACAAGAAAATCCCGACAGTTATGGAATCATAAATTTCCTGATTGTCGGGACTTTTTTACGTTATGAGAACATATCAAGAAATCGTTCAGCAGCCTGGGAAAGTGGAAGACTGTCATGCTGAACGAGGACAAGCTGTCTGGGGGGGAGTGGATCTGCAAGAGGAATTGGTTTCAGTGAATCGTCGGGGTTTAGCATATAATCCGGAATACAGGCAATGCCAAGACCAATGCGGGCAAGATCCATCAACAGATCATTGCTGTTCAGTTCGACTTCCGGCAACAGATTCAGCCCATGTGTTGCAAACATCTGATGCAGGTATTCACTGGTGGTACTTTTGGAGGAAAGCATCAGAATAGGTTGTTTTAATAATGTTTTGAGTTCACATGGTATCTCTTCGGGAGAAAAACAGTCGGGATTTCCAACAAAAATATCCCGAAAATCACGAAGGACTTTTACATTCATATGATTGCCAAGACGGGAATTCGGAGAGTTGCAGACGATCAGGTCAACCTGTCCTTTTTCCAGCAGTTCTGCACAGCCGATCGAAGTACTGTTGGTGACTTTGATCCGGACATCCGGGAATTCCTGATGGAATTTTTGGAGGTAATGAATTAGATAATAGCGGCAGATCGTATCACTGGCACCGATGCGGAGCTGGCCTTTGAGCATATTGTCACCGGAAAGAAGGGATTCTCCCTCATCCAGCATCTGTATTGCGGGTTTTACATGTTGCAACAGAAGTTCTCCTTCCGGGGTAAGGAGAACTTTTTTTGTGCTGCGGATAAAAAGTGTGTGATTCAGCTTTTTTTCCAGTGTTTTGATGGACTGGCTGACTGCAGACTGTGAGATAAAAAGTTCACGGGATGCTTCAGAGAAACTGAGAGTAGTAGCAACATAATAAAAAACTTTATATAATTCAAGATTGATATCCATAGGATCCGACTTCCTTTTCAAAGAGAGTTGCAAGCATAAATTAATATAACATATATTAATTTTACTAATGATGATTCTTATGATACTATAAACTCAGTAATTCGACAAGTACATAATAACATAATGCACAAAGGAAAGGAGTTTCTAATGAGCAACGTAAGACGCGTTTATGTAGAAAAGAAACCAGCCTACGCCGTACAGGCAAAAGAATTAAAGCATGAGATCAGCAGCTATCTCGGAATTAAATCCGCAACAAATGTAAGAGTGCTGATCCGTTATGATGTAGAAAATATTTCAGATGAAGTTTTTGAAAAAGCATGCAGAACTGTATTTGCTGAGCCGCCGGTAGACGATCTATATCTCGAAAAATTCGAGGCAGCAGAAGGTGCCAGAATTTTTTCCGTAGAATATCTTCCGGGACAGTTCGACCAGAGAGCAGATTCCGCTGTACAGTGTGTGCAGTTCCTTGACGGGGATGCACAGCCGATCATCCGTTCTGCAACAACTTATGTAATAGAAGGAAATGTAACAGACGAAGAATTTGATGCGATCAAACATCACTGCATCAACCCGGTAGACTCCCGTGAGACAGGACTTGAAAAACCGGAAACGCTGGTTACCGTATTCCCGGAACCGGAAGATGTCAAGATTTTTGACGGATTCAAAGAAATGTCCGAGGCAGATCTCAAAGCCCTCTATGACTCCCTGAATCTTGCAATGACATTCAAAGATTTCCAGCATATCCAGAACTACTTCAAAAACGAAGAAAAACGTGATCCTTCCATGACAGAGATCCGAGTACTCGATACCTACTGGTCTGATCACTGCCGTCATACCACATTCTCCACAGAACTTACAGACGTGAAGTTCGATGAAGGTGACTACAAAGAACCAATCGTAAAAACATACGAAAAATACCTTGCTGACAGAGAAGTTCTCTACAAAGGCCGTGATGACAAATTTGTCTGCCTGATGGATCTTGCTCTGATGGCAATGAAAAAACTCAAATCCGAAGGAAAACTGGCTGATCAGGAAGAATCCGATGAGATCAATGCCTGCAGTATTGTTGTACCGGTAGATGTAGATGGCAAAGAGGAAGAGTGGCTTATCAACTTTAAGAATGAGACACACAACCATCCGACAGAGATCGAGCCATTTGGTGGCGCTGCTACCTGCCTTGGCGGTGCAATCCGCGACCCGCTTTCCGGACGTACTTATGTATATCAGGCAATGCGTGTGACAGGTGCTGCTGATCCGACTGTATCCGTAAAAGAAACGCTCAAAGGTAAACTTCCGCAGAAGAAACTGGTCAGAAGTGCTGCTCATGGATACAGCTCATATGGTAATCAGATCGGCCTGGCTACCGGCTATGTCAAAGAAATCTATCATCCGGACTACGTTGCAAAACGTATGGAGATCGGTGCCGTTATGGGTGCAGCGCCGAGACGTGCCGTTATCCGTGAAAACTCCGATCCGGGAGATATCATCATCCTTCTGGGAGGACGTACCGGCCGTGATGGTATCGGTGGTGCAACAGGTTCCTCCAAGGTACACACAGAGGCTTCCATCGAAGTCTGCGGTGCAGAAGTACAGAAAGGTAACGCACCTACAGAGCGTAAGATCCAGCGTATGTTCAGACGTGAAGAAGTCAGCTACATCATCAAAAAATGTAACGACTTTGGTGCAGGCGGTGTATCCGTTGCCATCGGTGAGCTTGCAGATGGACTTCGCGTAGACCTTGACAAAGTTCCGAAAAAATATGCCGGCCTTGACGGAACAGAGATCGCAATCTCTGAATCCCAGGAGCGTATGGCAGTTGTTGTAGATCCAAAAGATGTAGATGAATTCATGGGATACGCGAAGGAAGAAAACTTAGAGGCAACAGTTGCAGCAGTAGTAACAGAGGAGCCAAGACTCGTTCTTGTATGGAGAGGAAAAGAGATTGTCAACCTTTCCCGTGCATTCCTTGATACAAACGGTGCTCATCAGGAAACAAATGTTGAGGTTGAGATTCCTTCTAAGAAGGACAGCCTTTTTGTAAAGAAAGAAGTAGGAGATGTAAAAGAGACATGGCTTTCTATGCTCTCTGATCTCAATGTATGCTCTCAGAAAGGACTTGTTGAGATGTTTGACGGTTCTATCGGAGCAGGTTCCGTATTTATGCCACATGGTGGAAAATACCAGATGACAGAGACACAGGCAATGGTAGCGAAAGTACCTGTTTTGAACGGAACAACAGACAGTGTATCTATGATGAGTTACGGATTTGATCCATATCTGTCAAGCTGGAGCCCATACCACGGAGCTGTTTATGCAGTGACAGAGTCAATTGCCAAGATCGTGGCAGCAGGTGGAGATTATAGAAAGATCCGCTTCACATTCCAGGAGTATTTCCGTAGAATGACAGAGGATCCAAAGAGATGGAGCCAGCCATTTGCAGCACTTCTTGGTGCTTATGCAGCACAGATTGGTTTTGGACTTCCGTCTATCGGAGGAAAAGACAGTATGTCAGGAACATTCCAGGATATTGACGTACCTCCGACACTTGTATCCTTTGCTGTTGATATGGCTCTTGAGCAGGATATTATTACACCTGAACTTAAGAAAGCTGGAAATAAACTTGTATGGCTCAAGATCGAAAGAGACGAGAATGATCTTCCGGTTTACGATGCAGTAATGGATCAGTACGGCAAATTCATGGAAGATGTACAGAGCGGAAAAATTGTATCTGCATATGCACTGGATCGTCATGGAGTTGCAGCAGCAGTCAGCAAGATGGCATTTGGTAACCGTATGGGTGCCAAAATCGAGCACAATGTAGATAAGAGAGATCTGTTTGCTCCTGCATTTGGAGATATTATCGCAGAGGTTGAAGACGGAAAGGTTGGAGAACTCGCAATCACTTATACAGAAATCGGTGAAGTAACAGAAGAGCCTGTACTTGCTTACGGTGATGTGAAGATCGCACTTGCAGACGCACAGGATGCATGGACAGGAACACTTGAGAAAGTATTTGCTACAAAATCAGCAGCAGATTCTGATGCCAAGGTTGAAGAGAAGCTCTTCAATACATCCGATATTCATATTTGCAGCCATAAGATCGGACAGCCAACAGTATTTATTCCGGTATTCCCTGGAACGAACTGTGAGTATGACAGTGCCCGTGCATTTGAGAGAGCAGGCGCTAAGGTTATTACAAAAGTATTCCGTAACCTTGATGCAGAAGATATCCGTGGATCAGTAGACGAGTTTGAGAAAGCAATCGGACAGGCTCAGATGATCATGTTCCCAGGTGGATTCAGTGCCGGTGATGAGCCGGATGGTTCAGCTAAATTCTTTGCAACTGCATTCCAGAATGCGAAGATCAAAGAAGCTGTTGAAAAACTTCTGAATGAGAGAGATGGACTTGCACTTGGTATCTGTAACGGATTCCAGGCTCTGATCAAGCTCGGACTTGTACCATACGGAAAAATCGTTGGACAGACAGATGATGCTCCGACACTGACATACAATACAATCGGACGTCATATCTCTAAGATGGTTTATACAAAGGTTGTTACAAACAAATCCCCATGGCTTCAGGGAGCACAGCTTGGCGGAGTTTATACAAACCCGGCATCTCATGGCGAAGGAAGATTTGTTGCAAGCGAAGAGTGGCTTGATAAGCTGTTCGCTAACGGACAGGTGGCAACACAGTACTGTGATCCGGAAGGAAATATCAGCATGAATGAAGAGTGGAACGTGAACGGATCTTACCGTGCAATCGAAGGTATCACAAGCCCGGATGGACGTGTCCTTGGTAAGATGGCTCACTCTGAGAGACGTGGAGATCATGTTGCTATTAACATTTATGGAGAGCAGGATCTGAAGATTTTTGAATCAGGTGTAAAATACTTTAAATAAAATGGTAACTGTACACAGACGAAATGCGTAGCATTTTGGAGGTTGGCTCTGAACAGTTACAATAAAATATAAAATAAAATAAAAAAGTTGTTGACATCTGATAGGTGTTAAGTATATAATAATCAAGTCGGTTGCGACAAAGCGTAAGTGAAAGCCGCAGCCGACATATGAATATGGGATCTTAGCTCAGCTGGGAGAGCATCTGCCTTACAAGCAGAGGGTCATAGGTTCGA
>OKTS01001036.1_pt1 | contig 9861 bp, 8 predicted proteins | sample 1606331 | NCBI WGS metagenome assembly OKTS01 (sample SAMEA3879564, study PRJEB24766) | human gut metagenome | biome: human-associated habitat; feature: feces | place: USA | collected 1985/1987 | reverse complement strand
AACATGATAAAAATCAGCGCGGTAGAGCATATCTGTTCAGCGAACGCGTAATTGTCGAAATCTATCTTCATTATTCCGTCAGAGCCAAAAAGCATGCCTAGCACGATAAAGGCTAAAAGTGCCGGAATGCCTATGCGGTTGGAGACACGATTTAGCAGGATACATAAGAAGATTACTATAGATGTGATGAGCAGGTATGTATTCATGGAATCCCTCCTTTATTAAATGGTGATTTAAGAATTATAAAGCTATTACAGTATTTATTTGTAACGGACAACGTGGGAATTATATGTGAAATTTATAATAAACATATAAATATATCGAAATTATATAGGAAAACACCTAAACTGTCAAACTATACCGGCTTTTGCTCAAAATAATTTGGAATAGTTAAAATGAGATAATAAGATATTAAAAGAATAAAAGAAAAATGACAGGAGCATACTAATCCAAATGGAGGTAATAGTATGCGGAAGTTTTTTGGAAAATTTGTGAGTGTCACGCTGGCTGCAGCAGTGATAGCTATGTTTGCACTAAGCAGTGATGATAAGTGGTGCAGCAGGGTAGATAAGGCATTTGATGAAAGTGTATTAGGAAGTTTTTTAAATGAATCAAAGGCCGGATATGGAAGATATGCGACAGGGCTTCCCGGACAGGCGGCCAGTGTATTGGCTGATTCGGGCGAGAATGGTGAAAATGGTGAAAACGGCGGAACCGGTGAAAACAGTGGAAACGGTGGAACCGAACAAGGCATAGGACAGACAGCAGATACAGCATCAACTCACAGAGATTATGAAGAGACAGATAAAATAAGTGCTGGAATAAGTGTTGAGGGCGTATATGCCTGTGGCAGGCTGACCGGTATATATGAGCAGACAGAGGGAGTGCTTGTAGTGAATACGACGGAGGTGACAGACGAGGATGGAAAAAAAGTCAATCCGGCAGATAAAAAGGTGCAGTGCGGTGATTATATCCTATCTGTCAATGGACGCACTGTGGCAGACAAGGAGGAACTTTCTGAAGCTGTGAATGATATTATGAAGCAGCATGATGAAAGTCATGAAGATAAAAGTACCGTAAACATTAAATTTCTTCGAGGCGGTGAGAAAATGTCAGCGGATATCACGCCTGTGAGGATGGATGATGGCAAATACTATATGGGAATATGGGTGAAGGATGATCTGGCAGGAATCGGTACTATCACTTATTATACAAAGGACGGCCGTTTTGGAGCGCTGGGGCATGGAATAGGAGACGGAACGCAAAGCGGAAATCTCTTGTATGCAAACAGTGGTGATTTGTACAGCATGAAGCTTACCAAAATCAAAAAGGGAAAAGCCGGCGCGCCAGGCGAGATAGGCGGAGTGGTATATTTTGGCAAAAAAAGCCATATAGGCACACTTGACTGCAATAGTAATCTGGGAATTTACGGACAGCTTGACAGCGATGAATTGTCGGAATATGCCGCAGAGGATACGTATTATCCGGTTGCCGGCAAGGATGAGATACACACAGGCAGTGCACAGATGATATCGGAAATATCAGGAAAACTTGAAAAATATAATCTGGAAATAACAAATATAGATAAAAAAGCGACAGATACAAACAAGGGAATGGAGCTTAAGGTGACAGACGACAGGCTGATAGAGCTCTCCGGTGGCATAGTGCAGGGCACATCCGGAAGCCCTATCATACAGGATGGTAAAATAATAGGAGCAGTCACCCATGTGTTTGTCGATGATCCGACCGGAGGCTACGGCATCTGCATTGATGAGATGCTGTAATTACTGCTCCATTCTGCGAAGCTCAGGTAGCACAGTGCCAAGCATGGTTACAAAGCAGATGCTTCCGCCAATCACGTTTGATACAGGCTCTGCCATAAACACACCGTCGGTTCCCATACCAAAGGAGTAAGGCAGAATATATGTCAGCGGTACAACGATGAACACCTTGCGAAGCAGGGAGAAAAATATAGCCCGCTTCTTTTTGTTCAGTGATTTAAAGGTGGTCTGTCCGATGTACTGCAGATCCATAAATATGAATGCCGCAAAGTAGATATTCAAAGCCTTCACCGCATCATCCATAAGGGTGGAATCGGAACTGAAAATTGCAATCAGGGCATGAGGGGCAAGTATAATCACACTCCACATGACAGCTGTATATAGAAGCACGAGCAGTCCCATAGTGAAAATAGATTTTCTCACCCGGGCCGGCCTTTTGGCGCCATAGTTGTAGCTTAAAACAGGAGATGAACCCTCCACAATTGCATAAATTGGAGTCTCGACCATCTGCCTGATGCTTGATACGATGGTCATTACCGATATGTACAAATCGCCACCGGTCACTGAAAGCACATTGTTGCAGCATATAGATACCAGGCTGTTTGTGAGCTGCATGACACAGCCTGAGGTTCCAAGGCTTATGATGTCCTTTGCATAGCGCGTGTTTTCACTGAATTCAGAGAGTGTCATAAGGCGCACCTTAAGCTCAGCCTTTTTCCTAAGAAAGTGAAGCACATAGAGAGCAGACAGTATTTGTGAGATGACCGTAGCAATAGCTGCTCCTTTGATACCGAAATTAAATCCAAATATAAAAAGCGGGTCTAAAACCAGATTGGCAACGGCTCCGATTGCAACAGACAGCATGCCGGTAGTGGAGTAGCCCTGAGCGTTGATAAAGGGATTCATGCCGGTTGAAATCATGGATGGGAGTGTTCCTATCAAATAAATGAGCAGGTATGGCAGAGCGTATTTGAGAGCATTTTCAGATGCGCCAAACACGATTAAAAGAGGCTTTGCAAAAATCATGCACAAAGCTGTAAAAACGACTGCGAATGTGCAGACCATTGTAAAGCTCGTATTCATTATAGTATTGGCGGCTCTGTCATCACTCATGCCTCTTTTTATTGAAAAAAGCGGAGCACCACCGCTTCCAAAGAGATTGGAGAAAGCGATTGTCAGCATTATAATAGGAAAGCAAAGCCCCACAGCACCGAGTGCAGTGGTTCCCATATCCGGTATGCGGGCAATGTATATGCGGTCTACTATATTGTACAACAGGCTTAGAATCTGGGCTGCCAGCATGGGCAGAGCAGCCTGCAATATATTTTTCTTTATCGAATCATTATCAAAATCTATTTTTTTCATTTTGAAACCTCTTTTTGATTTGCTTCGCCCATTATATCACCTCATATAAAAAAATCAAATGCTCAGCAAGTTTTGATATAGATTTTATTTATGACAAACTAAAAGAAAAATATATTTTACAATGACAAAAAACTACAGTAATATATGGAATATAAAAATTACAAATTATTGAATAACCATATATACCGGAGGATAACATGAAGATTACACAGATACATACAAACAAACCACAGTCGCTCTCCTTTGAGATATTTCCACCAAAGAAGGAGGAAGACTTCAAAAATATAGACGAGATGCTTGAGATACTCTGTGATTGTCATCCTGAGTACATCAGCGTGACATTTGGCGCAGGCGGCAGCTCAAACAATAACAAGACTATCGAGATTGCGAAGAAAATCAAGAACCAGTACAATGTGGAGCCGGTCGTACACCTTACATGTCTGTGCTATAACAAGGCAGAGATAGATGAGTTCACCAGACAGCTTTCATATGAGGGCATTGAGAATATCCTGGCTTTAAGAGGAGATAGAAATCCGAACGTGCCTGCAAAGGAGGATTTTCTCCATGCAAGCGACCTTATTAAGTACATAAAGGAAACCACAGGTGATCAGTTCTGTATCGCAGGTGCGTGCTACCCGGACATCCATCCGGAGGCAGCTGATAAGGTAGATGATATTAAGAATCTTAAGAAAAAGGTTGATGCAGGAGCAGAGCTTCTTTTATCACAGCTTTTCTTTGACAATGATACCTTCTTCAATTTTGCTGAGGACTGCAGGCTTGCAGGTATCAATGTGCCGGTTATCCCGGGCATCATGCCTTGTATCAATGCGGCTCAGATTCAGAGAATGGTCACAATGTGCGGAGCAAAGTTCCCGGAGAAGTTCCAGAAGATTGTGCACAGATACGGAGACAACAAGGCTGCACTTTTTGATGCCGGAATGTCTTACTGCGAGAGTCAGATAATTGAGCTTTTAGCTAATGATGTGGAGGGAATCCATCTTTACACTATGAACAATGTGAGAGTTGCAAAGCGTTTAACAGAGGGAATCAAGAACCTTATTTAGGACAATAAATAGTACGGAACGCAAGCCCCGGGTACCACGGGCGCACACGTACTCCTGCCGTCGCTACGCTGCGTGGCTAAGATACTGTACGAAATTACCGTCGAAACGCGCCGTCCGTGGCGCGGTTCTCCTCGCCCCTGCGTCCATGCAGGGGCGTTTCTGTGTCTCTTGGGCATAATTTCTACAGTATCTAAGCCGCTGCGCTAGTCGCTCTTTCGGGAGCACCTCTGCCGGGGGCAAATTCCCCGTGCGCCGGTCGCCTTCCCTCAAAATACTAAGTATATTACAAATAAATTTCCAATTATGCTTTCCCTTATATTGTATCTTCCCACAGCATACCAGACACCAGCCCCACATACCGCGGAAGCGCATACATCCTCCCCCATTTCAGCCACAGCGTAAGGGGCGTAAGTCGCCGGAGTGACTGCCCTATGCTATGCAAACTGGCTATTGTAGAGATTTGCATAAAATCCATTGGCTGCAAGCAGACTCTCATGATTGCCCTGCTCTATAATCTTTCCGTCTTTCATAACAAGGATAATATCAGCTTCCCTGATGGTAGACAGACGATGAGCCACTATAAAACTGGTTCTGCCCTGCATCATGGTAAGGAATGCCTTCTGAATCTTAATCTCTGTACGTGTATCAATCGAAGATGTAGCCTCATCCAATATCAGCATAGGCGGTAAGCAGAGCATGACTCTTGTGATGCATAATAGCTGCTTCTGTCCCTGTGACAGGCTGCCACCGTCCTCACCGATTTCAGTGTCATAGCCCTTCGGCAGACGTCTGATAAAGCTGTGGGCATGGGATGCCTTTGCTGCTGCAATGATTTCCTCATCTGTGGCATCAGGCTTTCCCATTATGATATTGTCACGGATTGTACCCTTCTTGAGCCATGTCTCCTGAAGCACCATACCATAGTTGTCACGAAGACTCTCTCGTGTGATTTTTCTGATATCGTGTCCGCTTACCTTAATTGTTCCACTGTTTACATCGTAAAACCTCATAAGCAGATTGATAATTGTCGTCTTTCCACAGCCTGTCGGTCCTACGATAGCCACTCGCTGTCCTGGCTTTACATGGAGATTGAAATCCTCGATAAGCTTTTTATCCGGCACATATGAGAAATAAACATCCTCTATGTCCACACGTCCGTCAGCCTCTTCAAGTATTACCGCATCCGAAGCATCCGGTATCTCCTTTTTCTCCTCAATCAGCTCGAAGATACGAGCAGCACAGGCAAGTGCGTTCTGAAGCTCTGTGATGACACCCGATATCTCGTTGAACGGCTTGGTGTACTGGTTTGCGTATGATAAGAAGCATGAAAGCTGTCCTACTGTTATTCCGCCGGTGAGTGCACTCATGGCACCAAAAATTCCGACTCCGGCATACACAAGACTGTTGACAAAACGTGTACACGGATTTGTAAGACTTGAGAAAAATGTTGCCCTCAGTGAGCATTTCTGTAATCTGTCATTTATCTCGTCAAACTGTTCAAGCGCTTCATCCTCATGGTTGAAGGCCTGTACGACCTTTTCATTTCCTACTATCTCATCGATGAGTGATGTCTGCTCTCCCCTTGTTCTTGTCTGTAGCTGGAACATGGAATAAGTCTTTTTAGTGATAAAGCTTGCCACAAAAAGTGACAAAGGTGTGATGAGCACTACAATGCATGATATCTTCACATCTATTGTGAGCATGAAAATAAGCGTACCTGCTATTGTTGCAATTCCTGTAAAGAGCTGTGTGAAGCCCATCAAAAGTCCCTCTGAAAATGTATCTACATCGGCGATGATACGGCTGACCATATCACCGTGTGAGTGACTGTCAATATAGGAAAGTGGCATTTTTTCAATGTTTAAAAATGCATCACGTCTTATATCCCTCACTATGTTGTAGGTCATCCTGTTGTTGCAGATATTAGTAAGCCACTGGGCTGCTGCCGCTATGACGACTATTATTGCTGCTCTCGTGAGGATGGCTGTCATAGCCGTAAAATCAACCTTTCCTTTTCCTACAATCAAATCAATTGCGCGTCCTGTGAGAATTGGAAAATAGAGCGTAAGCGCCACTGTAACAACAGACAGGGCAAGTGAAATTACAAGCAAAGGAATATATCTCTTCATGTAGCTTAATACCTTGCGGATTGTGCCTGCTTTATTCATCTTCGCATTATCCATAGCCATACTCTACACCTCCTTTTGTCTGGTCATATCCGACTCTTTTTTAAACTGTGAATCATATATCTCTTTGTAGGTCTCGCATGTCTCAAGCAGCTCTTCATGAGGTCCGAAGCCAACCATCTGTCCGTCGTCGAGCACTATGATATTGTCCGCAAACTGGATAGATGAGGTACGCTGTGACACGATAAATATCGTCTTGTCTCCATGCATGCTCTTTAATGCCGCGCGAAGGCTCGCATCTGTAGCAAAGTCAAGTGCCGATGCACTGTCGTCAAGTATCAGTATGTCAGGATCCTTTACAACCGCTCTGGCAATTGTAAGACGCTGCTTCTGACCGCCGGAAAGATTACTGCCATTCTCACCTACAACGGTGTCAAGGCCATCGGGCATGGCGGCCAAATCTGCGGCAAGGGCACTGCCCTGAATGGCCGCATGCAGCTGCTCTTCCGAGAAATCTTCACCCAGTGTGATGTTCTCCCGAATCGTAGTATTGAACAGGAACACATTCTGCTCAATGTAACTCATCTGTTGCTGGAGCTGAGCGGGTGTAACGGTGTGAATGTCCACATCGTCAAACGAAATCGTACCGGTGTAGTCCGGCAGCCAGCCCAAAAGCAGCTTGAGCAGAGTGGATTTTCCGCAGCCGGAGGGGCCTGTCAGGGCATACTTTTTGCCCTTTTCAAAGCGGAAGGAGGCATCTTTCAGGATGGGCTTTTTCTCATCATAGCCGAAAGAAACTCTATCTACCGTAATGGAGGCTTTCAGTGGTGACATAGGAGCAACCTCTTCCGATTTGGAATCAGTATCGACCGTTGGCAGCTTGCCAAAGTAAGGCTTGCTGGCTGAGAGGGAGAGACGCAAACCGGCCAAACTATTAAAGCCGTTTGCCACGCCTCCGATCAGATTGACACCACCGGCAAGTGTGCCTGTGGTGACAAGTCCCATGCTGGTCAGCGCAGCAATCAGCACAAGCGAGCCGAGCTGAAGTGCGACGTTGATAAAGCCAATCAACGCCTCCATGCGAGATTTTTCATAGCTCAGCTGGCAACTGGGCTTTTCGATGTCATCGCTGATTCTATTTCCCTGCTGGAGAAAGAGATTTCCTCTGCCAAAAAACTGGAGTACGTCAAAGCCTGTCAGAAGGTCTTTCAAATGGTTGATGGCGGCAGTCTGCTGCACACCGCAGCTTTGCCCCAGTAGTTCCAACTTCTTCTGGAACAGTTTTGGGGAGAGCCAAAGGACAACTGCTGTGATCACGGAAAAAACAACCAGCGACCAATGCAAAAAGGCAAGTCCCAAAATGCTGAACACGATCTGCGCAATTCTGCCTACACAGCCGAAGAAGGGAATCCACGCAAGCTGTTCTAATTGCTTCATATCATTGGTCAGCCGGGCGAGATATTCTCCGGTGTCGGACTGATGAAAATCGGTATGGCTCTTGCGCAGGAAGGAGTGATACAGCCCATCTCGCACCGTATTGTTCAAAGCGCGAATTGTTTTGGCCTGACAATGCTCCTGTAAAGCAGTAAAAAGAAAATAGCCTCCCCAGCAGGTCAGATCAACTGCCGTCCAAAAGATAGTACTCCGCAGATCCAGCAATACCACGGCATCAAAAACCTTCATCAAGGCAAGCTGAATCAGAGCCTGAGCACCATAGGCGATGATGGCAAACAAGCAGGTGAGGGCACTGAGCCTCCATTGCTTTTTCAGATAGTGTATCATTGTTTCCTCCATGCGTATGTCAAAGAGCTTAGAATGCATTTCATCTGCTGTTTCTGTATTTTATCACAAAAGATTTCAATTGACCATATCGTCTGGTGTAATAAAAAATTACATGGGACGACAGGTTTGCACAAGAGACGCTTGCACACATGTACAAAATCTAGTATATTACAATTATGGCAATACTAAAGTTTGGAGGGAGCTGCTAAATGCAGAATTACAAATTGGGGGAGTATATCCGCCAGCGGCGTTTGGATCTCGGGTTGACACAGGAGCAGGTCTGTGCAGGCATTTGTGAATCCGTTACATTGTCCAGATTTGAAAACGGAAAACAGACCCCCAGCCGAAATCGAATCAATGCGATTCTGCAGCGCCTTGGTCTGCCGGATGACCGATATTATGCGTTGGTAACACCGGAAGAACTGGAAATAGAAGCACTCAAGAAGGAAATTGTTTCCTGTAATGCGCTAAAGTGCGTTGAGGAGGGCTTTGACAAAATAAGTCGGCTTGAGAAAATTGCAAAGCCGGATGATCAAATCACACAACAGTTTATTCTTCGATCGAAAGTCCTTTTGGGAGGATTGGATAAAAGATATTCAAATGACGAGCGGATTCAAATGTTGTTGCAAGCCATTCGGATGACCATACCGGATTTTCAACTGGACAAAATTGAAGACTTTCTCTTTACATTGGATGAAATGAAACTGGTCAATCAAATTGGAAATGCGTATTCTTTGAGCGGTGACAATGAAAAAGCAGCCGATATTTTCTATCGACTGCTTCAATATATAAGAAGGCATCTTCCGGAAACGGTTACTTCAAACAGGATGCTTCCCTTGGTTTTGTATAATTTTGCTAGATCGTTGGATTTGTCGCAAAAGTATGAGGAAGGCGCAAAGGTGGCAAGATACGGAAAAGAAGCATGTATAAAATATGGACATTATCAGGTGCTTCACTCGTGTTTGGAAATCGAAGCTGAATGCGACTTCTTTCTTGGAAAAAAGGAGGAGAGTGTCGAACGCTATCGGGAAGCTTTTTACATTTGCAAAGTCATGGGATATGAAGATGATTTGCAGATTATCCGCACAGAAGCAGAAAAGTATCTGAACATCTTATTTTGAATATCATGTAATGTCGTCCTGCGGTGTGGCGGCATCTGCGGATGGAGTAGGACATTCCGGTTTAGTCCTGTATGTAAACGGTGAATATCGTGATGACTCTGACATTGGCAAGCTGATGCACGACTTCAACTGTACCAGCGCCGATGATATGAATTTTGAGATCCTTGCCGAAAAGCCCCGGTATCTGAAGGAAAATCCGAAGGGAGTGAGCGAAATGTGTAAAGTGATGGAAGACCTGAGAGATGAAAGCTATGCAGAAGGTCATGCAGAGGGTCGGGAAGAACAGGCTCAGATGACGGCGAAGAACCTCTATGAGCAGGGTCTGACGATAGAGCAGATTGCAAGAGCGATTGGCTTCAGCATGGAGACAGTGGAAAAGTGGCTCACGCAGAAAGCCGGATAAGAGAATAACCGGAATGGCCAGTGTATTGTACGATTTGCGTATGATATGCTGGCTTTTTGTTTGGCGGAAGTCAGAGGTAGTCAGAAGTGGGGTGGGGGTAGTTAAAAATCTGGAGCCGGGGGGTTATTCTGGCTGAAGGGAAGAGTTATCTGTTCTCCCCAGTCCAGGACAAAATATGGTGGCTGTTCAGAGAAAACACGTTGCCACAAAGAAAAAAGG
>OKTS01001032.1_pt1 | contig 9936 bp, 13 predicted proteins | sample 1606331 | NCBI WGS metagenome assembly OKTS01 (sample SAMEA3879564, study PRJEB24766) | human gut metagenome | biome: human-associated habitat; feature: feces | place: USA | collected 1985/1987 | reverse complement strand
ACTGATTCCATCTCGCGTAATCATCGAACGAGGTGATGCCCGGGGTAAAGCCTGGCGCATCATTTTGCCTCATCATGGCATAAACACGGCCAAAGAGCACATCCTTGTTATATACATATTGGACATCATTGAACGGGTTTTCGTCATAAAGATAGGTCGGGTATTTGCCCAGATCCTCTCGCATCCGGTTCGGGGAATCAAAAAACATCCCCATATCCAGGCAGCGGACAATGGTTTTCAGGTTCGGGTTATGCCGCAGGGCAATTTTCAGGTTGTCGTTCATCTCTTTGTAGGAACCGCCGGAATAGGAAACTTTTACAGAGTGGACATCGAAGATCTCGTCAAACTCCGAAGTCTTAAAATTTTCCGTCATAGAGGTTCCGGTGATCAGGGCATTATAATCAAAGTGCTTGCTGATACCGTCATTCTGGCTGCGCTGGTTGTTCAGCACATAGTAATAGGCGCTGGTATCCGGCTTGTGATAATGAAAATAAGGATCGACTTTATAGACTTCATATCCGATCAGACCAAGAGCCGCTACCACAAGAACAGCCCATCCGGCCAGCCATGTTTTTGCTTTCATGTAAGATTCCCCTCTCCTCAGAAATTGAAATAAACGAATACAGATTCCGCACTCAGGCAGATAAAGCTCCAGACAAAGGCAACTGCCGCCAACAACATCGTAAAACCAGAGTTCTGCATCCGTTTCTTATAATTGTTTTCGGGAACAAGGCAGAGTAACAGGGAGCCAAAAACAAACAACAGCATCCAGAAGCCGTGTATTCCGTTGGTCAGTCTGCCGATATGGAGCACATCTGTCAGGAAGCCTGCCTCTGGCAGAACAAAGCTGTTGAGCAGACCCTCACTGATCGAGGTGCTGTTAAACTGTGCAATCGTTTTGATGATCTGCTTCCACTGTCCGATGGAATCCGAGCGGAACAGCAGCCAGAGGACATTGACGCAGAAAAAGGAAACTGCCCAGCGGACAGGCTCAAAAATCTTTTCCTCCAGCTTTCCGAATACCCGGTCAAATACCATCATCAGGCCATGCAGAATGCCCCAGAGCAGGAACGTCCAGTTCGCACCATGCCATATACCGCTGATAACAAAAATGATCATGGTGTTCAGATATGTAAAGAACAGGCCTTTCCGACTGCCGCCCAGTGGAATATAGACATATTTCGTAAAGAACTTCGTCAGCGAGATATGCCAGCGCTTCCAGAAATCACGGATAGACAGCGCTTTGTAGGGCGAATCGAAGTTGATGGGGAGATCGATGTTCAACATCATGGAAACACCAACAGCCATATCACTGTAACCGCTGAAATCAAAATAGATCTCAAACGTATAAAACAGCATCACCAAAAGCCAGTCCATTGCTGTGGCCACGCCAAGGTTACTGTACCCCCATGCGACAGCTGCAGCAAAGGTGTCAGCAAGCATGACCTTCTTGAACAGGCCGAAGCTGAAAATTTTTACACCGCAGGCCAGGTTGTCCCAGTTGATCTTTTTTCGGTCAAGATCATTGAGCTGCTCCACAAAGTCCACCGGTTCCATCAGCGGGCCTATCAGCAGCTTGGGAAAATATGTGATGTAGGCCAGATAATCGATCAAGTCTGCTTTGAGCAGTTCCTTACGGTACACCGAGACAAGATATGCGATTTGTTGGAACGTGAAAAAACTGATGCCCACTGGCAGAAGCAGAGTTTTCAGGGCATGGTCTGTATGGAACAGTGCATTGTAATTGGTGATTGCAAAGTTGAGGTACTTAAAATAGAGCAGCAGCGCAGCATTGATGCAGACCGGTACTGCCAGGAAAAAACGCCGCCAACGGAGCTTTTCGCTCTCAAGCAGTTTTGAAAAGATATAATTGACCAGCAGGCTCAGCCCAAGGGGCAGCAGTGTTCTCGGTTCAGCATACGCATAGAAAAACAGGCTGGCTCCGATAAGCACAAATTTGCTCCATACAGGATGGACACGCCCCAGCGTAAAATAGCCCAGTAGGACAAGGGGCAGAAAGCACAGGATGAACAGAAACGAATTGAACTGCATAGATTCCTCCGGATTTCAAGAAAGTGTACTTTTTTGAAATCCACGGCACAGAGGATACTTCTGTGCAAGTGCTTGCAAAATCACTCAATATATGTAGATTTTAGAGGAAACTGTGCTATAATAATCATTGTCTGTCTGAAAATAACCATTTGCGGAAAAGTACACTTTTTTAGAGAGGCTTCTCTTCCATTTGCTTTTTCGCCCGATAATAAAAGCTGCTCACCGGCATACTGCACGCTTCTGCGGCTTGCTTGCTGGAAAGTTCTCCTTTTTTCCAACGTTCGACCGCCAGAAAAAACGACTTCGGCAACGGCTTTGGCGGTCTGCCCAGACGAACTCCTCTGGCTTTTGCAGCAGCAATTCCCTCAGCCTGCCGCTGACGGATATTGGAGCGCTCGTTTTCTGCCACAAAGGAGAGCACCTGCAGCACGATGTCACTCAGGAAAGTGCCCATCAGGTCTTTGCCGCGCCGGGTATCCAGCAGCGGCATATCCAGCACCACGATGTCAGCGCCTTTTGTTTGTGTGAGCAGCCGCCACTGTTCTAAAATTTCAGCGTAGTTTCGTCCAAGACGGTCGATACTCTTGATATAGAGCAGATCGTCTTTTTTCAATTTCCGCACCAACCGCTTATATTGCGGACGGTTGAAGTCCTTGCCAGATTGCTTGTCCATAAAAATGTTTTTCTCCGGGATTTTCAGTTCCCGCAGTGCGATCAACTGCCGGTCCTCGTTCTGGTCACGGGTGCTGACCCGGATATAGCCATATAAATTCCCCAATAAATTCGCCCCTTTCTGCTAAAAGTGATTTTCATCGTTCTATATAAAACGGGCAAAGCATCCCTCCTGACGCTTTGCCCGTTGCTCTTTATTCTACCATAGTAGATCGGTTATCGCTTTCAGGAGACCCGCACAGGCTGGATAGCCAGCGCTGCATCTCTAACCTGATACGTCACCCCGCCCGTTTCGCCCTTTGCCTTCCGCTGGCACACCTCCGGGTGCTGCGCTGCAAGGGCATCAAGCTGCTTTTGCAAGCCGGGATTCAGCGTGAACACGCTGTTTGTTCCGTCCTCGCTGGCGTAGATCATGGTTTCAAGCTTAAACATCGTCAATCAGTTCTTCCTCCTCGGATTCGTCAAAGATGGTCGGGCCCCAGTCCTCGTCCTCCTCGATGTCCCGTGACATTTTCTGCATCATGGTATAATGCTCCATCTCGGAACGGACGAAGTAGAACATCTGGTCGTACCAGTCTGCCAGCGTTTCATCCTCCAGCTTCCGGCAGAAATCAATCACCAGCTTGTTCTGGTCGGGATCAACCGTCAGCCCGGCAACTCCGCACAGCCGCTTGCAGGTCAGTTCCAGATCGGCGCAGCCATAGGTGTAGAGCAGCTTCTTTTCTTCAAACGTCAGTTTCATAGGCTTGTTCCTCCGTATTAAAAAAGGGCCTGCCCTGTGCAGACCCGATGTAACAAAAAGACCGCCGTGCATTGTGCAGGGTGGTCTTGAACTCAGGATTGGAGAAAATCCCGGAGTTCCTCAGCGAAAAAGGAGATTTTTGCGATAGCAGCTATCGCTATGTAAGGCAGGACGAAAACCACAAATGCGGTAATCAGCATTTTCAGGACTTCGCCGCCGTCTGCCAGCTTCATGACCCAGCTTGTCAGAGCCACGAAAAAGAACAGCCCCGCCAGCAGATTCGTCAGGATCGTGGAGAAGGTCGTGAGGAAGATGCCCACCCACTGCGCCAGAATCAGCAGCAGAAGCAGCGGAAAAAGGGCAAGTTTCAGCATCCATTTCAGCACAGCCATCGTGGGCACCCCCTTATACAAAAATCAGCTCGGTCTTGATGATCTCCTCCGCACGGTTGCGGATGCTGTTCATCCTGCGCACCCATTCCAGTTGATCGGCGGCTTTCAGTGCTTCGGTCACGCCCTCGGCTTCCTGCATCTGCCGGATGGTCAATGCAAGCTGTTCTTCGGCCTGCTTGTCCAGCTTGGCAAGGTAGCCGTCCAGCTCACCGGACAGGAGCAGTTGGTTGTACCGGACAGGGTGCTGCTCCTTCAGATACGTCTTATGTAAGCGGCCCCACCGCCCGGTGGGGTGCTCTGCCGGGGCTGCTGCGGTCAGGTTCGGCAGATAGTGGTCGTTGACAAGGGTGTAGTCCAGACCGTTGGCATTGTCATGGATAGATTTCTTCAGTTCGTTCATGCGGATTCTCCTTTCTGATTGGGCAGATAGTAAACACCTTTCGCCCGGTCTTCAGCGCGGATTGCTTCTTTCTTGGCATCCATAGCCGCTTTTTTAGCGGCTTTATGCTTCTGGTAGTAGGCATCCTGCCATCCATTGGCCTTACGACGAAGGTAGGCTTCATGCCGCTTTTTACGCAGACGCTCTTTTTCGGCAATTTCAGCACGTTCTTCTTCGGTCGGCTGATTGACTTCTTGTGTACCAAACTTTCCGATGAAATTGAAGTAGATTTCAATGGTCTGCGGAGAATTTGCAACTCCTTTGTAATCTCGCTCATGCACAAAAATCTTGTAGATAAATTCGTTCAACATCACGGTGTCCAGTTTTTCAAAATTCTGATATTTCTTGACCAGCGCGATGAATTTATCGGCGGATTTCTGGCCGCTTTCGTATTCGTCTACTGCTTTTTGCAGGGAAGCAGCTTCCGCTTCAAGGCTTTCCTGCTCCTTGGCGTACTGGGCATCCAGAATCTGATACCGCTTGTCAGGGAGTTTTCCGAGGGCGTTGTCCTCATAGATTTTGCAGATTAGCGTTTCCAACTCATCCAGTCGCTTTTTACAAGCTGCAAGGTGTGTCTTTTGGCCTTTGATCTCGCTGGACTGCTGGTTTTCCGCTTCGGCCTTTACGATACGGACGAATTCTTCTTCGTCCTCTTTAGAAAATCGAACGATTTCCCGCAGCGTTTCCTGAATCAGTGCCATCACAGAATCAGCGTTTACCCGGTGTCCGCTGGCGCATTTGCTGCCAACAGGGATTTTTCCATAGCCCGAGCAGGAAAAGTTTGCGACACGTTTTCCATTTCCAGTACGATTGACATACATCGGGCTTCCGCAGTCTGCGCAGTACAGCAGTCCGCCGAGGGGATGGGCTTCGCCCCAGCCATCAGGATAGCGGCGGACGCCAGCGCGAATCCGCTGCACGTTGTCGTAAGTCTCCTGATCGATAATAGGCTCTTGGGTGTTTTCGATAATCGTCCACTGGTCTTGGTCAACATAATGACTTTTCTTGTCCTTAAAATGCTTCCGGGTCTTGAAATTGCAGGTGTGCCCCAAGTAGCAGGGATTGGTCAGGATGTGGACGATTTGTAGGGGTCTCTGATTTCCCGCGTCTGCCATAAGCCGATACCCAGCTTTTGGTGGTAGTAAGCAGGGATTTCAATGTGTTCGGCTGAAAGGATCGCTGCGATTTGATAAGGGCCTTTGCCTTCCATCGTCATGCGGTAGATGCGCTGGACGATAGGAGCCGCCACCGGGTCGATGACCCACTGGTTCTTGTCCTGCTCGGATTTCAGGTATCCGTAGGGCACAGAACTGCTGGTATGCTTCCCGGCAAGGTTCTTTGCCTGAAACGCCGAACGGATTTTCTTGCTGGTGTCACGGGCGTACCACTCGTTCATAATGTTTCGGAATGGTGTAAATTCATCATCCCCTTTGAGAGTGTCCACACTGTCATTTAGAGCAATCAGCCGGGTATCGTGCTTCCGCAGCACTTCCATATAGGTGCCGACTTGCAGATAGTCACGACCAAAACGGCTCATATCCTTTATGATAACGACAGATATTCGGTCAGCTTTGACTTCAGCAATCATCTTCTGAAAGCCCGGTCGGTCGAATTGCGTACCAGAGATACCATCATCCGTAAAGTGGATGCAGTTGGTAAAACCGTGCTGTTCGGCGTAGTCCTCCAGTATGCGCTTCTGGTTGGAGATCGAGTTCGATTCGCCTTGAAGCTCGTCATCGTGGCTCAGGCGTTCGTAGAGCGCAGGATAGCGTTCAGGTTTCCTCGCCACAACTATCACATCCTTTCGTAAAATTTTGGCAGATAGCCTTTTAATGTAGCTCGATTCGGTTTGAATCAAGCTGTATTAAAATTCTGTCTGTATTATGTAACACCGGTAGCTAACTGGAAAAGACGGTATTGCCGCACGGCAAAGGAGTTCGGTTTCCGCTTACTGAGCTCTTCAAACAGCAAATCCACGGGATTCTGATACTCTTCATCGTCCTCTCGGACTTCCATGGCATTGAGCAGCTGCAGCAGCGTTGCAAAGTTTTGTTCTTCCGCCGGTGCCTCATAGTGCAGATACGCAATCAACGCAGTATAGAGCAATTTTTCGCTTTTTTCCCAGAACGGGTCGCCTCCGGTCCCCTCCCCTTTTGTATTGGCCATCAGGGTTGTAACCAGTTTCAAAATGTCCTTTTCTTCGTGGATATAAGCGAAGGGATTATAATGCATTGACTTGTGGAAATTGATGGTGTTCATCGTCTTAATGAGGTACCCTTTCTTTGCAAGGGCATGTCCGCACTCGTAAATGAGACTTCCTTTCGGGTCCGTAACCACGAATGAAACCGGAAAGGCCTTAGAATCGCACTGCAGCAGGTTCGGCTTAATAAAAAATCTCGTCTTACCACTGCCGGAACCTCCCACTACCAGAACATTTTTGTTCCGCGCATTCTTGGGGTCGGGCGGACGGTTGCTCATCATCAGACGTTCAGTTTTCGTCAGAATGATGTTGTCCTCGAACTTCGGAGCCTGAAACGGCTCAATGTCCTTGGCATTGCCCCACCGGGCTGAACCGTACTCCATGCCATGCCGGTATTTCTTTGCATTCTTGCTTGTCAGGTAAACTGCAAGCCGAAGCCCGGCACCGCAGCAGATGCCCACCAGAATGTCCAGCGGATGAAGGCTCGGCAGCGGATTTGCAAAGGCGGCCGGAATCGTGCTCATCAGAGACAGAATCTTATCTCCCATCTCTTTGCCTTCAGCCAGCCGCCATGCCTCACCGAAATTCGTTGCCGCAAGTCCCAGCAGAAGATAGGGCAGATACAGAGCCAGCAGCTTGGAAAAATTCTTTTTCATAGGCCAAGCTCCTGATCTTTGTTGCGGACTTTATCGGGAATCGCCGCCACCGCCTGCACCAGTTCCTGTAGTTTTGCCAGCACGGAAGGTCGCTTGGTTTTGTTCAAAACCGAAGCCGAATATTCTTTGAATGCCGCGCTCAACGCATCCGTATCCTGTGCCTTGAAATATACCATATAGCGGGGCGGCGTGCAGGAAATATCCTTTTGAACCGCATAGTCAATGTGGTAGCGCTTGGCATATTTCGCAAAGCCTTTGATGCCGGTTTTCTCGATTTCCACATTGGTCACACCCCGGTTCTGCCGAATCAGGCGCTTCATGCTCTGTTTTCCCTGCGAAGCATTCTTGTCGTACTGCCGCAGCAGAAACTGCGCACCTTTCAGGAAAGTCCTGGCCGTCAGCTTTGTGGTTGAAATGGCAAAGTTGACTGTCTTGTGTTCAACTTCCTCCTGCATTTATACCACCCCCTCTGCAGGAATATCTCCTCATCGTTCGTGCGCCGCCGGGGGCTTTGCTTTTGCCGTTTCCGTCCGCACATTTTCGTCCGGAACAGGCAGCACCAGCATTTGACGGCCCAGGCGCATAAAAGTTTCCGGCTGATGAAAGAGCTCCTCGTATTTCTGCGTCAGCTCCGGGGAGAGGGATGCAAAATCCTCCTCGCCCAGACCCACCACCAGAAATGTTCCGGCAACCACATCATAGGCCTCACCGCTTTCATCCCGCAGTGCGCGGTTCAGCGGCAGCCCCATGAGCTTGCCGTCATCGTTGTAAACGATGGCCACCGGGTCTTCAAAGGGATAGCTTGCACCAATCGAGCCGCCGACCGCCTGCTGCAGCGCTTTCAGGTCATCGTCAATCTCAATCGGCTTCGGGTGCTGCCCCGGCGCAATTTGCACCGAAAGGGTATTCTTTTCCTGTTCCATCCGTATCCTCCTTTACCGTAATCATAATTTCTCCGGTTCGTGCCGCCTGCATCAGGGAAGCGGCAAAAAAGCCGCAGAAAACGCCCAGTTCAAAGAAAGCAAAGCCCACAAAAAAGCTCATCATTGCGGCCTCCTCAGTCCAGGCAGATGCAGTTCAGGTTCTTGCCGTCGGCCATAAGCGCCGTGCTGTGCTGTTCCAGATACTCCTGAATGCAGTGCAGGTCGCCCATCGTCAGGGAGACATACTCGCCTTCCATGTTGAAGCGGACGAAGACGACCGGGCCGGTCAGGTAGCGCTTGCCCGACAGCTCCAGCACCTGCTTGGGGTTGTAGCAGCCCGCCACGGGCAGCTCCTTGGAAATGCCGAAGGTGTCATCCGTCTCGTCAAAGCAGGGCAGAATGCCGGGCGCTTCTTCCAGCAGAATGGCGCTCAGGTCCCTCGCCGGGCCGACTGCCGCCAAATAAACCTGCGGGTCACCGTACTTGCGCTCTGCAATGTCGCTCATCTTGTTGAAGAAGCCGGAAACGGCACGCTCCATGCTGTCGATTTTGCGGCTCATGTTCTCAATGGTCTTTGCGGTCTTGAAATCAATCGTGGTATTCATAGTCGTTGTCCTCCAAAAATTTTGCAAAAAAGAAAAGACCTCATGGGTCTTTCGGTTCCGATTTTTCAGCGTTCGTTCTGACGCTGTTGTCTGCGCTGCCACTGTTCCAGCAGCTTGATGATGACATCTTCCATCTGCCGAGGCGTGTAGCTGCGGGGAAAATACTTTTTCAGAGTATCGTTTTTGATGACCACCTTGTCCAGTTCATCCTTTTTGGCTTCCCCCATAATGGCAAAGGCGACTTCATAGGTGAACTTTCCTTCCTGCGCCAGCTTTTTCATTCGCTGCGCCTGCGACAGGGACGGCGCGTTTTGGGTCTCGTCCATGGCCTGCAAAAAATCCCGCTGTTGAGCCTCGTCCAGATAGGACAGTTCCACAGCGGGATTGAAGGAGATTTTCTTTTCATCTACAAGGTCGAGCAGTTCGGGGATGAGATTTGTCAAACGGATGAATCGCTGTACCGTTTTATATCCCTCACCGGTGCCTTCTGCAACCTGCTCAATCGACAGTTTAGACTTCTGGACAAATTGTCCAGAAGTTAAATCCGACCTAGCACCTTGCTTTTTTATTGCTTCCAGCTTCATTTTGTACGCAAAAGCCCGCTCACTGGGCAGGATGTTTTCACGCTGAAGGTTGGAATCCACCATCAAGATCACGGCGGCATCGTCCGTCATTTCCCGGACGATAACAGGCAGCGTGTCCAGCCCGGCAAGCTCGGCTGCGTGCTGACGGCGGTGGCCGGAGATGATCTCATATCCGCCTTCCGGTCGGGGCCTTGCAATCAGCGGAGCCAGTACGCCGTACTGTGCCACGCTTTCCACCATACGCTGCATGGCCTCATCGTCCAGCACCTTGAACGGATGCTCCTTGAAAGGGAACAGCTCCTCGATGGGAATCTGCTGCACTTGCTCCCGCTTTTGCTCCTGCCGGGATTCTTCGGTGGAAAACATCTCATCGAGACCTTTCAGCGCCAAGTTTGCGTTGCTTTTCGGCATCGGCCAGCACCTCCCTCGTCAAAGATTGATAGGCCGCCGCCACCTTTCCTTTCGGGTCATGGGCAAAGATGCTCCTACCCCCCGCGCTGATTTCCGCCGCACGGACAGAGTGCGGAATGGGCTGCTCAAACACCCGGATTTTGCTGCCGTACACCTGCCGAATCAGTGCATCGATTTCCCTGCCGTAATTGGTACGACTGTCCGTCATGGTCATCAGGATACCCTCGATTTTCAGCTTCGGGTTGATTTGCCGACGCACT
>OKTS01001023.1_pt1 | contig 10006 bp, 3 predicted proteins | sample 1606331 | NCBI WGS metagenome assembly OKTS01 (sample SAMEA3879564, study PRJEB24766) | human gut metagenome | biome: human-associated habitat; feature: feces | place: USA | collected 1985/1987 | reverse complement strand
CAGCGGCAAGTCGGGCTTCTTCCGCCTTGCGCTGCTCTTCGGCAAGCCGTTCCTGTTCGGCACGCTTCTCGGCTTCCAGTCGTTCGGCTTCCGCCTTGCGTCGTGCTTCCGCTTCCGCATCCGTCGCGGCTGTCTCCTTTACCGATACCGTCAGGCGCACGGTGACGAAATCACCTTCAGTTGCATGGTTGCGGGTGATGAAATTCTCCTCTTTTATTTCCGCGCGTGTGATCAGTTCGGATTTCACACGGTTGGCACGGATCTTTGCCGTGGCAAGGTTCTCGGTTTCACTGCCCAGCGAGTTGCAGTAGCCGTCAATCAATAGCGGCAGCTTGCCGTCAAGAATTGTGGCTTTGTTGCTTTCGATACATTCCAACAGGCGGGCAAGCTCTGTGTCATTCCCATTCCAAGGCACGTAAAACATGTCCTTCTGCGGAACGAACCGGAAGGTGTAGGTCGTGTCTGCTTTCTGCTGCGCTATGACAGGAAAAGCTACCGTCATCAGCCACAGAAACAGGGTAAGAAAAGTGATTTTTCTGCTCATATAAACTTGAATTCATTATCTTTGTCATCTCCAAAGGTAATAAATGCCATTCAGCGCCCAAAATATTACAAAAACTTTTTTTGCTAAAACACAGCGTTTTATAAAAATTGTCGTTTGAGCACTTTTCACATTGTCGTCTGAGCACTTATTTTGTCAAATCGGCACTTTTTGAGTTGTCGAATTAGCACTTTTGTGGCTGTCGAATTAGCACTTTTTGTAGTATGAGCACTTTTGGAAAATGGGTTTCTGAGAGCTTTTTCATCGGATTTTTACCACGCAAATCACTTCAGATTTGCTTTTTTCCACTTGGCAGGCGTACATCCTTCCTTCTCGGTAAATAATTTGATAAAGTTACTGCGGGAAAGAAAACCGGAAGACTCAGCCAGCTTCTGTATATTGATCTCCGGATGCTCCTTCAGTATGTTTTTCGCATACTCCAACCGGAGACTGGTTATCCATTCGCGGAATGTCATTTTATACGTAGTCTTGATATAAGCGGAAAGATAGGTACGGTTCGTATGAAGTATTTCGGACAGTTCTTTTATGGTAAGTCCCTGCTGGACATAGCCGTCTGTCTTTATCCAGTTGGCCACTTTCTCTATAATTTCTGTATAGGACACTGGAACTTCTTTCTCAGAAACTATTTTAGGTTCTGTTTCTGTATCTGTCAGAAGTTCTTCTTCAGACTGTATATCTTGCTCAAAAGCATTTTCCACCTGTTCATAGAACAGCAGGTAGTTCTGATAGCTGTAGAAAAGATAGCTGTAGAACGGTATTGACGACAAAATCCAGATAAAAACATATTTGTCTGGCAGAAATGTCAGCAATCCGCATCCGACACCGAAGATAACAGCCCAATAAGTGAATATGGAAAGCCATTCGATATATGTACCTATATCATCCGCCTGAGTTTCATTGAAAATCCGAATGGCTCTACGGTATGCAATTATGACTCTGCGAGCTAAAACGACTCCAAAAACGACTAACCATACAGCTAAAGCAAATAAAGAGAATTTTTGCATGATTCCGCTTGGCAACAGGAACAACACAACTCCGGAAAGAGTTGAAAATATAATCCATAAAATGATATGTGTCCACACACGCCGTTTGGTAATGTAAAAACGATCAAGCAACATTATCAATGCCGAACTGAACAGAGAATAGCACAGGAAGTATGTGGACATGTTCATCAATATGGCAGAATCCGCATTTTTGAATCGTATACCAAAGAAGAAATGTACCGAATAATTTGCCGAAAGCAGCAGCATAGCTATACCCATAATCTGTCGGGAGCGGAGATAATTCTTGAAAATTTTCTTTTCAGGAGTCTTTGCAAACAAAAAATAAAAGCCGAAGAATAACATCAACGGCAGTGCGGTATAAAGTGAAAAACTGTATATAGATGGCTCCATTGTTATGCTTATTTGATTTTGATACAAAGTTACGTCTTTTTCTTCACAAATAGACACATAATCTATGATTTAACGTTATAGATTCGGTCATATTAGATTGAAAAATTATTAGAATTAAAGCCAGTGGTGAAAAATTCAACCACTGGCTTTTTCTGTCAAGACTTCGATATTAAAGTTTTACACCTTTGGATTCCGATAAACCGGGTCTCCCTATAATTAAATGACTGCGTACAAAGTCCACGTGCGGGCTTTCCGGCTGTTGTTCCGTCTGTTTTTTCTCGTTGCCTTGCCGGTTCTCTTCTGTGTTTTCCTGAGCCGGAGCCAGCTCAAGCTGTATCTTGCGGTCCAGTGCGGCGAGTTCGGACTTCAGCTGTTTCAGCTCGTCCTCCTTCTTCCACACCTTGCCCGCTATCTCCTGCAACTGCGGAATCTCCTTTTCCAGCACTTCGTTCTTAGACTTGTACTGGTCGATGATGGTCGGAATCCTCTCCAATGCGTTCAGAAAGTTTCGTGCGGCAGCAATCGGGTCTGCCATCGCCAGATGCCCGTTGTTGTAGGTGTACTTGTAGTTACCCTCCACCACGAAGCGGTTGTCAGTGAACTCCAGACCTTCTTTGAGTGTCCTCTCGCTGACCACCTTTATCGGAAAGCCGTAAAGTTCCCCGACAGCCTTGTACAGTCCACCAGTCGTGGCGTTCTTGGCGATTTCCTGCAAACGCTTACCGATGACCTTCTCATCCGTTGAATCCACGCCGTCCACCTTGACAAGATTAAGGCGGCTGCCTTCCTTATCAGTCTGCACAACGGAAAGAAAACGGTTCCAGTCTTCCGTCATGGCTTCGATGAAAGCCGTGTTGTTGCGCAGTTCTCCCGTCTTGGATTCCAGCTTGAACTCCGAATCGCGCTTGCCCTTGTTGAACGACTTGCGTTCCCCTTCGAGCGAGGCGATACGCTTCTCTAATTTCGCCTTATCCAAAAGGTCGGTATTGCCGGAGAGCAACGCCATGTATTCCGAGAAATTCATGCCCGATTTTTCGTCCATTGCCCCCTCGTCGATGGTACGCGCACCCATCGCACCGCTTTTGAGCTGGCTTATGAAAGTCTGCTTGCAGTGCAGGAGGTTGAACTTGTAGCTGTCCAGTGACTTCTCCACCGCGTAGATGATTACATCCACGTTGTTCCCGGCGAAATGTTTGGCAATCTCATTACCTGCCCTAACTCCGCGTCCGTCACGCTGTTGCAAGTCGGACGGTCGCCACGGCGTATCGAGATGATGGATAGCCACACACCGTTTCTGGGCGTTCACACCCGTTCCGAGCATAGAGGTAGAGCCGAACAGCACACGCACCGTCCCGGCGTTCATGGCGTCTATCACCGCCTTCCGCGCCTTGTCGGTCTTGCACTCCTGAATGAAGCGCACCTCGCTTGGCGGTATACCGTAGTCCTCCGTCAGTTTGCGCTTGATTTCCGAATAGACGTTCCACCCGTCGCCCGGCTGGTATGTCCCCAAATCAGAGAAAACGAACTGCGTGCCTTTCTGGGCGTCGTATTTTTGATAATACTCCGCGATCATCTTGGCACAGTGACTCGCTTTGTTGTCGGGATGATCTTCGTAATTCGGGTCTATCATGCGCATGTCGAGTGCCATTTTCCGGGCATAGTCCGTGGCGATGAGCATCTTCGCCTTTTCTTCCGTTTCCGAAAGCGGCAGCCTGCCCAACAAGGTGGCATCGCCCGTCTTGGCGAACTGCATCAGTTTCTGTATGAAGTCCTCCTGTTCCGGCGTGGGCGGTATATGGTGCAGTATCTCGTTCTTGGCAGGACGGTCAACGCCCACATCCTCCGCCGTGCGGTAGTCCGTGATTTCATTATAGAAGGCGGCAAGCTCCGGCACTTTGATGAAGTAGCGGAAACGCTCCTTCTGGACCACATTGTTCGTCACGTTAAATTCAAAATCCGTCGTCTTCTTGGCAAATATCGCCGCCCAAGCGTCGAAACACCTTATGTCCTGCCGTTCCAGCTCCTTCGGGCGCAGGTACTTGAACAGCAGGTACAATTCAGTCAGTGAGTTGCTGATAGTCGTGCCGGAGAGGAAGGTCGCACCCAAGTCTTTTCCTGTGCGCTCCTGTATGGTGCGTATGGCAAAGAGCATGTTAAGTGCCTTCTGGCTTCCCTCGCTGTTTCCCAATCCCGCCACACGGTCGTGGCGCGTGTTGAAAGTCAGATTCTTGAACTGGTGGCTCTCATCTATGAAGATGTGGTCGATGCCCATCTGCTTGAAATCCACCACGTCGTCCGTGCGTGACTTTATGGCGTGTTCCACCTTCTCCAGCTTCGCCACAAGGTTGTGCTTGCGCTTCTCCAGCCCTTTCAGCATCGCCCGCGACACGTTCTTGCCCTGCTGTCGCAAGACTTCGAGATTTTCCTCCACCGTGTCAAGCTCCGCCTGCAGGATGCGCTGCTGCAACTCCGGCGACTGCGGTATCTTCCCGAACTGGTCGTGCGACATGATGACGCAATCATAGTCGTTGTTCTTGATGTTGTTGAAGAAACGCACACGGTTGGCGGTCGAAAAGTCCTTTTCAGAAGCGTAGAGGATGCGGGCGTTAGGATAGGCCGCCTGATAGGTGGCGGCAATCTCCGCCACATTCGCTTTCAGCCCGATAATCATCGGCTTGTGCGCCAAGTTCAGACGCTTCATCTCATGTGCCGCTATGCACATTATCAGCGTCTTGCCGGTTCCCACCTCGTGGTCGCAGATCCCGCCGCCGTTCTGTTTCAGCATCCAGACGCAATCCTTCTGCGACGGGTAAACGCTCTTGATTCCCCGGCTTGCCAGCCCTTTCAGGTTGAGGTCGGGAAAAGTCTGGTGCGAGCCGTCATACTTCGGGCGCACGAAACAGTTGAACTTGCGGTTATACATCGTCGTGAGCCGTTCCTTGAACTGCGGCGACTGTTCTTCCAACCATTCGGAGAACCCGTTACGGATTTCGTCTATCTTCGCGTTGGCGAGCTGTATGCCCTCGCTGTCGCGTACCTTGATGTCGTTGCCGTTCTCGTCCTTGCCGATACTTTTCATCATGTCGGGGCAGGTGTTGTGCAGGGCGTGCTTCAACAGGTGCATACCGTCATAGTTCCGGTAATAGCCCTTTACTAAAAACTCGTCCGTGATCTTCATGGTGCGGTAGCCGCACGCCACGGAAAACTCGTCCATGCTTGCGGAGTAGGCTATTTTCACGTCCGTGTCGAAAAGGTGGCTCATGTAGGCGGCATACACACCCGTGGGAATCCAGCGTTCCCCGAAATTGAAGTCGAGGTCTTCAAAGGCGATGCGCTGCGGTTCGGCCTCCTTCAATGCCTCCCACGCCTGTTTCACCTCCGGCATCCGCTCACTTTCGGGATTGTCCTCCATCCAGCCCTCTATGCGTTCCGCCTTCTCTATCACGTTCCCCGCGATGAAGCGGTCTTTGATTTCGTAACCGGTTACGAGCGGGTTGTAGAAGATGCGCCCCTTGAGGGCACCAAGCAGTTCCTCTTCCGTGGTGTCGGTTATCTCCCGCATATAGCCGAGATTGACCGTGCCGAACTTGTTGAGCGATGCGGACAAGGCTTCTTCGGGAGAGCCTGCATTGACACGGCTCTCCACCGAGAAGGAAACGGGACGGTCGAAGATGTCCGCCTTGACAAACTTGCCGTCCTCCGCACGTTCCAGCGAAAGGATGTCGCGCCCTCCGGCATCCATCATCACCAGTTTCACGTTCTGTCTGGCGTTGAGGTTACCGTAACGCATGACAAACTCATCGTAGTAGGTGTTGAGATACCCGCGCTGCGGTTTGTGTTCCGTATGGTTCTCCGTCTCGTGGCTATACAGACGTTCGTAAGCGTCACGGAGCGATATATACAGCATCGCTTTCTCTTTTTGATAGCCACGGAGGTCGAGCGGTTGGAAGGTCGCACCGTAAGGCGTGAGGTCTTTCAGGTAACCGAGATTGCGTGAAGCATCCAGCACCATCGAGCCGTCACGGTGGTGTGGCTCCAGCAGGCCGTTGAACGGACGGGGAGAAAGGTCCATGACTTCCTCCTTCGGCTTTTCCGTTTCAAGTTCCGGGAACAGGGAAGTGGCAACCGTTTCGGAAGTAGGCACAACTTCTGCCAGTGTTTCAGGTTGCTTTATTTCTTCCGTTTGTTCCGGCTTTTTATCCATATTGTCCGAAGAAGGCGCAAAAGCAGGGTTCAACGTGTCTTTGATACCCATCTTTTTCAGTTGTTCCTGCCTGTGCCGTTCTGCCTCAAGCCGTAGGGCCTTGCGCCGTTCCGCTGTCAGGCTCATCATTGTCTCATAGAAGCCGTTGATGGGAGGATTGGTTTCCCAATCCAGAGTGGCGTAAATGTCGTCCGGGTCGTTTGGCTTTTCGGCATTTTCCGGCTTTTCTTCCTTATTACCGTTTACCGGCTTGGCGGCTTCAACGGGTGGAGTAACTTTGACTTGCGGTTTAGGCGTGGACGGCATAGGCTTCGGCTTGCTTTCCTTTTTCGCTGCCTTTTTCTTTTTTACCGGTTCCTCTATGGGCATACCCCAAAGGTCGAGCAGGGTAAGCTGCACGGCTGACGAATGATTGGGTTGGCGCGGCTCAATCTCCGGCTTTTCCTCTATGGGCTGTGCCTGCGGCTTCTCCACTCCCTTGACAGGCTCAATTACAGAAACGGGGGCTATTACAGAAGGTGATACCTTTTCTGTTTTCGGAGCAGGTTGCACTTCCGCAGCCGTGCTTTCCTCCTTTGTCGGATGCAGCCTGTGTCTCTCATACAGTTTCCTGTCAAGTTGTTGCAGTTCTATTTTCAGATGCTCCCGCAAGTCTTCCGCCAGTTGTGCGATGTCCCCACAGTGCAGGAGTTTATAGGCTGGTTTCCCGTACGAGTCGGTACTTCTGATCAAATCCGTGTGTGAAAGCGAGCCGATGCTCCATACATACCCATTTACGGAAGTGCCGATAGGGGTCTGTTCGGTCTGCACGAAGAGTTTTTCGTTGTAATACAGTTCACCGTTCTTTCCGCTGTTCTTTTGCAGGATAATCAGGTCGCTGCCCACCTCCGTTCCCGCGTTATCCGTAAAGAGGTTGTTCGGCAGGCGGGCTACGCCCACCAGATTGGCATGGCTCATCATATACTCGCGTATGGGCGCGTTGGTCGGGGCATCCAGTACCCCCTGCGAGGTGATGAACGCCACGATTCCGCCTTCACGCACCGCGTCAAGGCTTTTCAGGAAAAAGTAATTGTGTATCGTCCGTGCCGCCGAGAGCCTTGCAGGATCCTTGCTGCCCGAAAAATCCGGGTCGAACACCGCCACATCGCCAAACGGTATATTGGAGACAGCCAAATCAAAATGGTTCATGAACGGCTTTTCTATCTTCTCGAAGCCCTGTACCCTTACTTTCTGTCCGGGATGCAGGTGCTTCAGTATCTTGCCCGTCATCAGGTCTTTCTCAAAAGCCATGATGTCCGCGTCCGGTCTGTTCTCCAGCACGGCGTCCACGAATGCACCGACACCTGCCGACGGCTCCAGCACCCGGTCGGGACGGATGCCGTGTTCATGCAGCACGTCCGCGATGGTCCCGGTTATCTCCGGCGGGGTATAGAAGGCGGTCAGCACGGACTGCTTCATGGCATCCATATTCCGTTTGTACTCCGTCTCGTCTTTTGTGTTCTCTCGCAGCAACCTGTGCAGTTCCACGGTAGGGGCAAACAGTTCGAGGTCGGACTTCGCCCAGTGGACGGCATCCGTCAGTTCCCTTGCAGGGTTGAGTATGTTCTTCAGTCCCCCGAAACCGCAATAACGTTCTAACAAGAGCCGTTCGCGTGCGGTGGGTGTGCGCTGTTCCCTGTCAAGGAGGAATGCCGTCCGTATCGCCTCGATGTTGTCCCGCAGCCTCTGTTTGCGGTTAAACGCCATACTCTTCGATATAGAGGATGACGGCTCCCGTCAGCTCCGTGTAGAGCAGGTCATATTCGGGCGACAGGGCGAAATTGTCGTCCGAGAGGTCATAGATGGAGAATACGTTTCCGACAAGCGGTAGCAGCTTCTGGGTAAAGGCTTCACATTTTTCTCCCGGTACTTCACCCGCAAATTCGTTCTCCACGACTTCGCGCAGGATGGCGTGCTTGGAGTAGCGAAGGCCCTCCGTCAGCACCTTCATCGCCAGTTCCTGCGCCCCGTCGGCAGGATAGCCTTCGAGCCTTGCCTGTTCATACGCTTCGGCGGCACGGTCGGTTCTTTCTCGGATGAAGGCTTCATCGGCTGCCTGTTCGAACTTGTTCGTGGTGAGGTAGTCCAGCAGGTACAGACCGTAATAGGAAAAGTCGGTCCGACCCTCGTTTTTCTTCTTGTTGTTCATTTCTTTGGAATTTAGTGGATTGATAATGATGATAGGGATAATCGTTGGAAAACGAGAAGAAAAAGGCACCCGGTATCCCTCCGAGTGCCACCACTAAATCCATTGTAAAAAGAAGTATTCCGTAAAGAAAAACCAATTGAACAATGAATCAGTGGCAAAATTAGGGATTATTTCTTCCTTACGAAATAATTACACCCGTTTTTTACTTCGGGAAGATGAATTGGGTGTTGAAATCGCTGTCAAAGGCAACGATGGCACTGAATTTCTTGCCCTGCTTGCTCTTGAAACCTTTGAGGACTCCGGTCTTGCCGTTTGTAATCAGTTCCTTCATCTCATCATCGGTAAGATCTTTTCCCGCTTTCTGTCGGAAAATGGGCAAGCCGCACTCCTTGTTGTCGCAACGCACGACCTTATGGAAGAACTGCATCTTTCCCGTTCCACATTTCGGGCAGGTGCATTCAGACTCTTTGTGTCCGAAAATCTTTTGGCACGAAAGCAGTTCGGAGGTAATCAGACTGGTGTATTCCTCGATACCTCGGCGGAAATCCCTGTCGTCCATCTCTCCACGCTCGATTTTGGCAAGCGATTGTTCCCATTCACCCGTCATGGCGACATCTGCAATCTGCATCTCCTTGACGACATAGTAGAGTGCCAATCCCTTTTCGGTAGGTACAAGGGATTTTTCGGCACGCACCACATAGCCACGTGCAAACAGCGTTTCGATGATAGCTGCACGTGTGGCAGGTGTTCCGATACCACAGTCCTTGATTGCCTGTCGCATCTCATCGTCCTCAATATCCTTTCCGCAAGTCTCCATTGCTGCAAGCAGGGATGCTTCGGTGTGCAAAGGTTTCGGCTTGGTCTGTCCGGTGGTCAGTGATGAGGAATTGACAGATACAACATCGCCCTCATTCCAATCGGCAGGCAGCAGCACATCTTTCTTGTCCGCACCATAGATATATCGCCAGCCCTCCTTCTTGATTACCGAGCCTTTGGCGGTAAAGGTGATACCGCAACAGTCGGCAGTCACTTGGGTTACATCCTTGATGCACTTCTCGGAAAAGGCTTCCAGCATACGACCGACAATCATATCGTAGATGGTCATATCCTCATTGGACATATGCTTGGGCAATTCACCTGTGATGATAATGGCGTGATGGTCCGTTACCTTTGAGCCGTCCACGCTACGGCGTGTCGGTTTCTTGATGGAGAGTGCATAGAGACTCCACACCGGACGGTTCTTCAAGGTCTGTAACAGTTTCGGTATCTCGGCAAAGACATCTTCCGAAATATAACGGCTTCCCGTTCTCGGATAGGTGATGAGCTTCGCTTCATAGAGTTTTTGGGCAATGGCAAGTGTCTGTTCAGCCGTGAAGCCGTGCTTGCTGTTGGCATCCTTCTGAAGAGTGGTAAGATCATAGAGCAGCGGTGTATCTTCTACCTTCTCCTTACGGACTACTTTCGTTAGGGTGGCACTGCGTGTCCCTTTAACCTTATTATATAGTTCCTCCGCAACAGCCTTGTCCTTGTATTTCTCATCGGAGTCGAACTTCACGACTGTACCGTCCTTATGCTCCGTACCGAAATGCAATTGATGGAAGGTTTCGGGAGTGAAACGCTTGTTCTCCCAGAAACGCTTGCACACCATAGCAAGTGTA
>OKTS01001021.1_pt1 | contig 10044 bp, 8 predicted proteins | sample 1606331 | NCBI WGS metagenome assembly OKTS01 (sample SAMEA3879564, study PRJEB24766) | human gut metagenome | biome: human-associated habitat; feature: feces | place: USA | collected 1985/1987 | reverse complement strand
TTTCCGCATCGCCGGAGTCAGCTTTTCCGGTCTTTGTCATCGCCAGAGCCACAAGATCCACCATGCGTTCCGTTCTTCCGGACAGGTAAAGATATCCCATCAGAGCCTCAAATCCTGTTGCTCTGCGATAATCTGCCATCGTCGCATGTTTCGCCATTGTCGGAGAATGTGCATTACGCCCTCTCCGATAAACACTCAGTTCTTCCGGTGTCAGTTCCTCTTCAATGACTTCCATGATCGCAGACTGTGCTCCAGCCTTTACGAGACTGCTCGCTTTTTTGTGAAGACGGTTTACCGGACAATTTCCCTTCTTAACAAGTATTGTCCGAATAATAAGTTCATAAACTCCATCTCCGATATATGCCAGTGTCAGCGGAGAATAACTCCGCAGATCCTGGTCTTCCAAATGAAACAGTTCCTTCAGCTGTATCAGATTCGTTTCCATTTTACGCCCTCGCGAGTGTCTTTCAGCTCAATCCCCTTATCCAGGAGCAGACCTCTGATCTCGTCAGCTCTTGCAAAATCTTTAGCCTTTCTGGCAGCCTGACGCTCTGCGATCAGGTTTTCGATCTCTTCATCAAGGATTTCTTCTTTCTTCTCAAGAGTCAGTCCGAGAACATCACAGAGTTTTGTCATAACTTCAAGTGTATGTCCTGTAAATTCTTTTGAGCTGCCTTCCTGTACATTGGTATTTGCAAATTTAACAAGCTCAAATACTGCTGCAAGTGCATCTGCTGTATTGAAATCATCATCCATGGATTCTTCAAATTTTGTTACAAATGCAGCCTCTTCCTGCATCAGTTTCTTCTCGTCCTCTGTTGCTTCCTGTACGGTTGCTGCTGCCTGACGGTCACGAAGTCTTGCTGCTGCTTCTGTAATTCTCTCAAGCGCATTTTTTGATGATTCCATCAGATCTGCACTGAAATTCAGCGGACTTCTGTAATGTGCATTCAGCATGAAGAAACGAAGCACCTGCAGATCATACTGCTCTCCGATCTCGCGAACTGTACGGAAGTTTCCGAGAGATTTTGACATCTTACGGTTATCGATATTCAGGAATGCATTGTGCATCCAGTATTTTGCAAATGGAACTCCATTGCAACATTCACTCTGTGCAATCTCATTCTCATGATGAGGGAATACAAGATCCTCACCACCGGCATGAATATCGATCTCCTCGCCCAGGTATTTCTTGGACATAACGGAGCATTCAATATGCCATCCCGGTCTTCCGTCGCACCATGGAGATTTCCAGAACGGTTCCCCTTCTTTCTTTGGTTTCCAGAGTACGAAGTCAAGCGGATCTTCTTTCTGATCTTCACCGGATACCTGCAGGGAACGGAATCCTGACTGCAGATCATCCAGATTTTTATGTGAAAGTTTACCGTATTCTTTAAATTTCTTTACACGGAAGTATACAGTACCATCGGCTACCGGATATGCATATCCTTTGTCGATCAGTGTCTGGATCATATCGATCATTCCGTCAATCTCCTGCGTCGCAAGCGGATGTGTGGTGGCCGGTTTTACATTCATTCCAGCCATATCCTTCTTGCATTCGGCAATATAACGCTGTGAGATTTCCTCTGCGCTCACACCTTCTTCAATTGCTTTTTTGATGATTTTGTCATCTACATCTGTAAAGTTGGATACATAATTCACCAGATAACGTCGTACCGTATCAAAAATAATCATCGGTCTTGCATTTCCGATATGGATCAGATTGTACACTGTTGGTCCGCACACATACATACGTACCTTTCCCTCTTCCAGAGGTACAAATTCTTCTTTTCTTCGTGACATTGTATTAAAAAGTTTCATGTCTCTTTCCTCCGATATATTACTTCTTAACAGAATCCCAGAAAACTGTTCCCTGCAGATCAGTCCTGTTTCTCGATAAGAAGGCAGATTGCCTGAGAAGCAATCCCTTCTCCTCTTCCGGTAAATCCGAGTCCTTCTTCTGTCGTTGCCTTTATATTGATCTTTGATTCCGGAATTCCAAGTGCATCTGCCATATTTTTGCGCATCTGCGGAATATGTGGTGCCATTTTCGGCTTCTGTGCAATCACTGTTGCATCAATGTTTCCTACTGCATATTCCTGCTTCCTAAGCAGTTCCGCCACATGAACCAGCAGTTTAATACTGGAAATCCCCTTATAAGCCGGATCTGTATCTGGAAAATGTTTGCCGATGTCTCCAAGTGCAGCGGCTCCAAGCAATGCATCCATGACTGCATGGATCAATACATCTGCATCAGAATGTCCAAGGAGTCCCTTTTCCCACGGAATATCTACTCCACCCAGGATCAGTTTCCGTCCTTCCGTCAGTTTATGAACGTCATAACCCATTCCAACTCTCATAATCATTCTCCTTCTGCCTGACCGGCAACACCAGACCGTAGCAATACATACATCAGTTTCTCACAGGTATCCGGATCTCCTTCTTTGATCTGTGTCTCTGATATCTTTCTTTCGGTCAGATATGTATCACTGCTGTTCACTCTTATTGCTCCGGAAAGGTTCAGTTCTGTCGGCGCGTTTGCAAAAATATCCGTATCTGCATATACGGCAATTGGTGCTTCCGCGGCTATCATTTTTTTCTGACCATTCCAGACCATCTCTGCTTCTGTAGATACAAAGCCTTCAGCACTTGCTGCTGTGGGGACGGAAATAAAAGGAATTTTATATTGAAAAGCCACATACCTGCTGATATCGTGCACAGTACCCGAACCAACAGCCAGAATCAGATCAATATCCTCATCCATATAGTTCTCAACAATTTCGATTGCATGCTGATCTGCCTGAAGATCATCCGCATCCAGAACCAGAACCTGACATCGGTCAAAAATATCTTCCATAAGTTTCTCCGTTGCCTTACACGTATTTGTGTCACAGATCAGAAGCGGAGATATATATTCTTTAAGAAATCCCTCTGACATAGCTTCTTCAAGCGCATTTACAGCTCCTGGTTCAATCAGTATTTCCTTTATTTCATGGTGCATTTTCCCGTCCCCGCAAGGTCGGGCAAAGTCATCTGCATCGACTCGCATTTATTTCTCTCCTCCTGTATTTACTGTCATCTGCCATCATTCAGCACTGTCATGTCAGCAGACAAAAAACCTATTTTATTACATTCCGTTATTATACATGATTTTCCGGAAAAAATCAACGAAAGCCATCGTACACAGCAACTACAGATTCAGATAATTATAGACAACTCTGGATATGTTTCGAATGTTGGCGATTGCATTGGACGCATTCTCCGACATCACACACAGAATATATGTTGTTTTTGTTCCATATACAATTGCGATATCATGCTGGTCTTCATCCGTCTCACCAGTCTTATTAGCAGTTGGAACGTCTACACCAAGTCCTTCCGGAATCTTAGATGTATTCTGCTGATTTTTCAGGAGATCCAACATCTCTTCTGATGCCTCTTTGCTCACACATTCTCCTCTGTAGATCCGTTCAAGAAGTTTTCCACAATCTGTAACTGTTGTCTGATTATGCCCACCAAGTGTAATGCGTTTCGATGCTGACGGATGCAGTGTGCTCTGATAACTGGTCTTCGTATATCCCTCTTTTTTCAGATATTTATTTACCTGTTTTGCCCCATCTATAAAATCATATGTATCTGACTGCAATCTTCCCAGTTCATTACAGGATTCATTATCGCTGACCGTGATCATGTTCCACAGAAGTGTATTCACTTTGTCCTGTACTTTTGTATTATCCACTGTTGTTTTCATCTGTGCAGCTTCATTTTTCAGAACATCATCCATATCCTGATATGTTTTTGCCATAACAAATGCTTTGATCAGACTTGCCGAGTATAATGGTTTATCATTCAGTGCAAAATCTTCATTACTCTCAAGATCTTTTACATAAACGCTCCATTCCCCGTCATATCCGGAAATCATGGCTTCCAGCTGTGGTTTCAACGTATCGATACCAAGATCTTCCATACCGGTCACTTTGCCAGTCTCATCTACCGGAAATCCATCTTCTGTCATGCCGGCTTCCTGCACCAGCACTCCATTTGTTCCTCCAAAATAATAAAGCCCTGAAAACTTCTGTCCGTTCGAAGTCATTTCCAATTCATGTGTTCCCGGTTCCGTGACCATTTTGCCATTTTCGTCAAAATAATAATAACCGTCATAGGTTGTTTTATCGACCGTATAATTACTGATATAGCGCACCTGCGGTGCTGCCGTCAGTTTACCCAGATTATTGACCATATAGTATCCGTCAAATTCCACTGGTTCTTCTGCATTATCTGGATTTTCTGAGCAGCTGAGTTTTGTGAGCTTCACCATATGTGAACTGCCAGCCTGAAAGCAGCCACTTTCATCATGATAATAAAAGCCATCCAAAACGGTTCCATCTATTTTGACATGATCAAAATAATGAACTGCTGCTGTATCGTCCTTACTTCCATCATCTTTCAGACAGTAAAATCCATCACTTTTCATCAGATACTTTTCTGAACCATCCTTGATCGGACGAATCTGTGCTTCATCCGTTACAGAAAGCATGCTGCTTGCCGATACCGGCAGTATCCCTGACATTCCCAATGTCATTACAGTCAGCCCAGCTGTCAAAAATTTCCATCTTCTCAAACTGTTTCCAGTTTTCATGTATTTCTCCTTTTTTGTATATTCTTTCTGATGCTTTGTTCACAGTATTTTCAATCTCTTCTGCATCTTCTTTTCAATAGTAATTGAACATAGTATACCTGATATTTTCTTTCTGTCAAGCAGACATATTTTGTCAGATTCCCGGCATCTTCTTTCTACCAGTTTATTTCTTTTCTTCCATTTTCCAGAAAGCTCCAAGCTGCTGTTCTACATTTTCCAGAATGCAGACAGCCGCATCATTCCATTCTCGGGGAAACAGAATCCTGTAGTCCCGACCTGTAAATCTTTCATCCATCAGAAGAATCGTCCCCCTGTCTTTTCTGGTCCGTATGACTCTGCCTGCTGCCTGTAATACTTTGTTCATTCCGGGATAACGATACGCATAATCAAACCCCTGCTCTCCTTTTGCATCATAATATTCTTTCAGGATTTCGCGCTCACAACTCACCTGTGGCAGACCAGTTCCAATGACAGCCGCTCCAATCAGACGATTTCCGATCAGGTCGATTCCTTCTGAAAAAATCCCTCCCATCACGCAGAAACCTACAAGCGTATCTGCACTTTCTTCTGTAAATTCTTCAAGAAATTCCTCTCTTTCTCTTTCCGTCATTGAAGCATGCTGACAGATACATCTCACCCATCCCGAGGAAAATTCCTCCTGATAAACCTGCCATACATCATCCATCAGCTTATAAGATGGAAAAAACACCATATAATTTCCTTTTTTCTGCCAGCTCATTCTTGCAATATATTCCGCAATCTTTCGGTATTCCTCATATCCTCTTCTGGTATACCGACTGCTCACATCCCTGCAGATCAAAAGGCATCTGTTTTTCTGCTCAAACGGAGATTCCACATACATTCCAAAATTTTCTTTCCTGGTACTCAACATCCTGCTGTAATATTTGAGCGGCAGCAAAGTCGCAGAAAAAAATACCGTGCTGATTCCTTTATCCAGACATTTCTGCAGATTTCCCGCAGGATTGACGCAAAACAGCTTCATATAAAATCTGCCATCTTCTCCGAATGCCGTATAGACTACATAATTTTCATCCACCAGTTCTGATATATTCAAAAAATCCCGCACTGTGAAATAAAAATCAAGAATCCCATCCGTCACTTCCTGTGTCGGCGGTTCTTCCAAAAGCTGATCCATCTCTCCCTGTACAGACAGAAGACTGATCGGAAGTACCCCCGCATTTTCCTGTACCTTCCAGGAATCACATCCATTCTGCAATTCTTTAAGCTGACTGACCACTTTTCCAAGCTTCTTCCACAGTTTCTGACTGTAGGGTTTTATAAATTTTCGTATTTGTATTGTATCTTCAAGGCAGATTGATGCACTGTACATCTCACGACCTCTTTCTACAAGATTATGGGCCTCGTCTATCAGAAACAGGTATTTACCAGATATATTTTCTCCGAAAAATCTTTTCAGATATACATTCGGATCAAACACATAATTATAATCGCAGATAACTGCATCCATCCAGACAGACAGATCCAGACTCATTTCAAACGGACATACCTGCCATTTTTCTGCCTGTCGAAGAATCGTTTCCCTGTCAAACGACTGCTCGTTTGTCCACAATTCATATACTGCATCGTTGATTCTGTCATAATGCCCCTTCGCATAGGGACATGTCTCTGGATTGCATTCTGGTTTTTCGCAGAAGCAAAGCTTCTCTTTCGCTATGATCGTAACTGTCTTAAAAAGTAACCCGTTCTTTCTCAGAATTTCAAATGCATCCTGTGCAACAGTCCTTGTAATCGTCCTGGCCGTCAAATAAAAAAGTGTTTCCGCTTTTCCCTCTCCAATTGAACGGACCGCCGGAAAAACAGCTGACATCGTTTTACCAACACCAGTCGGCGCCTGAATAAAAATCTGTTCTTTTCTGGAAATTGCATGGTAAATCCCCGCAACCATCTCTTTCTGTCCTTTTCGATAAATAAATGGAAATTCCAGTTTTTCCATCGACCGATTTCGTTCCTCTCGCCATTTCATCTGATAAGAAAGCCATTTGTGATAAGAATCCAACAGTCTCTGGTACCAGCTCTCCAGTTCTTCCCTGGTCATCGTTTCCCTGAAACGCTTGATCATCTCCGTATCCAAATGTGCATACGTCATCTGAACATCAATCTCTTCCAATCCATGATCATCCAGATAGATCCAGGCATAGCAGAGCGCCTGTGCACGATGTACCAGAACCGGTTCCGCAAGCAGTTCCAGATTCTTATACACGCCTTTGATCTCATCAATGCAGATTTTCTCATTCTGCGTAAAAATTCCGTCTGCACGTCCTTCCACCCGCAGGATCAAATCCTCATATTCTGTGTCTTTTTTCAGTGAAACTTCGGCCTGATAGTGGCTTCCCATCTGCTTCTGGATTTTTCGGTGCAGGCGGCTTCCTTTCAGCATTGCTTCTTTATCGCCTGCTGTGCCGCCACTTTCCAGATCACCATTTCTTAATATAAACTCTACCAGGTTACGAACCGAAATACGGATTACCGGTTTTTCCATCATTCTCCTGCCTTCTATAAAAATGCTGCCATTCCTAAAGCCAGCTCAGTATCTTATTACACAAAAAGGCGCATACCCGTTCCCGGAATACGCGCCCCTGTTTACTGTTCACCTATTATGCTACAGCAAATTTTGCCATTACTTCATTAAATCTCTGACTCTCACCATAGCATCTTACTGTAAGTTCTCTGGTAAGATCCATGCTCAGAATACCTAAAAGGGATTTGGCATCAATAATAATTCTATTATAGGAAATGTCGATATCAAAATCGCATTTGGTGGCTTCATTTACAAATTCCTTTACATCTTCCGTCGCATTTAATCTAATATGTCTTTCAACCATATGCTTATCCTCCTGTATCAGACTTTAGGCGTATTTTGTCACTACGAGGAGAATTTGTCAACAGACTTAAAATTTTATTCATATTTTTCAATAAATTTCATAATTTTGAATTTCTATAGCACAAATTTTTGTGATTTTTTCTAGTGGAATTCTATCATATTTGAACAAAATTTGAAAGAGAAAAAGATCCGGTTCGGCGCCGGATCTTTCTTTTTATTCCGATTTTTCTTATTTACATCTGTGTCAGAACAAAAATATCATAAATTGCTTTTACAGCTGTTTCGAAATCTCTGTTTTCCACACCAATGATAATATTCAGCTCACTGGATCCCTGATCGATCATTTTAACATTAACATGGGCATGTGCCAGTGCAGAAAATACACGTCCTGCAGTACCTCTCTGAGATTTCATTCCACGTCCTACCACCGCGATCAGTGCAAGATCGGACTCCATTTCCACAAAATCCGGCTGTACTGCACGATGAATACCTGCGATTACCTGCTGTTCTTTTTCTTCAAACTCATCCTGATGAACATAAATCGTCATCGTATCGATTCCGGATGGAACATGTTCAAAGCTGATTCCCTGGTCTTCAAATACCTGAAGAACTTTTCTTCCAAAACCAACTTCACTGTTCATCATGGACTTTTCAATATTGATCGAACAGAAACCTTTTTTGCCTGCAATACCTGTAATCACATATTTCGGCTTGCGGCAGGTACTCTCTACAATAAACGTTCCCTTGTCTTCCGGACGGTTTGTGTTACGGATATTGATCGGAATACCTTCTTTACGAACCGGGAAGATTGCATCTTCATGAAGAACAGTTGCTCCCATATAAGAAAGCTCTCGAAGCTCCCGATATGTGATAGTCTCGATCACTGCCGGATTCTCAACGATTCTCGGATCTGTTACCAGGAATCCGGAAACATCTGTCCAGTTTTCATAAATATCTGCATGAATTGCTTTTGCCACCAGAGAACCTGTAACATCAGAACCGCCTCTTGAAAACGTCTTAACAGTTCCATCTTCCATTCCACCATAAAATCCTGGAATAACAGCTCTTTCGCATTTCTGAAGTCGTTTGGCAAGAAGTTTGTCAGTCTTATCGGCATCGAAATTTCCGTTTTTGTCAAATCGAATAACTGTCGCAGAATCAATAAACTCATATCCAAGGTATGCAGCCATTACTTTACCATTGAGAAATTCTCCACGGGATGCAGCATACTCATTTCCTGCATGTGCCTTAAAATCTGCTTCAATCTGCCTGAATTCCTCTTCAAGAGAAAGATCCAGATTCAGTCCTTTAATGATTTCATAAAAGCGGCTTTTGATTTCTGTAAGAATATCGCTGAAATCTTCACCTGCTTCTGCTTTATCATAACATGCATATAAAAGATCTGTTACCTTTGTATCTGCGGAAAATCTTTTACCCGGTGCGGACGGTACCACATAACGTCTGCTCTCCTCGCTTCTGATAATGTCTCCAACCTTCTGAAACTGTTCCGCATTGGCCAGAGAGCTTCCTCCAAATTTTACAACCTTTTTCATAATAATACTTCTCACCCTTCTGTTTTCCTACCGCTGTCACATTCCTTCACAGCAGTTTTTTCTTTTCAGTCAGAAAATCTGTCTTTTATTGTATTGAAAAACACAGGGATTTGCAAGTATTTCTTTATAAAAAACTAATTTTTATGCACAATATTCACGGAGAATGCTTTCAAGAGCAGACGCACTGCTTGTATGACATCTGCAGACTGGGATAGACTTTTTCTTTGCTTCTTCTACCGCACAGTTCACCATCTTATGAGAAACAGTGCCTGTAAACAGAATCATAAGATCCGGTGCCCCGATTTTTTTCTTCATAGCGCCTTTTTCTTTCGCAAATACCTTTGCTTTACACCCATATCCTTTACAGATATCCTCATACTGACATACCATACGTTCATTACCACCTACGATCACGATGCTCATATCATCACCTCTCCTTTTGTTATTCTAAACTAACTTGCATTTTAAAAGTAAAGCGGACCATAGATCCGCTTAATAAGCTTTGTGTTAGTATATGCTAACTGTATATAAAAATATTATCATACATTGTTTTGTTTGTCAAAGGATTTTTGCGATGAAAATTCTGTCACATCACAAACCGTCAGTATATCATCTCTCACCTGAAAATGAATATCCTTATGTCCATATGCCAGTCCATACACTTTATCCGGTCTGTTCTGATAACGTGGACGTGGATCATTCGCCAGTACCTCAAGAAGTGCCTCTCTCTGTCCCGTTGGAATTTCTTTTATCAGTTCTTCCGGAAATTCCACCTGTAGCCGATAATCTCTGATATGATCCGTAAATCCTCCCTTTGCATCCGGATGACTGTCTGCATAAGGAAGATATGGTTTGATATCATAAATCGGTGTTTCATTCATCAGATCCGCACCTGATATATGCAGAATTGGTCCAAGTTCCTGATCAAATTCTATCTTTTCCAGTTTCACAGAAGAAAGTCCCAGATTATTCGGACGAAACGGAGATCG
>OKTS01001015.1_pt1 | contig 10094 bp, 9 predicted proteins | sample 1606331 | NCBI WGS metagenome assembly OKTS01 (sample SAMEA3879564, study PRJEB24766) | human gut metagenome | biome: human-associated habitat; feature: feces | place: USA | collected 1985/1987 | reverse complement strand
TTGTTTGTATTGTTGCAATGATTACCATGAATCTGTAATCACTTATCTGTCTTTAATTCTGATAAAACTCACCGCTGCACACATTATAGATTCCCCGTGGAGTAACGCGTATCTCTGGAATGACCGGCAGAGCCATAAAGGACAGAGTGATAAATGGCGCCATAGCATCCGGCACACCCATCTCGTGTGCCTTGCGGATCATTCGTTCCAGTTTTCTATGACTGTACTGAAAACCTGCATCACTCATCAGTCCCATTACCGGAAGTTCCAGTGTATCATATACATGATGATCTGCAACCAGTGTATAACCGCCCTGCGTACGGATCAGTTCCTGTACAGCAAGATACATATCTTCATCATTGTCACCAATTACAATAATATTGTGAGAATCATGGGATACACTTGACGCAATTGCGCCACTCTGAATACCAAATCCACTCACAACACCGACACCTGTTTTTCCAGTTGCTTTGTGCCTTTCAACCACCGCAATCTTCTGATACTGTTCATCTGCGGTGAATACTCCCATTTCATGAAGTATCTGTACATTTTTACGGACAGTTGTAATTTCACCTTCCTGCATTCCGACTACATTGAATATACCATCCGGAGATTCCAGTCGCAAGTCTTCCTTTGAGAATTCTCCAACATGAACTGTATTTTTCAGTTCTGATGGACATTCTTTTACAATGATCTCTCCGTCCTGATCAATTTTTCTGCCCTTATAGTAAACATCCTGGATCGTCATCTTTTCAAGATTATCCACAACAAGCAGATCTGCCTGATATCCAGGTGCAATCGCCCCAAGATGTGTTAATCCATAACATTTTGCAGAATTGATGGTTGCCATACAGATTGCATCTATCGGATTCATTCCGAGTCCGATAGCCTTACGTACATTATGGTCAATATGACCTTCTTTTTCAATATCTTCGATATGTTTATCATCTGTACAGAAGCAGAATCCCTCTCCATTCATCTGATTCTCTACGATTCCATTCACAATTGCTTTCAGATTTCTTGCAGCACTCCCTTCACGAATATGTACGATCATGCCATTTCGACGTTCTTTCATCGCATATGCAAAATCTGAACATTCATGATCTGTAGCAATTCCGGCCATCGCATATGCCTGCAGATCCATATCAGAAAGAAATGGTGCATGTCCATCCCTGACTTTATCACTGAACAGTTCCAGTTTCCGGTGCATGGCTTCATCACCCTTTACAACTGATATGTAGTCCATGACTTCACCCAGTCCGAGAATTCTTTTTTTTGAAAGATAAGGTTCCATATCCTGTGCAGTAAGCGTGCATCCATTATCGTCGATCGCAGTTGCCGGAACACAGGATGGCATCATAACAAAAACATTGGCATTCACGTCTTCTGTCTGATTCAAAATATAATCAATGCCCTTTAATCCGGACACATTGGCCGATTCATGTGGATCTACGATAAACGTTGTCGTTCCATGCCTGGACGCCACTGTTACCAGCTCTGCCGGAGTCACAAGTGTAGATTCCAGATGCAGATGACTGTCTATAAATCCCGGACAGACATACCTGCCGCCCAGATCTGTTTCTTCTTCACCCTGGTAGTTTCCGATTCCAACGATCATTCCATCCTGAATCGCAATATCACCTTCCAGGATCTCTCTGGTAAAAACATTCACAATACGGGCATTTTTCAGTACAAATTCTGCTTTTCTCAGTCCACGGGTTACTTTTGAACATTTCTGATATTTCTGTAACTTCATAAAGCCCACACTCCTTTTTATTACTGCCCTTTACAGCAGTTCTATTTTTACCTTATTCTATTATTATCTGTGAAACTTCCGGCAGAAATTTAATCCAGTTTAATCCCGGAAAGTGCCTGTGCAAACGCATTGTTTACTGGTTCTGCTGCTTCTTTCTGCTGTTTTTTCAGATATTTCTGTACGTCTCTTTTGTTGACACCGGCTCCTTCTTTGGTTCTTCTGGCCTGGAAAGATGTCAGTTTCTCTTTATATCCACATACACATACAAATGTTTCTTCTTTGCCTTTGACCAGCATCTCCATTCGCTTGTGACATTTCGGACATCGTGCATTTGTTGTACGTGAAATTGTCTCTCTGTATCCGCATTCACGGTCCTGACACACCAGCAGCTTACTGTTCTTGCCATTTACTGCGAGCATTCGTTTACCACAGTTCGGACAGATCTTATTCGTCAGATTATCATGACGGAAGGTTCCTGTTCCTGTCTTGATCTCAACAACGATCTCCTTGGTATATTCGCGAATTCCATCAAGAAAGACTTTCTGTTTCAGTTTGCCTTTGGATATATCAGACAGTTTCTTTTCCCAGTCTGCTGTCAGTTCCGGTTTCTTAAGATCTTCCGGTACAAGGTCCAGGAGCTGTTTTGCTTTGGAAGTCAGATAGATTTCATTGCCTCTCTTTTCCATAAGGAAGGTGTGGAAAAGTTTTTCAATGATATCTGCTCTGGTGGCAACTGTGCCAAGTCCACCGGTTTCTCCCAGTGTCTTTGCTGCCTGTGTATCTTTTGAGGACATATATTTCACCGGATTCTCCATTGCCGCCAGAAGCGTTGCCTCAGTAAAATGTGCCGGCGGCTTAGTCTTACCTGTTGTCAGTCGAACACTGTCTATCGAAAACTTCTCTCCCTGTTTCAATACCGGAAGCTTCTGGTCTTTCAGTGTCTGCTCTTCTTCGTCATCGTCCGTGCTTCCGCCTTCGTAAACTTCTTTCCAGCCAGCACTCACAACCGTCTTGCCACTTGCCACAAAACTCTGTCCCGCTGCCTTCCCTTCCATGGAAGTCTGTTCATATTCAAATGGAGAATAAAGAACACTCAAAAATCTCCGCACAACCATATCATAGATTTTGCGCTCTTCATTTGTCATATGATCCAGCTGTACAAACTGCTCTGTCGGAATGATTGCATGATGGTCACTGACCTTTTTATCATCCACGAAACTTCCGTTTGTATGGATTGGTTTGGTAAGCAGCGCACCGGCAAGTTTTCGATATGGGCCGGTTCCACAGGCTTTCAGTCTCTCTTTGATCGTCGGGACAACATCCTTGCCGATATAACGGGAATCCGTTCTCGGATACGTAAGTACCTTATGATTCTCATATAATCTCTGCATGATATTGAGTGTTTCTTTTGCGGAAAATCCATATTTCTGGTTTGCTTCCCGCTGCAGAGTCGTCAGATCATAAAGTCCGGGAGCCATTGTTTTCTTAGGCTTTCTGTCCACAGATACAAGTTCCAGATCCGTATTGGAAATCTTCTTCTGGATCTCCTCCGCACGCTCTTTCTGAAAAGTTCGATAGCTTCCGTTCTTCGCATCTTTCCAGGTCCACTGTATTCCACCAGCCTGCAAAGTTACTCCAAAGTAATCCTCTGGTTTAAACTTACGTATTTCTTCTTCTCTTCTCGCAATGATTGCAAGTGTCGGTGTCTGTACACGCCCGCAGGAAAGCTGTGCATTATGTTTACAGGTCAGCGCTCTTGTTCCATTGATTCCAACCAGCCAGTCTGCCTCTGCTCTGGCAACTGCCGCACGATAAAGATTATCATAATCTCTGCCGTCTTTCAGATTGTGAAATCCGTCACGAATTGCTTTATCGGTTACTGAAGATATCCACAGACGGCGAATTGGTTTGTGACATCCGGACTTATCCAGAATCCAGCGGGCAACCAGTTCTCCCTCTCTTCCGGCATCGGTTGCAATGATGATATCACCGATATCTTTTCGGAACAGCTGTGTCTTCACTGCCTGATATTGTTTGGAAGTCTGTCGGATAACGACAAGTTTCATCTTATCCGGCATCATCGGCAGAGTTTCCATATCCCATTTCATATATTTCTTATCATATTCTTCCGGATCTGCAAGTGTCACAAGATGTCCCAGGGCCCATGTTACAACATATTCTTTGCTCTCAAGGATTCCGTTACCCTTCTGGGTACAATGGAGTACTCTTGCAATATCCCTTGCTACAGATGGCTTCTCTGCTATTACCAATGACTTCATACTTCTGCCTCTTTCTCAGGTTATTATCCGTTGCTGTCTGTTTTCCCAGCAAGCTTTCAGTTAAATCTGCTTTGATGTGAGTATATCATATCCCAACAAAAAAAGGAAGGTATGTCACCTTCCAATCTTATATCCTACGCCACGCACTGTTTCAATCAGATCTCCGGCGCTTCCCAGCTTCTGCCTGAGTGTCCGGATATGTACATCCACAGTTCTGCTTTCACCATCAAATTCATATCCCCATATCTGATTCAGAAGCTGTGTTCTTGATAAAACCATTCCACTGTTTTTCAGAAGCAGCACCAGCATCTCATACTCCTTCAATGTCAGATTAACAGGTTCCTGATCCACCGTCACTATATGTCTTCCCGGACACAGATACAGGTTTTCCAGATGATATTCTTCTGCGCCTTTATCCTCTGCCCGACGAAGCCGTGCCTTGATACGTGAGATCAGCTCCATCATACGAAACGGCTTCGGGATATAATCATCTGCACCGCTATCCAGTCCCATGACCACATCATATTCTGTGCCTTTGGCCGTCAACATGATTACCGGAATCTTGCGTGTGTCCGGTCTGGTACGCAGTTTTCGTAAAATCGATATTCCGTCTTCTTCAGGAAGCATGATATCCAGAAGGATCAATGCCGGCACTTCTTTCTCCAGTTCTTTCCAGAACAGGGACGGTCGTTCAAATCCTTTTGCATCCATTCCCTGACTCTTTAATGTATATACTACAAGTTCACGAATACTCTCATCGTCTTCTACAAGATAGATCATTTATTTCCTCCTGCCTGTCTGTTTCTTCACAAACAGGTTCTTTTTTATCTTTTTGCAAAGTATAAAAAATGAACGTTAAATTTCCGGCCTGCACAGTGTTAAATGTTTGTAAATTTCTGTCGAACATGCTATGATAAACGAGAACATAAGGGAGGAACTCATGTACTATAAATCCCAACTCCCGTTCCGGCAAAGGTGCTCTGATCTGGAGGGATCTGGAGAACATTCTGCGTGAACGGAATATTAAATACCAAACTTTTTTTACAGAATATAAAGGACATGCTGTTAAGCTTTCTGCTTCCATTACTGCCTCGATTCCGGAAGATAGTCAAATCAAGCTGATTGCCGTTGGCGGTGATGGTACGATACAGGAAGTCCTGAGCGGAGTAAAAGATATTTCCCGTGTCATTTTCGGCTACATTCCCACCGGATCCGGAAACGATTTCTGCCGCAGTATGAAACTTCCACAGGATCCTATGAAGGCACTCGAACTGATTCTTTCCGATAAACGTCCACATCTGATGGACGTTCCTCATATTTCCTGTGGTTCCAGCAGCAGTCGTTTCGCGATCAGCTGTGGAATCGGTTTTGACGCAGCGGTATGCCATGAAGTTGGCGTCACTCCTATGAAAAAAGTCCTGAACAAAATCGGCCTCGGCAAACTGGTCTATCTCTTTGTCGCATTGAAACAATTGCTTTTCCTGAAGCCATCTTCTATGACACTGCTCATGGATGACAATAAAAAAGAAGAGTTTTCCAAAGTATATTTTACTGCCATCATGAATCAGAAATACGAAGGCGGTGGATTCAAATTCTGTCCCGATGCCAGTCCTTCCGACGGCTATCTGGATGTGATCGTTGTAGACAGTTTGAGCAAACCCAAAGTAATATGTTGTCTTCCTACTGCTTTCTTCGGAAAACATACACATTTCAATGGTATCCACATTTTTCGCTGTAAAAAAATTGATATCCACAGTGAAGCCAGACTGGCCGTACATAAAGACGGAGAATCCGCTGGTCTTTTGCATGATTTTTCTGTATGTATGGAACCGAAACAAATCAATATGATTTCATAGAAGTAATTTCTGCAACGCAAAAAACTTCCCCATAAAGGGGAAGTTTTTTAGTTGAATCCATAGAATTTCTGACATACTTTGTAAGCAGCTACAAACATTTTGCGTCCACCTCTGCCCGGAAGATTGGCTGCACGTCCCAGAATACTGTAACGCAGTTTATGATACAGCCAGAGATCCTGTTCACGAATATACTCCAGCATTTCTTTTTTCTTATCCAGTGCTTCCTGAGTACCTGCACGTACCAGCATGATCGAGGACACGGTCGTAATGATATCCAGATAGCTGAGCATATATTTCTTAAGATGTTTACTGTCAAACTGACAATTATGGAATGCGTCCGCCATCAATTTATTGACACGGATCTGCTGGTCAATTCTGCCGATCATGACTTTCTCGTTAACCGACTGGTCGGCTCTTCCGATAAAGTAGCGGTACAGATTTACATCCAGATAATACATGTTCTTCACAAACGGAAGCGGCTCAAATGCAAACAGGTTATCCACATAGAATGTATGCTTCGGCAGTTCCAATCCACATTCGTGAAGCAGTTTTGTACGATAAATAATAGAATGCATCAACAGATATTTACCTTTTGACATATGCACACTGTCCCATCCGAAAATTTCATTCACCGGAAGACAACGTCTGTACTGCATGACTTTTTTTCTGGAAGCACCCTGTTTTTCATATACAAAATTGCTGATCAGCATATCCAGTGTTTTTGGTCCTCTTGTCAGTTCTTCAAGTGTTTTTAAGATTTGTTTATATGCCTCTTCATTTACCCAGTCATCACTGTCAACAACTTTGAAATAAAGGCCTGTCGCATTACGGATTCCGGCATTTACCGCTTCACCATGACCACCGTTTTCCTGATGAATATCTTTTATGATCGTCGGATATTTTTCGGCATAAGTATCCGCAATCTCAGCAGTTCGGTCAGAAGAACCATCATTGACCACAAGGATCTCCACTTCTTCTCCACCTTTTAACAAAGATTCGATACATTTCTCCATATATGCTTCTGAATTATAACACGGAATTGCTATACTCAACAATTTCATTTTCCAGATTCCTCCTTCATGTATTTTACATAAGCTCTGAATGCAGACGGAATCGCGTACTGCTTTTCAGACTGTTTTTTCTCAGCAAAAATAAATGGCAATCCTCTGTCTGTGTCCAGAGCTGCCACCCGAATCAGATATCCGGTCATCCTCCATTCAATATGCGAAAAAATATGCTTCGCATCCGGAAGTTTCTCAATATAGAGCGGTTCCAGCTGCATATTTTTTACCTTATCCAGCACTTCCTCCCGTGTAAGATGGCCCAGGAGATTCGGAAGCTCATATAATCCGGCAAGAAGACCTTTTTCCGGTCGTTTCTGTATAGCAGTTTTCTCTCCGTCCTGAATCACAAGCACTGTCCTGTTTTGCAGAATACGCTCCTTCTTCGGTGCTTTGACCGGCAGCTCCTCTACTGTTCCATGTCTGTATGCAAGACAGTACTCCGACACCGGACATGCTTCACAGCGTGCTGGTCCATTCGGCACACAAACCACTGCCCCAAGTTCCATCAGCGCCTGATTAAAATCTCCTGGTGTCTCTTCCGGCATTATCCCCAAAAGGTTTTCTTCAATCTGACGGCGTACTGACTGTTTCATAATATCCTGTCTGTCCTCTGTAATTCTGGATATCACACGAAGAACATTTCCATCTACTGCTGGTACCGGAATCTGATAAGCAATGGATGCGATCGCACCTGCTGTGTAATTCCCGATTCCTTTCAGACTCAGCAGTTCTTCGTAAGAAGCCGGAAGTTCTCCCTTGTATTCACAAACTACCGTCCGGGCTGCCGTCTGCATATTGCGGACGCGATTATAATATCCCAGACCTTCCCAGAGCTTCATCAGCTTCTCTTCCGGGCATTCTGCCAAAGCCTGGACATCTGGAAGCTCTCCGATAAAACGCTGAAAATAAGGCTTCACGGCCTCAACTCTTGTCTGCTGAAGCATAATCTCCGATACCCACGTATAGTAGGCATTGTTCTGATCTCTCCAGGGAAGAATCCGTTTATTCTGTCTGTACCAGTCTGTAAGAGGTTGTACGATTTCATTCAGCATGCTTCTGTCTTTTATCTGATCATTTTTCATCTTTTACCCTCAGTATGTTTTAGTATAACATAATTTCAGCTAAATGCCAGTTGATTTTTTTTATTTTACCGGATAGAATGTTATTACTTGGGATTATACCTGTAAATAATTATCTCCCATTACTAAAATTAATATTATTTTTGATACGAAAGGACCCTATTATGGACAGTATTATTTTTGATGTTGATGGAACTCTGTGGGATTCAACAGAAAGTGTTGCTCAGTCCTGGACCGCATATCTGCAGGAAAAAGAACATATGGATATTACCCTGACATCAGCCCGTCTGATGACACTTTTTGGACAGACTCTGTCTGATATCGCACGCCAGATTTTCCCTGACTGTTCAGAAGCAGAACAGCTTCGCCTTATTGATGGATGCTGCCAGGCCGAACATGAAGCTCTCTTAAAAAAATGTGCCCCACTTTATGAGGATCTTGAAAAAATGCTGCAGATCATGTATAAGAAATGTCCACTCTATATTGTCAGTAACAGTCAGAGTGGCTATATTGAAGTTTTTCTTCAGACATCAGGTCTTGAAAAATATTTCAAAGGTCATCTTTGTAATGGAGATACCGGTCTGGACAAAGGCTCCAATATCCGTAAACTTGCAGACACATATGATCTGAAATCCCCCGTGTATGTCGGTGATACGTTTGGCGATTACCAGGCATGCCAGAAAGCAAATGTTCCTTTTATCTTCGCTGAATACGGATTCGGAGAAGTTCCAAAACCGGATGCGCGCATCTGCAAACCAATGGATCTTGTCAATATTTCTTTATAAATTCTCTCAAACAAAACAGGCACGGAAGATTTTTATCTCCCATGCCTTGTTTTATCTTTGTATTTATTTCTTGATGCATTTCTTTTTCAGGTATACCACAAATCCTACAAGAATCGCAAGAATTGCAAGAATATAAATAAACTTTGCAGTAAGACTTGTTGTGTAAGAATCTATAAATGTCACGATACCAAACAGAATCAATGTCACTCCGGATCCCTTAGTCATTTTTTTCTCATCATACTTTTCTTTGCGAAGTTTTGTGTTTCCACCCTTCAGAAAAATATCACCATGTCCTGTCAGAAGCATGATTCCAACGATCAATGCTATTCCCGCAAGGATAAAATCAAATGATCTGTCCATTTTTTATCTCCTGTAATTATATATTAGTAAAAGCATACGATTGGCACACCATACTGTATGATATCATACAGAACTGCTGCATTATCCGGTGGAAGATTGATACATCCGTGAGATCCGTCTGTAAGATAAATATCACCGCCGAATTCATCTCTCCATGACGCATCGTGGAATCCAATACCTCCATCAAATGGCATCCAGTACTGTACCTCTGATTCATATTCATAAGTTCCGTCTGCTTTCATGGTTCCTCTCAGTACATCCGGACTTTTCTTATAGTACAGTGTAAAGATACCTGCATGTGTCTGACGATCAGCATAACTCATGTTTCCAGATACAAAATCTGACTCAAAGATATCGGAACCATTTTGATAATAATACATATGCTGTTCACTTAAATCTACTTCTATATAAGTGTCACCCAGATCATTCACTCCGTAAGAATTGGCCGTCTGTGAATAAACAGGTTCCCTGGTCGTCTGTGTACCAGACTGAATTTCCTTGCTCAGCTGAGCAGCCTCGGCAGCCTGATCGATTTTCCAGCCATATACAGAACTGGAAACGTAAACGGTTCTGCCACTTGTGGTCTGGAACTCACGCTCCGTACCGACCGTATCATAAGTAGCTGCAAGCTGTGCAACATAATCTGCAACATGCTGCTGGAAGGAATTATCGTCCCAGATCAGCTGACCTTTCTCATCAAACTGCAGCCAGTCTTTGATCGTGTCACCATTCAGAGTTGTTGTCTGACTGCCAAATGTATAAGTAATACTTGCTTTTGTATAATTGTTGCATGCTTCCAGTGCAGACTGCAGTGCCGGATCATCCTGTGTAACCTCTGCATTCACATATGCCTCCGGTGTATCACTAAAATTTACCGAAGTCTGTCCTGCATCTACAGCAGCATTCAGTACTTTA
>OKTS01000995.1_pt1 | contig 10269 bp, 10 predicted proteins | sample 1606331 | NCBI WGS metagenome assembly OKTS01 (sample SAMEA3879564, study PRJEB24766) | human gut metagenome | biome: human-associated habitat; feature: feces | place: USA | collected 1985/1987 | reverse complement strand
TTGTTTCATTATTTTGACAAATTTCTTGAAACAATGTTAATACGCTTTGATAATCTTGTAAAGAAAACTCAATTAATCCAACATTAAGATTATACAAAACCTGCTGATTATATTTATTTGCTGTATCTTTTATTTCTTCTAATAAACCATTGAATATTTTATTTTTTGAATAAACCTTTATATGATTTTGATCTATTTTATTAATTGTATTTTTCAATGTTTTTGTAAGTTCATCACAGTCACTTTTTTTGTTAACAAGACTCATAAAATATTCCAAGTCATGTTTTATTTCTTCATTTCTTTTATTTTGACTTTGAACAGCAATATATTTTTCTTCTATTGATTTAAGTTGAATAAGTTCTATTTCTTGCTTTTTTATTCTCATATTATCTTTATTAATACTTAAAATGATAATGAAAACACTGATTATTGTTACCATAAAAATAATTGCCAATAAATAAACATAACCATAGGAAATACTATTCATATAAATACCATTTGCAATGAAGCTTGTTATTAAGCAGTTTACCAATGATATTGAAGTCAATAGGGTCAAATACTTGTTACTAATAATTAATTGTTTAAAAATTTGTTTTTTATCTAATAAGTAAAGTGTAATAAATATCATTAATCTTGTTACAACTAAAATAATATAATAAACAATATCTTGTGAATACCATATTCCCTCACTTCCTGTTTTTAATACAAAAATTATTTTTAGTATAGACATACTATCAAACATGCAAATAACTATTCCTATAAATGTTGAAATAAACAGATTCATTGTTTTACTAATTTTATTATCTAATCCATTCATTAAATAAAGAATTGTAATCGTAATAACAACACTTAAATAATCATAAACGAGATACTGTTCAGCAATAACATGACTTAAAGTAAAAATAATTGAAAAAAAGGAAATCAAATAATAATTAAAATCTTTCTTAATAAACTTAAAATCAAAATAGCCTATAATAAATCCTTCTATCAAATAAAGAAATATTTTTAACATATTCCTTGTTCCTCCAATCCTTCTAAAAAATAATTATACCAACCTTATCAATTATAACAACTGCTATAATTGTTCAAATACCAATAAAGACAGAACAAAAGTTCTGCCTCTAAATTTAGCTCTCTTTAAATACTAATTTTTTCTTTTCAAATAATACATAATTGCATCAACAACAAATGTTGAACAAAACAATATTTCAGATTCATTTGAAGCACCATTTTGAATTACAAACATATATAATGAATAAATACATATGAGCGCATTCAAACAATAAAAACCAAATTTAAATGTTTTTTCTTCTGAAAATCTCATAGTGTATTCCTCCTCTTATTTATGATGGTCTTGTATTACTGAATTTGATAGTTCTACTTTTTGCAAAATTTTTGTGATTACTATCGTAATACCAATATTGTGTTTCTCTTACATTGCTAGGTTTTGCAGTATCATAAGCTTGATAAAATTTTATATACATTGTTTTTACAAATTCGTCTCCAACTTTTGATACAGTTTTACAAACAAAAGAAATTGTTCCTAAAGCAGGATGATCCCATTTAAATAATTTAGTTGTTTTGCTAACTACCATTAAAACAGTGCATAACGATTTATTTGTTTTATAAAATGGGCCATAGTTTTTTCCATATCCATATGTGCTAATTTGTGATTCAATATCATCTAATTTTGCTACATTATCATACTGCTTATTGGCCGAATCATCTTCATAAATCATTTCACTTATCAACTGTTCTGTCCCATCCTCTGACAACATATAAACATTTTCTCCTTTAGAAATGACTTAATATTTTTCATCATCTACAATCATTAAAAGTGAATTAGAATCATCTTGTGATTCTGTATAAATATATTGTCCTGTATTATCATTATAAGAAATTTGCGCATCGTTATTTCCTTTTCAGTAAAATACTTAATAGAATTAATATCCTCATTATTTACTAATTGATCCAACTTACTTTGACCTTCTTCTGTTGCATTCATAGTTCTTACCTGTGAAGAACTCAAGTTTAAAAATTCATTATATGCCACTGTATTTTTTGCAGTAAAATTATCATTATGAGCCGAAACAATTCCCGCATTACTTATCATAATTCCTAATGCTAAAATTGTAGCAGCGATACTCTTATGTTTCATGTTTTTCTCCTCCTATAAATCCTCTGGCCTTCGGTAATTTAAATTTACATTATTTATATCAAAAAATAAACAAGGTGTATTAATTCTGTTAGTTTTGTATTGATTCTGCATATAAATAAAGAAAAATAGTAAATCACTTGATTTACTATCTCATCTGTCATATTCACTTTTAAAAGCATTACACTATTTCAATCCAACATAAATAATCGGCAATCTTCACTTTCATCCCATCCAAGATATGTACTCTTTGTATTGGACTTACTAATGATTCTAGTGTTCTCCAAAATACTTTTTCACTTAATTCCTTATTGTTAATATAAAATTTCATTTGGTTTCCTGCTTTCTTTTAATGACATCCATTTTACCTCATCTCTGAAGTAAAAAATAGCGATTTTTAGGTAGTGACACCCTTTTATATGGGTGACATCCACGCAAATCGCTATTTTTTGATTTTTTAAAATATCTTAAAAAACGTTGATTTCATCGGTATTTTTTTCAATGACATCCATTTTAACTCTTAATTTTGGTGGAGATGAGGGGAATCGAACCCCTGTCCAAAAGCAATTCCTCCAAAGCGTCTACAGTTTAGTCCATTGAATAATTTAACTTGGCTACAATCAACGAACAATTTTACACCAAGCGATTCTTTAAATTTTCGTGGTTAAAGTCAAGACTCCTTCAACCCTTATCCTAAAAGTTATAATACTAACAAAAAGCTATAGGCTCACTCAATGTTAGCAGCTTTCATGTCTATGTCGACTAAGCGAAAGCGTAATTAGTTTGTCTGTTTCCAGTTATTTTTTGTTTGAGTTTAACGTACTCCAACGACTGCAGCTAAGGTCAAACATACCCCTGTCGAATCCAAGACATCCCCAGATTAGTAGTAATTTTTAAGAGACTTTTCGATATCTCTTTTTGCCGCTTTTTCTTTTAAATCATTACGCTTATCATAAAGTTTCTTTCCTTTAGCAAGCGCAATTTCTAATTTAGCTTTAGAACCACTAAAATACATTTTAGTAGGTACAACGGTTAAGCCACCTTCTTTTAACTTATTAGTTATTTTAAGGATTTCTTTTTTATGAAGCAAGAGTTTTCTTGTTCTTCTTGCTTCATGATTAAAGATGTTTCCATGATCGTAAGGAGCGATATGCATGTTTTCTACATAAACCTCATCATTTTTAATTCTGACAAAAGAATCTTTTAAATTAACATTTCCTAAACGCACAGATTTAATTTCAGTTCCTTTTAATTCAATACCTGCTTCATAAGTATCTAACAAGAAATAATCATGATGTGCTTTTTTATTTTGAGAAATGATCTTCATACATATCACCACCTTTTCTATCTTCTTTTTCTTTTAAACTTTTGTTTTGGCTTTCTATCTCGTCGCTTATTTATTATAACAGTTTTTTTCTTCTTTTTGTTAGATTTCATACCAACAATTTGAAAATCTATCGTTTTTTCTCTTTTTGAAGCAGCTGAAACCTTAATTTTGACTTTATCTGACATCTTAAAACGTCTTCCTGTACGTTTTCCAATTAATTGTAAATTCACATCATCAAAATAATAGAAATCATCTACAAGATCTTCCATACGAATTAATCCTTCAATCGTATTTGGAAGTTCAACAAACATACCAAAATTAGTAATAGAAGAAACAATTCCTTCAAAAGTTTCACCAATATGGTCTTCCATATATTCTGCCATTTTCATATCATCAACTTCACGTTCAATATCAATTGCTTTTCTTTCAAGTGAAGAAGCTTGATCTGCAACATTTTGCATAATAGAAGCAAAATGGAAAAGAGTTTCTTGATCTAATCTCTTTTTAAATAAATACGTACGAATTAAACGATGTACCATTAAATCTGGATAACGTCTAATTGGTGAAGTAAAGTGTGTATAATATTCATCAGCTAAACCAAAGTGTCCTAAACATTGTTCATCATAACGTGCTTTAGCCATACAACGAAGAAGCAATGTTGAGATAATCACATGTTCATCTGTCCCTTTACTTGCTTCAACGATTTTACTTAATTCTTTAGAATGAATATCTTCTAATGAACCTTTAATTGTATAACCTAATGTTCTTGATATTGTTGAAAATTTTCTTAATTTATCAACTTTAGGATTTTCATGAACACGATAGATAAATGGTAAATCAAGCCATTTAAAATGTTTTGCAACTGTTTCATTGGCAACTAACATAAATGATTCAATGATACGGTCACTTTCTCCACGTTGTCTTAAAACAACATCTATTGGTTTACCTTTTTCATCAACTAATACTTTAGCTTCATTTGTATCAAAATCGATTGCTCCACGATCTTCTCTTGTTTTTTGTAAAATTTCAGCAAGTTCTTTCATTAAGAAAAATAAATCACATACATGGCTATACTCTTCTTGTAGTTTTTTATCCCCTGCAAGTATTTTATTAACATTATTATAAGTCATTCTTTCAGTTGAATTAATAACTGATTCAACGATATCATGATCAATGACTTCCCCTTGAGGGGTAATTTCCATAAAACATGAAATTGCAAAACGATCCACATGAGGATTGAGTGAACAAATTCCATTAGATAATTTATGAGGAAGCATTGGAATAACACGATCCACTAAATAAATAGAAGTTCCTCTTGCAAGTGCTTCTTTATCTAATTCAGATCCTTCTTCTACATAATAAGAAACATCAGCAATATGTACCCCTAAATAATAATTTCCATTCTTTAATCTTCTTAAAGAAATTGCATCATCTAAGTCCTTGGCATCATCACCGTCAATCGTAACAATCGTTTCATTTCTTAAATCAGTTCTTGTTTTAGCTTCTTCTTGATCAATTTCATTTTCAATTGATTCGATTTGTTCATAAACTTCTTTAGGAAATTCAACATGTGCTTCATGTTGAGAAACAACAGATAAAATATCAACCCCTGGATCTCCTACATGTCCTAAAATTTCTACGACATTTCCTTTTAAATAAGGTTTATACGTTTTAATTTCGACAACAACCTTATGTCCAGCTACTGCACCATGACTATGTGCATGATCTATATAAATAGGTTGTGTAAACTTTTGATCATCCGCATCAAAGACAAGTTCTCTTTTAGCGTTTTTCAACAGCCCAACAAGTCTTGTTTGTCCTCTTTCAATAACTTTAACAATTCTACCTTCTTGACGCGATCCTGTTTGATGCTTTTTAAGTTCAACCATGACTGTATCCATATTAAAAGCATCTTTTAAATCTCTTGAAGAAATAAAAATATCATCACTTTCTTCATCAATAATGACAAAACCAAAACCTCTTTTATTAATATGTAAAACACCTACAATATAATTAGAGTTTTCTATTAATAAATATTCATTTTTATCATTTCTTACAATTTTACCCTCATCTTCTAATTGATTTAAAGCTTTAAGCAAAACTGTAAAACCTTCACTATTATTTAGATCTAATACATGTTGTAATTCATGAATTGATCTTTCTTTATCTTTTAATATATCCAAAATTCTTTCTTTCATCTTCTCACCTCCAAAAAAAATAGGACGCCTTGCGTCCTATTATTCATTAATTCATACGTAGTAGAATTGCGATCACGAAGAAGGCAATACTCAAAATCATCGTCATTCTAGACATTACTAAATCAACACCACGTTCTTTTTGTTCAGCAAAAAGATTTGAACTTTGACCAGTTAATGCATTAACAATATCATCTGATTTTCCACTTTGTAATAAACATAATATAATAAGAGCAACGGAAATAATAACCATAGCAACCTTTAAAATTGTTTCAAACATATTTTTAACCTCCTTCGATTAATTTAATACATTGCATAGCAAATATTATCATAAAAAGCTCATAAACACAACATAATTTTAAAATAACTTATGCATTATCTAACCCACAAACATAGTAACGATCTTCTACCCTTACAACCGTTACATTAACTGTCGAATTTAAGCCTTCAATTTCTTCATTAAACGTTAATGAAATCAAAATATTATAATAATCATTATCCTCTAATCCAGCAATTGTTACCTTTGAAGGTGAATAAGATATAATATTATATTTTAAAACCTCTAATTCTGGATATTGATTTTTATAACTATAAAATGATGTTTGTGCATATTGACTAAAGTTTTCCACCATTTCAGAATACATATAATCAACACCACCTATTTCATTTTTTTTCTTATCTACAAAAGTATAATAATCACACACAAAATAAGCAGCCACTAATTGACATTCATCTTCTTCATCTTTATTTTTATAACTTGTATCTAGTCTTGCATAAATATTATTTAATAGTTCGCTATCTCCAGATTTAGTGTATGGAGATTGTACTGTTTCAGTTTTTATTGGTAAAGGCGTATCTTTAGATGTCATAAAATAACCAACACCTACAATCACAAGTAAAAAACATAGCGCAATAATTAAATGATCTCTCATGGCTTTTTGAGGAGATCTTCTTTTACGATAACGATCTAAAAATTTAATTTTTGGCAATTTATCAGAATCAATAAAAATATTTACAATTGTTAAAATTGGTTTATATTTTCTAGAAATCATATCTGTTACTTCTACAAATATTTCAAACATAATCATTAAAGCAATAAATAAAATTGTTCCTGCAGTTGGATTATAATAATATAAATAAGATGAAAGCGAAAATAAGAAAGTGACTAAATAAAGCACTAAAACACTTTTTCTTTGTCCTAATTTTAATTTAAACATCAAATTATGATGTAAATGTCCTCGATCCGCTTCACTAAATTTTTTATGATGTATTTTTCTTCTTAAAATTGCTATTAAAGTATCCATGATTGGAACCATTAAAACAATAATTGGTGCTCCTAAAGTAAAAAAAGTAGAAGCATTGTATCCAAATCCTAATAATGAAATAACTGAAATCATGAAACCTCCACAATCCCCCATAAAAATTTTTGCTGGATGAAAATTAAAAAACAAAAAGCCCATAATACTTCCAGCAAGAATGAGTGATAAAGAAGCAATGTCACTTCTTCCAGATAATAAAGAAGTCATTGAGATAGTAACAAGGACAATAATTGAAATACCTGCAGATAACCCATCTAACCCATCAATTAAATTAATCGCATTAGTAATTCCTACAATCCAAAATAAAGTAACAACCCCTGAAAGAAATGTCATCGCATCACTTGGGAAATATCCAAATCCTTTTATATAGATTTCTCCATAAACAATGACAATCAACGCCGCAATGACTTCAAAAATTAATTTTACTTTAGGGGATAAATCATGACTATCATCATAAAGCCCTACCATAAAAATTATAAACCCTGCAACCATAATAGCATTTATTTGATGATCTGCTTTCAAAAATAAGGCTGATCCTATAAGTGAACTTAAATAAATGGCATAGCCACCAATACGTGCTATTTCATGTTTATGAACTGTTCTTTTATTCATATGTGCAACAATTCCTAATTGATTTCCAGCTTTAATTACAAGTGGAATCATTAAAGCTGAAATGATTGTTGTTACAACAAATGAAAGAATGACCGTCAGTGACATTTTGCCACCTCCTTTATGCCTATATTATTCATTATTTTTTAGTAAATTTCAACTTTTAAATAGCTCTATGACTTGTATTCGGACAAAAACTTGTCTATACTAGTATATAAGGAGGAATATGTTTATGCATAGTTTAGGAATCTCTGTTTATCCAGATAAAAGTGATATTAAAGAAGTCTATGATTATATGGAAACTGCTGCTAAATTAGGTTTTACTAGAATCTTTACTTGTTTTTTATCTATTCCAGATGATAAAAGAGAAAGTTATTTAAAAGAATTTAAAGGATTCATGGATAAAGCTCATGAATTAGGATTTGTTGTTGCTGCTGATACAAATCCAGAAGTATTTAAATTAATTGGAGCTACTCCAAATAATTTAAAACCGTTTGCAGATTTAGGATTAGATATTATTCGTTTGGATGGTAACTTTGGTACTCAAGGAGATATCGCTGTTACTAGAAATCCTTATGGTATTAAAATCGAATTCAATGCAAGTATGGATGCTGGTGTTGATTTATTAATTAAAAACGGTGGAAATAAAGACCAAATTATTATGTGTCATAACTTTTTCCCAGAAAGATATACTGGGCTAGATTTCGATTTATTCCAACAATTTAATAAACAATGGAAAGCATTAAATCTTCATACAGCTGCCTTTGTTTCAAGTCACAATGATCCAACAATTGGTCCTTGGGAAGTTTTCTGTGGTTTACCTACAGTAGAAATCATGAGACCTTTACCAATTGAAGTACAAGCAAGATATTTATTAGCCACCGGTGATGTTGATGATATTATCGTTGGTAACTATCCAGCAAGTACAAAAGAATTAGAAGCATTATCAAAAATCAACTTCCAAGCTTTAGAATTACGTGTTGATGAAGTACCAGAAATTACTGATAATGAAAAATACATCATGTATGAATTTGCTCCACATTGGGACAGATATGATCATTCATCATTTATGTTAAGATCAAGTTTCCCAAGACTTCAATTCAAAAACCAAGCAACTGTTCAAGATTCAGGATTTGGTGATAAAAAAGAAGCTAAAGAAGACAAATCTATTCCACATCATGACTGTGGTAAAAAAGTATTTACGCGTGGTGATATCTTAGTGGTTAACGATAACTTAGCTCATTATCGTGGTGAATTAGAAGTTGTTTTAACTGAAATCCCAAATGATGGTGAAAGAAACTTAATTGGTAAAGTAAAAGATGAAGATTTAGGTTTATTAGATTTCATTAAACCAGGTCAACATTTCAAATTTATTAAATAATTTAAATGAGGTTCAAAACGAACCTCATTTTTAATCTATTGTTTTTAAATATTCTTCTAAACCATTTTCATCTACATGACCAATCACTTCATCAGCCACATCTTTTAACTCTTTAACAGCATTTTTCATAGCAATCCCATGACCTGCATATTTAATCATTTCTAAGTCATTCAATCCATCTCCAAAAGCATAACTATGCTCTTTATCAATATTTAAATGTTCTAATACCTTTTGTACACCTGTAGCCTTTGATGTATCTAATGCACATATTTCAAATGAATTAGCTGTTCCATGATGATCAAAATAAAATTTATCAGCAATATATTCTATAATTTTATCATGATCTTTTTTAGCACTAATTTCTATTTTTAAAGTACGATGCATTACTTCTTCTTTATCAAAAGAAATGATTAACTTTTCATGACGAATATCACATACTTTAAAAAATTCTATAAAATCTTTATAAGAAGGATCAATATAACAATCTGTTGCTGTTTCAAAATCGTATTCACAATCAACGCTTTCTAACAAATTCATTAAATCATTCACTTTTTCATAAGGAATTCTATTTTCATAGATGATTTCATGATTAAGCTCTACATGTGCCCCATTACATAATACAAAACCATTAAACCCAGCCTCAATGATTTGATTTGAAATAAAGGCTAAAGGTCTACCTGAGGCAACAAATAAATAATGTCCAGCCTCTTTCAATCTTTTAAGTTCTCTTTTTACTCCTTCAGGTATTTTTAATTCACTATTCAATAATGTCCCGTCTATATCAAAAAATAATACTTTCTTCATACTTTCACCTCAATGAAATTGTATCATGATTCTATTATAATATTATTTAATTTCTAGATAAGAAAAAAACTGTCAATCAGACAGTTTTATTTCATATAATGTAAGTTTTCTAACATAACTCCACATCCATTAGCAACACAATTTAATGCATCATCTGCTACGAATACAGGAACATTTAATTCAGATTCTAATAATCTATCTAAACCAGTTAATAAAGCTCCTCCACCTGTTAAGAAAATACCACGTGATACGATATCAGCAGCTAATTCTGGTGGTGTTTGTTCAAGAACATGTTTAGTTTCTTTAACAATTGTTGCACAAGTTTCTCTAAGTGCTAATTCAGTTTCGTTTGATGTAATAGTAATTGTATGTGGTAATCCAGTTACTAAGTCTCTACCACGTACTTCAAATGTTTTATCAGATGATCCTTTTACAGCAGAACCAATTTCTAATTTAATTTGTTCAGCAGTACGATCTCC
>OKTS01000991.1_pt1 | contig 10311 bp, 8 predicted proteins | sample 1606331 | NCBI WGS metagenome assembly OKTS01 (sample SAMEA3879564, study PRJEB24766) | human gut metagenome | biome: human-associated habitat; feature: feces | place: USA | collected 1985/1987 | reverse complement strand
ACCTACGGCGGCATGGCGCGTCACGGCGGCGGCGCATTCTCCGGCAAGGACCCCAGCAAGGTGGACCGCAGTGCCGCTTATGCGACCCGCTGGGTGGCCAAGAACATCGTGGCTGCCGGTCTGGCTAAGCAGTGTGAGGTGCAGGTGGCCTACGCCATCGGCGTGGCAAAGCCTGTGTCCATCATGGTGGATACCTTTGGCACCGGCACCGTGGCCGATGAGAAGATCGAGCAGGCAGTGGAGAAGGTCTTTGACCTGACCCCCGCCGCCATCATCCGTGACCTCGGCCTGCGGAAACCCATCTACCGCAAGCTGGCCGCCTACGGCCACATGGGCCGCGAGGATCTGGGCGTGAAGTGGGAGAACACCGACCGCGTGGATGAGCTCAAGGCCGCTGTTGCAGCGCTGTAAAACTGAAACGCAAAGCGCCCTGTACCGTGAAAGGTGCAGGGCGCTTTTCTATGGTGGGCGGCAGACAAACAAAAAACGCTCCCCCGTGCAGGTGGGGAAGCGTTTTTTGTTTGTCCTTTGCAGGACAGGCTAAATGATAAGAAGGTAAATGAAGAAAATAGCATAATAATAGAAGGATGAACAACAGGGGTACCGGAGAGGAAAGCGCGTCGTTTCGCTTTGTATCCAACTGACGCTCCTGTTGGATACAAGATAACACTTTTCACAGAAAAATACAAGAGCTTTTTTGAAAAAAGTTCTCTTGTTCGAGCAAAAAATGTAATTTTGTCACAACGCACAAAAATGGGAGAGATGCGTTTGGCAAAGTGATGAAACAAGCACGGGCCGGGGCAGAGGCTCGGAATTACAGAAGCTGATTCTTTACAACAGGATGCGGCTGTGTTATGATGGATACATCTATGAGGAAAAGACGCTCTGCGGCCCGGAAGGGCAGAAAAGGTGTGGGAAGAAGCGAGGGATAGAATGGAACATACGATCGCGCAAAACAAGGCTCCGTGCTTTGGCGGGCGGGCCCCGCTGTTCAGCCAGCGTGACCTGCTCAGGCTGGTGGGGCCGCTGCTGGTGGAGCAGCTGCTGGCCGTGACGGTGGGCATGGCCGATACCATGATGGTCTCCCGCTGCGGCGAAGCCGCCATCTCGGGTGTCAGCCTGGTGGATATGATCAACAACCTCATCATCGTGCTGTTTGCGGCGCTGGCCACCGGCGGCGCGGTGGTGGTCAGCCAGTATCTGGGTGCAAAGGAGCAGAAGCACGCCAACGCAAGCTCGGGTCAGCTGATCCTGCTCAGCGCTCTGCTGGGCGTGGGTGTGGGGGTGTTCTGCTTTGTGCTGGCCCGTCCCATGATCCGGCTGTGCTATGGCAGCATCGATGCCGACGTACTGGAGGCCGGTGTGCTCTACCTGCGCATCACAGCGGTCAGCTACCCGTTCCTGGCCATGTACAATGCCGGTGCTGCACTCTTCCGCAGCATGGGCAACTCCAAAATCTCCATGCAGATCAGCATCCTGATGAACATCATCAACATCGTGGGCAATGCGGTCTGCATCTTTGTGCTGGGCATGGGCGTGGACGGCGTTGCCTGGCCCAGCGTCCTCTCCCGTGCTGTGGCGGCGGTGCTCATCCTGAACCGCTGCTACCAGAAGGGCCACATGCTCACCGTGCCCAAAACGTTCCGGCTGGATGGCCGGATGGCAAAGCGCATCCTGGGCATTGGCATTCCTTCTGCCTTTGAGAACAGCCTGTTCCAGGCGGGCCGCATTCTGGTGGTGAGCATGATCTCCACCTTCGGCACCGTGCAGATCGCCGCCAATGCCGTGGCAAACAATCTGGACGGCATGGGCTGCATCCCGGGGCAGGCCATCGGTCTGGCCATGATCACGGTGGTGGGCCGCTGCGTTGGCGCAGGGGACAATGAGCAGACCGTTTTCTACACCCGCAAGCTGCTGCTCTGGGCCTATATCTCTATGGGGATCTTCAACGGCGGCATCCTGCTCTTCCTCAAGCCGCTGGTGGGCATTTACGCCCTCTCTGGCGAGACCATGGCGCTGGCCATCCTGCTGGTGCAGATCCACGCAGGCAGCGGCCTGTTCCTGTGGCCGGCCTCCTTTGTTCTGCCCAACGCCCTGCGCGCGGCCAACGATGTAAAATTTACCATGGTGGTCTCTGTGCTCAGCATGGCCATCTGGCGGCTGGGATTCAGCTACCTGCTCTGTGTCAGGATGGGCTGGGGCGCTGTGGGTGTCTGGATCGCCATGGTCATTGACTGGGTCTGCCGTGTCATCTGCTTTGTGGCGCGCATGAAGAGCGGCGCATGGAAAACAAAATATCAGGCATAAGAAAGGAACAGGATATGAAACTGATCAGCTGGAACGTCAACGGCCTGCGGGCCTGCCTGACCCACGATTTTGCCGCAAGCTTTGCGGCGCTGGATGCCGACATCTTCTCGGTGCAGGAGACCAAGATGCAGCCGGGGCAGGCTGATTTTGCCCCCGAGGGCTACACCGAGTACACCTACTCCGCCGAGAAAAAGGGCTACTCCGGCACGGCCTGCTGGTGCAAAACGGCCCCGCTGGCCGTGACCACCGGCATCGGCAGGGAAGAGCACGACCACGAGGGCCGGGTGCTGACGCTGGAATATCCCGGCTTCTATCTGGTCAACTGCTACACGCCCAACAGCCAGGACGGCCTGAAGCGGCTGGACTACCGCATGACCTGGGAGGATGCGTTCCGGGCCTACCTGCTGGAGCTGGACGCAAAAAAGCCGGTCATCCTCTGCGGTGACCTGAACGTGGCCCACACCGAGATCGACATCAAGAATGCGAAGACCAACCGGATGAGCGCGGGCTTCACTGACCAGGAGCGGGCCAAGATGACCGAGCTGCTGGCGGCGGGCTTTACCGACACCTTCCGCGCGGTTCACCCGGACGAGGTGAAGTACAGCTGGTGGAGCTACCGCTTCCACGCCCGGGAAAAGAACGCGGGCTGGCGCATTGATTATTTCATCGTTTCAAACCGCATCGCCGACAAGGTGACCGCCGCCGAGATCCACAACGAGGTGTTCGGCTCCGACCACTGCCCGGTGGAGCTGGTCATCGACCTGTAAGCCGTTACGATCATGATCTTATGATAAGGAGAAACCTGGATGCTCAAGAATTATCTGATGGTGTTTTTTGTCTCGATGGTGCCGGTCATTGAACTGCGCGGTGCCATTCCGATCGGGCTGGGCATGGGCCTGCCCGCCCTGCCCACCTATCTGGTCTGCGTGCTCGGCAATATGCTGCCGGTGCCCTTTATCTATCTGTTTGCCCGCAAGTTCCTCATCTGGGGCTACCACAAGCCGGTCATCGGGCCGGTGTGCAAGTTCTTCATCACCAAGGGGGAAAAGGGCGGCCGCAAACTGGAGGAAAAGGCCGGCAAGGGTCTGACCGTTGCCCTGCTGCTCTTTGTGGGGATCCCGCTGCCCGGCACCGGTGCCTGGACCGGCACGCTGGCAGCCTCCATTCTGGACATGAAGTTCAAGGATGTTCTCATTGCCTGCATGGGCGGTGTGCTGCTGGCGGGCATCATCATGGGTCTGGCCAGCGCCGGTGTGCTGGGCGCGGCCAGCAGCCTGTTTGCAGTGTGACAGATAGGAGAATAAATCTCTCCGTCGCGGGCTTTGCCGCGACAGCTCCCCTGGCAGGGAAACCAAGTCCTGCCTCGCCTATTAGGAAAGGTGGCATCGAGCGATAGCGATGATGACGGAGAGGTTTCGTACAGAAGCAGGCTGCCGAAGGCTGGCAAAAGCGCTTTAAGTGTGTTACAATAAACAGTAACGTGTCGTTACGACAAAGAAAGGACGAAGCAATCATGGATCAGGCATTGAATCAGAAGATCGACGCCTTTATTGCGGCGAACAAGGAGCAGATTCTGGAGGACATCGCGGCGCTGGTGGCCATCAACAGTGTGGAGGGCACCCCGACCGAGGAAGCCCCCTTTGGTGAGGGCCCCCGCGCGGCGCTGGACAAGACGCTGGAGCTGGCTGCAGGCATGGGTCTGGCGACCCGCAACTGCGAGAACTACATCGGCTATGCCGAGCTGGCCGGTGCAGACCCCGAGAAGTATCTGGCGACCATCTGCCATGTGGATGTGGTGCCCGTGGGCAACGGCTGGAGCCAGGAACCCTTCAAGATGCAGATCCGGGACGGCTGGATGATCGGCCGTGGTGTGGCCGATGACAAGGGCCCCATGGTGGCTACCCTGTACGCCCTGAAGTTCCTCAAGGAGGAGGGCGTTTCCCTGCGGTATCCCATCCGCGCAATGGTTGGCGACAACGAAGAGACCCACATGAACGATGTGGAATATTACCTCAAGAACTACCCGGCCCCGGTGTTCTGCTTCACCCCGGATGCAGAGTTCCCGGTGTGCAACGGCGAGAAGGGCCATTTCGGTGCGGAGCTGGTCAGCCCGGTGTGCAACGGCGAGATCAAGGAGTTCGAGGGCGGCGTTGCCAACAACGCAGTCCCCGACCGCGCCAGCGCACTGGTGGAGACTGACATCACCAAGCTGAAAAATGCCCCCAACATCACGCTGGAGCCGGAAGGCAATGGGGTGCGTATCCGGGGCTGGGGCAAGAGCGGCCATGCCGCCATGCCCGAGGGCACGGTCAACGCCATCGGTCTGGTGGTGAACTACCTGCTGGACAACGGTCTGTGCAACGATGCAGAGCGCGCCTATCTGGAAGCCCTGAAAAAGCTGCACGCTTCCACCGCAGGCACCGGCCTGGGCATCGACTGCGCCGACGGCCCCTTCGGCCCCCTGACCATCATCGGCGGCCGCATCTTCATGCGGGAGGGTCGGATCGTCCAGACCATGGACAGCCGTTACCCCACCTGCACCAACGCCGAGAAGATGAAGGAGCAGATCAAAGCTGCCATTGGCACGGGTGCTTCTCTGGAGAAGGCCGAGGGTGCTGAGCCCTTCTATATCGCAGCCGATACCCCCGCCATCAAGGCCTGCATCGAGACCTACAACGAGGTCACCGGCGAGAATGCCACGCCCTTTACCATGGGCGGCGGCACCTATGCCCGCCACTTCCCCTATGCGGTGAGCTTTGGCCCCGAGCACGAGGACATGGTGCTGCCTGAGTTCGGCGGCCCGATGCACGGTGCCAACGAGGCAGCTCCCATCGATAAGCTGCTGGAGGCCCTGAAGATCTACATCATCGCCCTGCTGCGGCTGGAGGAGATCGACTTCTGATGAACGTTCTGGTCATTGACGGCCAGGGCGGCGGTCTGGGCCGCCAGCTGGTGGCGGCCATCTCTGCCGCCTGCCCGGAAGCCCGGTTGACCGCCGTGGGCACCAACAGCCTTGCGACTTCGGCCATGCTCAAGGCGGGGACGGTCCGCGCCGCCACCGGCGAGAATGCCGTGGTCGTGAACTGCCGCACCGCGGATATCATCGTGGGGCCCATCGGCATTGTGATCGCTGACGCGCTGCTGGGCGAGATCACCCCCGCCATGGCAGCGGCAGTCTGCCAGAGCCCCGCCCGGCGGGTGCTGGTGCCCATCAACCACTGTGAGAACATCGTGGTGGGCGTGCCCGACCAGCCCATCGGCCAGCTGGTGGCGGCAGCGGCACAAAAGGTCAAAGAACTGGTGGCAACTCCTTGTAAATAACAGAAAAGCAGCTGCGTTCCGTGTGTGCGGAGCGCAGCTGCTTTCGTTTTGCAGAAGCTTTGTGCAGTTTTTGCGGATAGTACCGCCATGCCAGCGGCTCCCCTATGAGGAAAGCTGGCACGCAAAGTGGGACCGAGAGGTTCAGCGCTGCTGTTTCTGGATGACCTCGTGGATGCTGGGGGGCACATCCCCCTGTGCGTCCTTTTCCAGCCTGCTGATGCGGCGGTCCAGCTCGGTGAGGCGCTGGGCCATGACATCCGGCAGGTCCTGCTGGTCCAGGTCGTCGGCGGGGTTGACGGCCTTGTTGTTGATGCGCACCACCTCGGCGGGCACGCCCACAGCGGTGCAGTTGGCGGGCAGGTTGCGCAGCACAACGCTGCCTGCGCCGATGCGGGCGTTATCGCCGATATACACCGGGCCCAGCACCTTGGTGCCCGCGCCGATCAGCACATTGTTGCCCAGGGTGGGGTGGCGCTTTCCGGTGTCCTTGCCGGTGCCGCCCAGCGTCACGCCGTGGTAGATGGTGCAGTTGTCGCCGATCACGGTGGTCTCGCCGAACACGATGCCCATGCCGTGGTCGATGAACAGGCACCTGCCGATCCGGGCACCGGGGTGGATCTCGATGCCGGTCTTGTGGCGGCCATGCTGGCTGACCCAGCGGGCAAGGAAAAAGTGCCCGTGCTCATACAGCCAGTGGGCAATGCGGTGGTAGACCAGGATATGGAAGCCGGGGTACAGCAGGATGACCTCCAGCACACTGCGTGCGGCGGGGTCTTTGCGCTGGATGTTCCGTGCATCCTCCAATAAGCTCATGTGGGGAACCCTCCCTTTTTGTTCAGCCGCCTCGGTGCGGCTCTCTCTTTTTGACAGATACTATAATAACACATGCAAACTTCAATGTACAGTGCTTTGGTAGGAATTGACGGAGAAAAATCCCCCTCCGCGCAGGGATTATGGGGCGGGAAACGGGTTTTCGGTAGAGTAGCCAAAATTCCGGGAGATACAGCCAAAACCTTTTCACACAGGAATCTTACAGAAAGCATTGACACATTTTGCGTTTCTATGATAAAATATAACGAAAACAAATGCGAAGGAAAAGGAGAAGCGGACGAATGCTGTCAAAAATGAACGCTGAACTGAAAAAGCAGTTTGCAGCCGTTTTTGCGGTGGGTTCCGTGTTTCCTTTTTTCGCTTTTTGAACTTTTCCGTTTGTGGAAAAGTTCTTTTTTTTGCCTGTCCGCGGGCAGCAATGCCCGCATCCGCCCATCCGAAATACGAACAGGGAGGTAAAAGAATATGCTGCTCATCAACGCTGTAAACGCTGCGGGCCGCCCGGTGGAGCTTTTCGTGAAAGACGGAAAGATCGCCGCCGTGGGTCAGGACCTTTCCGCACTGGCCGGGGAGGGGGAGACTGTCCTCGATGCAGGCGGTCTGACCGTGCTGCCTGCCTTTGTGGATCTGCACTGCCACTGGCGCACCCCGGGCTTTGAATATAAGGAGGACATTGCCACCGGAAGCATGGCTGCGGCCGCAGGCGGCTACACCTTTGTCAACCTGATGCCCAACACTAAGCCTGTCTGCTCCTCTGCCGCACAGGCAGCCATGGTGGAGCAGAAGGCCGCCGAGGTGGGCCTGTGCGATGTGAACCAGACCGTTTCCATCACCGAGAACTTTGACGGCAAGACCATCGACCACCTCAAGACCCTGCCCGCCAGCGTGAAGTTCATCACCGAGGATGGCCACGGTGTGCAGGACAACGCCACCATGGCCCGGGCCTTTGCCATCTGCACCCAGCGGGACATCACCGTGATGAGCCACGCCGAGGATATGGAGATCAGCCCCTGGGATTACCGGCTGGCTGAAGACCTGGAGACCGTGCGCAACTGCTGGCTGAGCGAGTACTACCAGACCAGGCTGCACATGTGCCACGTTTCCACCCGGGGCGCGCTGGAGGCCATCCAGATGGCCAAGCTGCGCGGCGCACCTGTGACCTGTGAGGTGACCCCGCATCACCTGTGGTTCAACAATGAGACCTGCGATTACCGGGTCAACCCGCCCATCCGCACCGCGGATGATGTGCAGGCGCTCATCGATGGCATCCGTTCCGGTGTGGTGGATGCCATTGCCACCGATCACGCTCCCCACTCCGAGGAAGACAAGCTGAAGGGCATGGCCGGTATGGTGGGCAGCGAGACCGCCTTTGGGGTCTGCTACACCAAGCTCTGCAGGGAAGAGGGCCTGCCGCTGGAACTGCTGGTGCACCTGATGAGCACCCGCCCGGCAGAGATCCTGGGCCTTGCCAAGGGCCAGCTGGAGCCCGGCTACGATGCAGACTTCGTGCTGGTGGATCTCGACACCCCCTACACCGTGGACAAAGAAAAGCTGCACTCCAAGAGCCATAACTGCCCCTTTGATGGTGCACAGCTCTACGGCAGGGTCTATGCCACCATCAAGGGCGGCAAGCTGACCTATCAGGCTGAGGAGTAAAAGTCAGAACGTATCACTTCACCTCTTTGCCAAGGGCTCCCCTACTAGGGGAGCTGGCAGCGCGTCAGCGCTGACTGAGAGGTTTAATTCGTAATAAGAGAGTATGGAGGAACCCGACAATGACGAACATGGACAAACTGTACGAAGCTGTTGAGGCCCGCGGCCCGGTGTGTGTGGGTCTGGACACTGATTTCAGCTACCTGCCCGCTGACTTTGTGGACACCGCCCTGACCAAGGGGGAGAACATCGTCCGCTTCAACAAGAAGCTCATCGATGCCACCAAGGCTGTGGCAGGCTGCTACAAGGTGCAGATCGCATACTACGAGTCCCTGGGTCTGGAAGGCATGAAGGCCTACGCCGAGACCCTGGCCGCTGTCCGCGAGGCTGGTATCCCTGTCATCGCCGATATCAAGCGCGGCGATATCGCCAAGACCGCCGAGATGTACGCCATGGGCCACTTCACCGGCGACTTCGAGTCCGATTTCGTCACCCTGGCCCCCTACATGGGTCTGGATTCCATCAGCCCCTACCTGCCCTATGCCGAAAAGCAGGGCAAGGGTATGTTCGTCCTCTGCCGCACCTCCAACGGCGGTGCCAAGGACTTTGAGTATGAGAAGCTGGCAGACGGCCGCCACGTCTACGATCTGGTGGGCGACAAGCTGAACGCTCTGGGCAAGGACTACATGGGCGAGCACGGCTACTCCTCCATTGGTCTGGTCATCGGCGGCACCCACATCGAGGAGGCCACCGAGATCCGCGCCAAGTATCAGGACAGCTTCTTCCTCATCCCCGGCTACGGCGCACAGGGCGGCAAGGCTGAGGATATTGCCCAGTAACTGACCAAGGGCAACGGCGGCGTGGTCAACTCCAGCCGCGGCATCCTGCTGGCCTACAAGAAGCAGCCCGGCGTGGCCTTTGATGAGGCCGCTTACAACGAGTGTGTGAACATGAAGGAGGCCATTGCTCATGCGTGCAGCCTGCTGTGAAGCCACCGTTCTGAGCCATGAGAGCATCCTGCCGGACATCCGGCTCCTGCGTGCCCTCTGGCCTGACCGGGAGCATGCCCCCCACGCCGGGCAGTTCTTTACCCTGCGTGCCTGGGGTGCCGATGAGGCTCCCTTCCTGTCCCGCCCCATCAGCGTGCACAAGTGGGAGCCGGAGACCCAGACCATTGAGTTCCTGTATCAGGTCATCGGCGAGGGCACTCACAAAATTGCCCAGCTGAAGACCGGCGATACCTTCCAGCTGACCGGCCCCATGGGCAACGGCTTTGATATCCCGGCCCTGGCCGAACAATACCATAAGATCACTGTGGTGGGCGGCGGCATTGGCACCGCCCCCATGTATCAGGTCACCCGGGAACTGGCAGCTGCCGGTGTTAAGCCGGACGTGTTCTTCGGCTTCCGGGATACCCCCTACTGCATGGAAGAGTACCGCTCCATCGCAAATGTGGTAAAGGTCTCCACCGATACCGGTGCGGTGGGTTTCCACGGCTTTGTGACCCAGCTGTATGACCCGGCAGATTACGATGCCGTGCTGATCTGCGGCCCCACCGTGATGATGAAAAACGCTGCCCGGATCTGTGCCGAAAAGGGCACTCCCTGCTTCGTGAGCCTGGAAAAGAAGATGGCCTGCGGCATTGGTGCCTGCCTTGGCTGCACCTGCGAGACCAAGGGCGGCGAGGGCAAGAGCGTGTGCAAGAATGGCCCGGTCTTTGATGCAACGGAGGTGTTCTTCTGATGGCTGACCTGAAAACAAACCTGCTGGGCTTTGTGATGAACAGCCCGGTCATCGGCGCTTCCGGCACGGTGGGCTACGGTGTGGAGTACGAAGAACTGGCCGATTTTTCCAAGATCGGCGGCATCTCCGGCAAGGGTCTGACCCTGCACGGCCAGTACGGCAACAAGGGCGAGCGCCTGTGGGAGACCCCCTCCGGCCTCATCAACAGCATCGGCCTGCAGAACCCCGGCGTTCAGCACTTCATTGACGTGGAGCTGAACGAGATGCTGGAGCTCAAGCAGAAATACGGCACAGTGGCCATTGCCAATCTGGGTGGACACAGTGAGGAAGAGTATGTTGAGGGCGCGGCTCTGCTGAGCGAGAGCGCTGTGGACATCGTGGAGCTGAACATCTCCTGCCCCAACGTCAAGGTGGGCGGCATGGCCTACGGCGTGAAGGCCGAGGCTGCCGGTGAGG
>OKTS01000983.1_pt1 | contig 10386 bp, 9 predicted proteins | sample 1606331 | NCBI WGS metagenome assembly OKTS01 (sample SAMEA3879564, study PRJEB24766) | human gut metagenome | biome: human-associated habitat; feature: feces | place: USA | collected 1985/1987 | reverse complement strand
ATGGGAGAATGATCTCCATTGACTGCACCGGGGTCGAGGATGCACTGGACGTGACCATGGCGCAGAGGTCGGAGTTGGATTACCTCATCTATAATAACCCGCTGGAATATGCGGATTTGATTTTGAATGGTGACCCGGAGGAATATTTGAAGAATGTGACCGGGAGCTGTGGGTTGGAGGACTAACTGGTAGCTCAAATTATACAAAAGCGCAGTACTTTTTGGGAGGTGCTGCGCTTTTGTATTTGAATGCATAAAACGTCATTCGATCACTTGACTTTTTACAAAATTTATGTAAAATATGAAGTATAAGAAAATTCCACCGCTTATAATTTCATCTGTGAAGGAGGTTCACATGAAAAAAGCATTTTTTGAAGATTCCGCAATGGCAATGGCAAAACTGATTGTTGAAAGCATCTACCATGGCATGGAAGAAAATGAAGGTGTCTATGCCGATTTGATGTATTCTAACGGAAAAGGACAGCACGGCTGGGCACATATCTTTCAAAATGAACATGAACATTTAACAAAGGCAGGATATCGTGTGGTTTTGATGGTCTCTGGAAGCTGGAAGTATGCTGTGGCATATGATCCTCACAGCAAAACAGCCATTATGATTCTTCGCCAAGAAAATTTCCGCAATAGACTTGTCAAATTGCAGAATGGTGAGATGCATTACGTTTTTTCGGGACTTCCGGCTAATCAGGATTTGAATGAAATGGTTCCCCAGTATGAGCAGATGTCACTGTTTGGACAAGATAAAGCTGTGCAACAAAAAGCCGAAAAGCCCTTCGATGAATTGGAGCAAGCAGTAGACGGTGAAGTCTTGAGATTTGGAATTTTAACGTACCGATTGGATTTAGCTCAATTGATCAGAAGCTGTACATTGGAAATTTTGAATGCAAATGGTTGCATCGTTGATGAAATGAATTTGGATTCTGCAATTCCGATGAATTGGAAAGAAGCTGTTCCGGAAGATGAAATTACTAAGTTTAAGGAAGAAACTGGTAATGAGTATGGCGTTCAAATCGACAGTATTCCGGAATTCAAACCGCGGAAAAAATTTGTACGGAAAGATGGGTAAAAAATGGGTGCCATTGTTACATCCGAGTTTAATGGAATGCGGCTGACATTGGCTCGTGAAATCCAAAATATTTCCAGTCCTAAGCTAGCAGAAAAGATAGGGGTGACAAAGCAAACTGTCTCTCAGTATGAAAATGGTTTAATTAAACCAAGTGCCGATAAAGTATTAGCAATTTCGCAAGAATTGAAATTTCCACCGAAATTTTTCTTTGAAGGTAGCAGCGATAATTTTAGTCCCGGAGTTGCATATTGTAGAGCAACTACAACCACGACAAGAGCCGTAAAACTACGGCAAACAAACATTGATGTATTGAAATCATATATTTATGACTTTTTTGCAGAATATATTGAATATCCATCAACCGAACAATTGATCGATTGTATGAAATCTGTAGCAGAGTGTTCTGACATGGAACTAATCGCAAAAAAAATTCGGGAAAAATTGGACTTATCGGATAGGCCCATTCGTAATATGAGCTATCTGTTACAAAATCTTGGAATTGTGGTAACTTCTTTCTCGGAAAACGTAGGGCATTTGGACGCAATCAGTCACATTCCGGTCCTTGCCAATAATGGAGAAAGCAAGAGGTTCTATTTCACAACATATAATACAGATAAAACAACACCTGCAAGATTGAACTTTACGTTGGCTCACGAACTAGGACACTGGATACTCGGTCATATTGTTTCGGATGTAAAATCGCAAGCAGATGCCGAGTATCGGAGCAATGAATCAGATGCAAATCAATTTGCATCGGCATTTTTACTGCCCAAAGAAGCGTTTTTGAAAGACCTTCAATATCCAACAGTTTTAAATGAATATTTAAGACTAAAAGAAAAATGGCATGTCTCAATTGCGATGATGATTCGTAGAGCATATATGTTGGAGGTACTATCTCCAAGTCAATATCAATATTTGTTTAGACAGCTTGGAAGTCGTGGATGGCGAACATTTGAACCGGGAGATATGGTTGAAGTTCCCACGGCATCTCTTTTTTCGGTGTCTGTAAAGATTCTGGATGACAATGGAATTATAGAAAAAGGAAATTTGCTGAAATATCTGAACGAAAACTGTTTTACGGCACAACAAAAAACATTTGAGGATTTGATGGGATTGGAACAGCATACGCTTGATCCGGCTATGTCGGGTTCTTTTAGTAGAGTTGAGTTCAAGCCAAACTAACAAATCTTTTTATACAGAAAAACAGGGTGCGCCCACCCGGACGCACCCTGCCAAAAGCCACAGACAACAGCGATATGTACAGCAGGGCGTTCCCCGTCGGGAACGCTCTGTTTCTCTTTGTTGGCGGTGTGATGAGCCTGCTCTGCCTGCCATGCGGCAAATTCTCTTTGGCCTTCCTCGCTGTTCCAGCAGGCAAGGATGGCCGGGTAGAATGCCCGTGCCAGACGGTCGATGACTTCATCGGGGTAAGGGGAAATGTTTGTGGACTTTTTCTTTTTGTTCAAACGCACACTCCTTTGACGATCCGTAGACAGCTTAATGTGATTGTACCGGATGCATCATCCCTTTACGAATCTCGTAAGTTTTATCTGCTACGGCATCATAGTAGGCATTGTGACTGATAACGAGAATTAACTTTTTTTCCTTGAGCTTTAACAAGTAATTGATCAGGCTATGTTCAGTTTTTTCGTCAAGGTTGCTTCCGGGTTCATCCAGCAAGATGCAAGAAGAGTTACCCAAAAGGGTACGTGCTAGATAAATCTTTTGCTTTTCGCCCAGAGACAGATTCTCAGGTTTGATAGTCACCTGCTTGTCAGCGGGAGGCAGCTGAAGAACAGTTTCAAGTTCTTGATACTGTGTATTGGAAATCTTTCGTCCACAAACAATGTTTTCTCGGACTGTACCTGGAAAAATGAAGTTAGGATAGAAAAGATAACTTGGTTTTGATTGGTCGCAGTTAAATCTTCCGTTTTCGTTGAAACGGAGATGCTTTGCGTCCGGGGCAAACACACCAGAAATTATATTGAACAGAGATGACTTGCCGCAACCATTCTCTCCATGGATTAGCACCAGACCTTTCCCGTGGACAGTAAAGTCGTTCACATGGAAAAGCGCCTCACTCTCCGATCGCATCAGGTCGATATTATGAGCCTCGATTTTTGGAGGGGCTACAGTTTCTGTATTCTTTTGCTGATCTGGCATGGCAAGAAAGTCTGCCACACGATCGAAGGATGGCTTCTGGCTGATAATCTGGGCATGAAGTTGAGAAATCTCTGACAGAGGATTGAACAGGTAGGCAATTATCTGAATAGAGAATAACAACTGACCGATGGTCATGTTTTGCAACACCACTTGGTTTCCTCCAATGATTAAAATAAGCAGAGGTGCCAATGTGGTGACAAAAAGAGGGAATTCTTGCACGATCAGCAGAAGAAAGTGTTGACGATTGCGAGCATCAAGATATGACTTCAGAGCCTCATTATAGCGGTTCTGCATATAATTTTCGACCTTGTTTAGAGTAATGCTAACCTTGCCGTTGAGAATTACATCAAATTCCTGAAACCATAAATCTCCAGCTTCCCTCTCCTTGGCTACCAGTCTTTCCAGTTCGCTTTTGTTAAGAAAACTGGGAACCATGTAGAGCGGAATCAAAATGATTGCCGTCAGTGCAACAGATGGGCTGGCATAGAAAAGCAGAAGTCCAATGATGATAATTACTTTAACTAAGTTTGCAGGTACTGTGACCAAATAGCTACTTACAGTATATATCGCACTGACATCGTTAGCCATATTTTGAATACGGGCTTTGTTCTGGCTTTCATAGGCAGGGATACTGCTACTCAAAATCTTTTGCGCCAGATGTTGGCGGTAATTACCCGCCATGCGATCTGCATTCATCTGAGAATTATAGTTGACGAAATAAAACTGGTAAAAATGAATTAAAAAAACACAAACAATGATTCCCCAAATCCACGAGGTTGGCATATGAGTGCCTGAGGTAATCCAGACATCTGTAAGATACAGAGTTAGGCTAGCAGGCAACAAGGCAAGCAAAAAGCCCACCAAGTCAAAAATGATTCGCATAACCAGCTGAGAATATGTGATATAGATACCACGGTCTTCAAGATATTTTTTCATGGACGTGATGCTCCTTTATGGGATAAAGCTTCAGTGTATAGTTTGTTAATGTATTTATCAAGAAAATATTTTTCGGGAATACAAAATTTATTTTTATTCAGGCGGCAGTAGGTACAACCGCCCATGCAAAGAGGTAAGACAACGCAGTTACGACATTCGGTGTCCTTGAAAGGACTAGTGTTAATCCGATCTAGTTTTACTCGGAAGTTGACGGTATGTCTGTTCCGTGTCCAAATGGTATCATAAAAGATTTGAGGAATCCATATCGTCTTATGTATATTTCTTTATACATAGAACGATATATAGATTGTGTATGGAAAGCTTGCAGAAATTGATGTAGCACAGAGATGAAAAATAGTGTATACTACGTTTGGAAAGGATGTGAAAGACGAATGAATGTCTATTTTTTAGGAGAGTATATCAAAAAACAGAGGGAGAAGCTTGGTTTGACACAGGAACAAGTCTGTGAGGGAATTTGCGAACAAGTCACCCTTTCCCGACTCGAAAATGGAAGGCAAACCCCAAGCCGGACAAGAGTCAATGCACTTCTACAACGTCTTGGGTTGCCGGAAGACCGCTATTATATGATTTTAACAAAGAACGAGCTAGAAATAGAGGCATTGAAAAAAGAAATCATCGCATGCAATGCGCTGGATAGTGCCAAAGAGGGCTTTTCCAAGGTTGAGCAGTTGGAAAAATTGGTAAATACAGATGATAACTTGGAAAAACAGTTTATCCTGCGCTCTAAAGCACTGCTTGGTTATCTGGCTGGGCGTTATACAAAGGAAGAAAAATTGAGAATGCTTATCCAAGCTATTGGATTAACGATTCCGGACTTTGACTTGGAAATAATTGGCTCTCATCTGTACACCGTTGATGAAATGAAGATCATCAATCAAATTGCCGGAGTATACTCGGATATGGGACAAAATAAAAAAGCCGCTGATATTTACTATCAGTTGCTAAAATATGTGCAAAAACACCAGCAGGAGGCCGTCATCTCCAGTGGTATGTTGCCGATGGTACTGGGAAATTATGCCAGAGCACTGGATCTGTGTGGCTATTATAAGGATGCAGTGGACTATGCACAGCGAGGAATTGAGGCATGTGTCCGTTACGGCCACTACCAGATGTTATATGCATGTCTTGCCATTCAAGCTGAGTCCTACCATTTCATGAAACAGGATGAAAAAAGTGCTGAGGCATACCACGAGGCGTATTATCTTTGCAAAGTTATCGGACGAAAGGAGTCAATGCTTGCAATCCAAGAGGAAGCGAAGAATTATATCGGACTTGAGTTCCGATTTAAGTGATCTCATCAGTGCCCGGAATTGTATCACTAAGTGGTGGTTGGCTTTCGTTGCTTGAAGAAGTTGAGGATGATGAAACCGGAGATTCAGCGCAGGAGTTTTCTGCAAAGCTGACAGAGGAAGGGGTGGCTAACAGGAGAAGCAGACAAAGTGTAGCTGTAACAGCTATAGTGAATATTTTTTTCATGGCAGAATATCCTTTCCTTTTGATGAGTCTATCATATAGCACATAGAACAGAAAGACCATATCGTCTTGTGCAAGAAAAAATTACATGAAACGACAAGTCAACGAGAGAAGTGCTTGCGTGATGACATAAGGCATACTATATTAATTATAATATTGATTATTTGAGGTAAAGGAAGAATGCAGAACTATAGGCTTGGTAATTATATCCGCCAGCGGCGGCAGGAGTTGAATTTGACGCAGGAGCAAGTCTGTGCAGGCATTTGCGAGCCTGTTACTCTCTCCAGATTTGAAAATGGAAGGCAGACCCCTAGTCGTACAAGGATCAATGCTATTCTACAACGCCTTGGCTTGCCAGATGATCGGTATTATGCACTTGTAACACCAGAGGAACTGGAAATTGAGGCATTGGAAAAGGAAATCGTGGCCTGCAATGCGCTGAAACACGTTAATGAAGGCTTTGACAAAATCGGCCAGCTTGAGAAAATCGTAAAGCCAGATGATCAAATTGCACAGCAGTTTATTCTCCGCTCAAAAGTTCTTCTTGGTGGGTTGGATAAGAGGTATTCAAGTGACGAACGAATCCAGATGCTTATGCAAGCGGTTCAAATGACGATACCAAATTTTCAACTGAGTAAAATTGAAGACTATCTTTACACGTTGGACGAAATGAAGCTAGTTAATCAAATTGGAAATGCTTATTCCTTGGCTGGGGATAATGAAAAAGCAGCCGATATTTTTTATCGGTTGCTTCAGTATATGAGACGACATCTCCAAGAAATGGTCACATCAAACAGGATGCTTCCTTTGGTTCTCTACAATTTTGCCAGATCTCTGGACTTGTTGGAAAGATATGAAGAAAGCGCAAAAGTTGCAAGAAATGGAAAAGAAGCTTGCATTAAATATGGACATTATCAAGTGCTTCACTCTTGTCTGGAAATCGAAGCTGAGTGTGATTTTCTCCTTGGCAAAAAAGAAGAGAGTGCCGAGCGATATCGTGAGGCCTTTTACATTTGCAAAGTTATGGGATACGAGGATGACTTACAGATTATTCGTAATGAGGCCAAAAAATATCTGGACATTATTTTCTAAATGTCAAGTAATATCGTCCTGTGGTGTGGCGGCATCTGCTGGTGTAGTGGGGTCACCGTTTGCTCCAAACGAAGTTCCTGCCCCTGTTTGTGCAGCGGCGTTGACGAAAAGTCGGTATCACGTTCGGTCGGCTCATGAAATTTTCAAGGTGCAGCTCCCGTAAAAGAAAAATACCGCCCACGCAGCGCAGCGATGATTTTGTCGGGTGAATCGGCGGCAAAATGAATCGGGTGTGTTGTGGGGCGGTAAATCTTTCAGGGATAATCCACGGTGAGGCAGCGTTCAAAATGAACACGACCACATCTTGTGGAAAGGTTCAAACCAATCCACAAGAACAGGTGAGCATGACGAAAATGATCCTCCATATCAAGCTGCCGCTAACAATGTTAATACGTCCTAACATCTCTAAAAACCATTGAAAAAGTCCGAAAGCGTGCTACAATACAGAGATAAAGAGCCTGCCCCCGCTCAAGGGGATGGGCGCTCAGATAGGAAACATAGAAATGAGGGATAAATATGTTTGATACAAAAAAGCTTGCACTGTTTTTGGGTGGTGTAGTGTTCGGCTCTGCCGGCTTCAAGGTGCTGTCCAGCAAGGATGCCAAAAAGGTCTACACCCAGACCACCGCTGCGGTGCTGCGGATGAAGGACTGCACCATGCAGACTGTGAACAAGGTGCAGGAAGAGGCCGGTGACATCCTTGCCGATGCAAAGGCCATCAACGAGAGCCGCGCCGCCGAGGCTGCACAGGAGGTCATCGAGGATACGGCTGAACAGCCCGCAGAGCAGACTGCACAGTGACACAACGCAGCGGAGCCGCCCTTGGGCGGCTCTTTTTTACGCAGAGGGGTAAGAAAAGCAATGAAATGTACGATCTTACATGAAGGCAGGGGACGGATGCGGGTGCACGTCTGCGCCGTGCAGATGACCCTGCACCGGGCAGATGTGCTGGAAGCCTACCTGAACGGGCAGGACATTATCCAGAAAGCCACCGTCTACGAGCGCACCGGAGATGTGGTGCTGACCTACCGGGGCAGCCGGAAAGACGCTGCCGCCCTGCTGGCAGCCTACCGCTTTGACAACGAAGAGTTAGAGGTGCTGGTCACTTCCCACGATAGCCGGAAAATCAATCAGGAATATCAGGAGAAGATGGTCAACCTTGTGGCGGGCCGGGTGTTCCGCAAGGTGTTCCTGCCCGCGCCCATCGCGGCGGCATATACGGTGTGGCGATCCATTGCCTTTGTCTGGAAGGGTGTCCGCTGCCTGCTGCACCGCAAGCTGGAGGTAGAGGTGCTGGATGCGCTCAGCATCACCGCCTCCCTCCTGCGGGGGGATTACAGCACCGCAGGTTCGGTGATGTTCCTGCTGACGGTGGGCAGTCTGCTGGAGGAGTGGACGCGGAAAAAGAGCTTGGACGACCTTGCCCGCAGCATGGCGCTGAACGTGGATAAGGTCTGGGTGCGCACCCCGCAGGGCGAGGTACTGGTGCCATTGACCCGCGTTCACGCCGGGGACGAAGTAGTGGTGCGCTCCGGCAATATGATCCCGCTGGACGGCATGGTGCTGGAAGGCGAAGCTATGGTGAACCAAGCTGCCCTGACCGGCGAGTCCATGCCGGTGCGCAAGACCACCGGTGCCACCGTTTACGCCGGAACAGTGGTGGAAGAGGGCGAGTGCGTTCTTGTGGCCAAGGCAGAGGGCGGTGCCAACCGCTACGATAAGATCGTGGCGATGATCGAGGAATCGGAAAAGCTCAAGTCCGGCACCGAAAACCGGGCTTTGCAGCTGGCCGACCGTCTGGTGCCGTGGTGCCTTGCCGGTACGGTGGCTACCTATGCCTTTACCCGCAACGTCACCCGGGCCATCTCCATCCTGATGGTGGACTTCTCCTGTGCGCTGAAGCTTTCCATGCCGCTGGCAGTGCTCTCTGCCATGCGGGAGTGCGGGGAATATCACATCACCGTAAAGGGCGGCAAGTATCTGGAAGCGTTGGCAAAGGCGGACACCATCGTGTTCGATAAGACCGGCACCCTCACCCGTGCCACCCCACAGGTGGTGCAGGTAGTGCCTTTCTCCGGCTGCGGGGAGCAGGAGGTATTGCAGCTTGCCGCCTGTCTGGAAGAGCATTTCCCCCATTCCATGGCAAACGCCGTGGTCCGTGCTGCCAAGGAGCGGGGAATCTCTCACGAAGAGATGCACTCCGAGGTGGAGTACATCGTGGCCCATGGCATTGCCAGCCGGGTAGGGGGCAAGCGGGTGGTCATCGGCAGCGCTCACTTTATTTTCGAGGACGAGGGCTGCACCATCCCGGCAGGGGAACAGGCAAAGTTTGATGGGCTGGATCCGCAGTATTCCCACCTGTATCTGGCAGCATCCGGGGTGCTGGTGGGGGTCATCTGTATTGCAGACCCCCTGCGCCCGGAGGCGGCACAGGTGCTGCGCCAGCTCCAAAAGCTGGGCATCACTCAGACCGTCATGATGACCGGCGACAGTGACCGCACTGCCCGCGCCATTGCGGCGCAGGTGGGGGTAGACCGCTGCTTTGCGGAGGTGCTGCCGGAGGATAAGGCCGCCTTTGTCCGCGATGCCAAAGCCGAGGGACATACCGTTGTGATGATCGGCGACGGCATCAACGATTCGCCCGCTTTGTCGGCGGCAGATATCGGCATCGCCATCCATTCCGGTGCCGCCATCGCCCGGGAGATCGCCGATGTGACCATCCGCGCGGACAGTCTGGAAGAGCTGGTGACCTTAAAAGCCATTGCCAACGCCCTGCAAAAGCGGGTGGGCAGCAATTACCGCTTTGTGCTCAGCTTCAACTCGGCCCTCATCCTTCTGGGGGCTCTGGGCATCCTGCCTCCTGCCACCAGTGCGATGCTGCATAACCTTTCCACCCTTGGCATCAGCCTGCGCAGCATGACAGACCTGTTGGAGCAGAAGCCTTCCCTGTGAAAATGGTACGCCGGAGCGTCCGCAGATGCTCCGGCGTACCGAAATGATAGCTCTTCCCATAAAAAGGAAGCTGTTGCACAAATGTTGTGTGATATGTACCCCCAATACTGGACATCCAGTATTGGGGGTATATATTTAGGTGCCCACCCTCTTAGTCCGTGTGCTGTAAACAACAATGCAAAAAATCCGACCCGATTCTACGATGCCATAGCATTGTATGAATCAGATCGGAGAATGAAAAGTGTTTGCAGAAGGATGCGAGGGTGAGTGTGGAGTCAAAAATATGGAATGTTTTGCGGCGGGGAGAAACGAAGGTTACACAACCAGAAAGCAGTGCATCTTCTACAAGAAACTGCTGGATGCTGGGATGACGCAAAGTAAAAACGATTACTTCCCCAGATGCCAGATGTCGCGGTCATACTCGGCAATGGTGCGGTCGGAGGAGAACATCCCGGCTTTGGCAATGTTCACCAGACACTTGCGCCGCCAGCCCATGGGGTCGCAGGCGTAATCGCTGAGGGCCTGCCCTTTGCGGACGACATAGGCGTTGAAGTCCGGCAGGGTCTGGAACCAGTCCTTGTGGATCAGCTCATTGTGCAGGCGGGTCAGGTTTTCGGCATGGCCGACAGCAAGCATCTCCGGGCCGGTGAGGAAGCTGATGGCGCG
>OKTS01000982.1_pt1 | contig 10405 bp, 10 predicted proteins | sample 1606331 | NCBI WGS metagenome assembly OKTS01 (sample SAMEA3879564, study PRJEB24766) | human gut metagenome | biome: human-associated habitat; feature: feces | place: USA | collected 1985/1987 | reverse complement strand
GGAATGACAGATGAGATGATTGATTATATGGCTAAGACTATTAAGGAAGCTGTTAGATAATATTATATTTAATAAAGAACTGAGTGAGTATAATGATAGAATCAAAAAAGGAAATGAAACAGTGGATTGAACTTGAAAGAAAGGTATGGATAAAAAGAAATTATCCATCAGGAGTAAAGAAAAAGGTCTTTCGGAAAGAACTTTTATTTCAATCAGTATTAAGACATGCAGAATATTATTCAAATGTTAAAGGTGCATCTAAAATTATAGGCATTTACTGGAAAATATTATTTAAGATAATTAGTTCAAGACATAATGTCATGATACCACTAAATGTATTTGGAAAGGGGCTGTTAATTGCTCATTTGCAGAATATAGTGGTTTCATCAAATTCTACTGTTGGACGAAATTGCTGTTTATTTCATGGAACAACTATTGGAATATCATTAGGAAAAGATGATAATGGAAAGTGTCCAGTGATTGGTGATGGTGTAACAATATGCGCAGGAGCAGGTGTTTTTGGTGATATACAAATTGCAGATGATGTAATGATAGCTTCTAATGCTGTTGTAGTTAAAAATATTGAAACTTGTGGAGCTGTTGTAGGTGGAGTGCCAGCAAAGATTATTGGTATGAATTCAGGCTGGAATATGAACCAATTTGTTAAAGGCATAGAAGAGGAATAAGGAGACTACCAATGAATATTGTTTATTATAGTAGCGATTTATTTTCGGAGATGTGTGGAGTTGCTATACAATCTTTATGTGAAAACAATAAGGATGCCGATGATATAAATATATATGTAGTTGAAGATAACATATCGGATGAAAATAAAAAAAGATTAAATAATATTGTACAACATTTTTCAAGAAAGATTTTTTTTATAAAGAAACCAGAACAGAAAGATTTGTATCCAGAAGTAAAGTATGATTTGGGACATACATATGCAAGAATGGCTTTGGCAGAGATATTACCTTCAAATGTTGACAGGGTATTAAGCCTGGATAGTGACACACTTGTATTGGATTCTATACAGGAAATGTACAATACAGCTTTTGAAAAAGATCAGATTGTTGCAGGTGTATATGATTGTGTAGGCACGGCAATACAAAAAAGAGTTTTACAGGCGTCAGATTCGATGAAATATTGCAATGCGGGTGTATTATTGATTGATTTGAAAAAATGGAGAGAAAAAAACATAGGTCAGAAACTTGTAGATAAAATATTACAGGGTATAGAGAATAATGAAACAATGTTTTTTTTAGAACAGGATATATTGAATATAGTTTTAGATGGACATATTAAGTTGTTAGAACCACAATATAATATGCTTACATCTATATACATATTTGGTTATGATGAAATTATAAAAATGAAAAAGCCAGTCGAATATTATACCAAAAATCAAATTATAAGGGCAAAGAAAAAGCCGGCAATAATTCATGCAACTACATGTTTTTATGTGAGGAAACGTATGTGGATAGAGAAGAGTGACAGTCCATATGCTGTTTTATATGCACAATATCGAAAAGAAACAGAGTGGAATCACATGGAATTTTGTAAAGACACAAGAGGCTTGAAAAAGAAATTATATGGTGGAATATGGCATATAATGCCTAGAAAGGCGGCTGTATGTATAGCTGCTTTTATGATTAATTGTGTAAGACCAACATATGCTAAAATTACTGTAAAAATGAATTTGCCTACAATAGCCAAACAATCATAAGGAAAGAGATAAGATAGTTAAAATGAAAAATCAGCCAGTATTAACAATTGCAATTCCAATATATAATGGAGAAAGAACAATTAAGAATATGTTGGACATTTTGATGCCACAATGTAATGAAAAAATAGAGGTTTTAGTGTCTGATAATTGTTCAACAGATAGCACTCCTAATATTATAAAAGAATATCAGAATAAATGGGGAAATATAAGTTATTGGTGCAATGAAACAAATTTAAAAACTGATAGAAATTGCATAAAATGTCTTCAAAAAGCTAAGGGAAAGTATACCTGGCTAATGTCAGATGATGATATTATAATGGAGAATGCAGTTGATAAAATTCTTAAATTTATTGAAAACGGTGATGATATGGGATTAATATATGTTACTACAAGAGATTTTAGGAATAAATATATTGATTCTGAATCATGTCAAAAGCATGAACCTGAAGCAATGAATGATATCTGTACAAAAGATAAAAAATTATTTATGAAATATGCAGGTTATTATTGGGGTTTTTTAGCTTCGTTTATATGTAATACGGATAATTTTAAAAAAATAGAAAATCCAGAACAGTATGCGGATACATATTGGTTGCAATCATATATACATGCATTGTGCGCCAAAGGGGAAGATACTAAACTTGGGATTGTAAAAGGTCCATGTGTTGGCGCTGGTATATATGTTAATACGCCTAATTTTGATTCTGCTTTAATTAATGGAGTTTATTATAAAAAAATGATTGATTTTATGATAAATGAGATTGGTTTTGACAAGAAACAATTGAATCAAATGTATAAAAATCGAACATGCCATCTTTTTATTCATGATATTCTTAAGGAAAAAGCTTCTGGAATACATAAAATGAATTATAAAACCATGTATTTATGCACTCGAAAATATGTGAAAGCATGGGTGATGGTGTATCCATGTATGTTTGTTCCTAGCTTTATTTGTTCAAAATTGATGAAAAAATATAGAAAAAGACTTAGAATAAAAGATGATATAAGAATTAACAGACCAGAATAGGTAATTAATGATATGATTTGTTTTTAAAAGGAGCTAGTTAATGATAAATGAAAATAATAAAAGGCTGATAAATATAATGCTCATTATATGCGTAATCCCGTTTTTAGTTCCAAGAGGGATTATGGAAACTGGTGGTAATCTTTTAAATAGCATATTATATTATTTTAGATTATTTGTTATATTTTTTCTATTAATATGTTGCATCTTATATAAGATAAGATTTTGCATGATTACATGGTTATCCATTTTGTTTTACTTTTTGAATATAGTGATATGTATAATTAGACATACTGACACTTCTGCAGATATTTCGAATTTTATTTATGTGTTTGGTATGGTTTTGATTATGGAGTTTGCTTTATATAATGATATATCATGTTTTATAAAGAATATGGCAATAATTATTGGAATAATAATTGTTGCTAATTTTATCACGATTGTTATGCACCCAGGTGGATTATATACAGACAGTAGAGGATGGAAGGCAAATTGGGTAATGGGTTATTATAATTCACATATTTTTACATATTTACCATGGCTGGCATTCTCATATATGTATATATATAAACTAAGAGGCAAATTGTCTGTCATGGGAATTGGTCTGCTTGTATTTACAATATGTGGAATTTATATGGCTGGTTCGAAAACATCTTTAGTGGCATTAGGTATTGCTTTTATTATAATGGTTTTTTCATTAAAGGCTTTTAAACTTAATCTGCCAAATGTATTTGTGTTTTTTATTATTTCTTTTGTTATTAGTTACTTGATAATATTTATGAATTTTCAGGAGAATTTTTCGGCTATATTATATAAATATTTAAATAGAGATTCATCTTTTACAGGAAGAACTATAATATGGGCTTTGGCACTCAAATCAATATCGCGTCATCCTATATTAGGAAATGGAAATGTTAGTTACAATTTAACAACCTGGACTACTACACAGGCACATAATACATACCTGAATATAATGGTTCAACAGGGATTATTGGGACTTATGTTATTTGGAATTATTGTTTTTATTGTTAGTCATAAATTAAAGCAATATAAAGAACATCCGTATACAAAGGTATTAACCATAATACTTGTTGCGTATTTTGTTGATTTTATAACAGAAATGTATCAGATGCCGCATTTATTATTTTGTGTGATATTTTTGGCATACAATATTGATAAAATCGTTGATTTAATGCCAGTTAAATTTGATAAAGATTCTAAAACAATTAAAAAGAAAATAAAAATCAAAATATAGAAGGTAAATAAAATGAAAGTATATTGCTGCTTTAGCTTATATAATTTATATATTGCGGTTGCAAAAGCAATGGTACAAAATGAGAAAATTGATTTGGTGATAGGTTCTCAGATGCCAGATTACAAAAATAAGATTGAAACCATAAAGTCATTGGATTTTATAAATGATATATATGTGTTTGATAGTGTAGACTACAAAAATATTAAATATAAAAATATATTTGATAAGATAGTAAATCAAAAAAATTACGAGAATAAATATATTAACACTAAATTAAAAATAGATTGGACTAAGTATAAGGATAATATTTTTCTGTTTAATGATTTTGAAATTTTAGGCTGGTATTTTGTAAATAATCAAATCAGATATCATTTAATTGAGGACGGATTGAATTTCTTTAAATACTTTAATAAATATTATCAAGTGAATAAAGTGGATTATGATATAAATAGTTTAAAAGTCAGATTGAAAAATAAATTGAATATAGGACACAGAGCTTTTGGAACAAATCAATATGTAATTGATATTGAAGTAAATGATAAAAATGGTCTGGCAATTGATAGGGAAAATATAATAGAAATACCACGAAAAGGAATTAATGACAAACTGACATTACAGCAAAAGAAACTAATATATGGTATATTCTGTAAACAAAAAATAATAAATAATAATTGTAATAAAACACTTTTGCTGTGTACCCAGCCATTATCAGAAGATGGACAGCTACAAAATCTGGAACAGCAAATGCAAATATATGAAGATATAATAAAAGAGTATACTGGAATGGGGTACACCATAACAATAAAGCCTCATCCTAGGGATAAAGCAGATTATAGTAATTTATGTGAGAAATATAACTGCTTATACATAGATAAGTACATACCTACAGAGGTTTTAAATTATGATGACAGTGTATTTTATGATTTAGCTTTATCAATTACTACGACGGCTATAGAAACATTGGAATTTGTTAGAGAAAGAAAATATCTTGGTTTTGAATTTCTTGAAAGGTATAAATGATGTTAGAAAAAACAAAAAAAATATATAATAAAATGTCTATTGCTTCCAAGGCAGCATTGTGGTTTACGATATGTGGATTTGTGCAAAAGGGCATTAGTTTTATAACAGTTCCAATTTTTACAAGATTACTCACAACTGAGCAATATGGAGTAGTAAGTATTTTTTACTCATGGGAAAGTATTTTTATTATTTTTTGTACACTAAATTTGTTTAGTGGTGTATTTAATAATGGAATGATTAAATATGAAAATGACAGAGATGGATTCTTATCTTCAATGCAAGGTCTTGTAAGTACACTTACATTGTGTATGTTATTATTGTATTTGCTATTTTTTAAAAAATTATCATTATGGATTGAAATCAGCAGAGTTCTGATTATAGTAATGTTTATGGAGATTTTAGCAAATTCAGCTTTTTCGTTTTGGTCTGCTAAACAGAGATTTGAGTTTAAATACAGGAATATGGTTATTTTAACTTTGGTTGTTTCTGTTTTAAGCCCTTTAGTAGCGGCAGTTTCTGTTATAAATACTCCAGATAAATTTGGTGCTGATGTTAGAATAATTAGCTCTGCTTGTATTGTAATTGTTTTTTATGGAATTATATATATAATTAACTATATAAAAGGTAAAAATTTTTTTTCAAAAAAGTATTGGATATATGCATTAAAATTTAATATACCATTAGTTCCACATTATTTGTCTACTTTGATTTTGTCTCAGTCAGACAGAATTATGATTAGTAAAATGATAGGAATGGCTGAGGCAGGTATATACGGGTTATCGCATAATTTAGCTATGATATTAAATATATTGACAACATCAATTAATAACGCGTTCGCACCTTGGATATATCAAAGATTAAAAGAAGAGAAATATAGAGATATTTCATCTGTGTGTAATAAGCTTTTTTTGTTTGTTGCAGTAGCATTGGCTTTTATGATGGCATTTTCACCCGAGGTAATTAGTATTTTAGCACCTAGTGAATACTATGATGCTGTATATGTTATTCCTCCGTTAGCAATAAGTTTATATTTTATGTTTATGTACCAGATATTTGCTAATGTAGAATTTTATTTTGAAAAAAATAAATTTATAATGTTGGCATCTATTTTTAGCGCAGGTTTTAATGTTTTTTTAAATTATATTTTTATAAAAGAATTAGGATATATAGCTGCTGGATATACAACATTAGTATGTTATGTTATATTAGGAATATCACATTACATATTTTCTGATAAAGTTGCAAAAAAATGTATTAAGGATAACATACATTTATTTGATATAAAAATAGTAATCGGAATATCATGTATTCTAATGATTTTTGGATTGATTATGTTACTTTTATATAAAAATTTGCTTTTAAGATATGGCTTAATATTAATAATGTGTATGATTTTCTTTATTAAAAGAAAAGATATATATAAATTTATTGTATCAATTAGGAGGTAAAACAATGAAAATAATAGGAGTAATACCGGCACGATATAAAAGCTCAAGATTTCCAGGTAAACCGTTAGCTGATATTTGTGGAAAACCTATGATATGGTGGGTTTATCAGCAGTGTAAAAAGGTGAAGGATTTTTCAGAAGTATATGTTGCAACTGATGATGACAAAATATATGAGGAATGTCAGGCATTAGGAATTCAGGTAATCATGACATCTGATAAACATAAAACTGGTACTGATAGAATTGGTGAAGTAGCAGAAAAGATACCAGCGGATTTGATTGTTAATATACAGGGAGATGAACCATTGTTAGAGCCAGATACTATAAGGGCTGCAATAGAACCATTTTATACAAATCCGGATTTGCAGGTTTCAAATTTAATGACTAAAATAAATGACCCGGTGGATGTTGTGAATTTCACAGTACCGAAGGTAATAACAAATAAAGAGAATATAGGAATTTATTTAACAAGATCTACAGCACCGTATCCAAAAGGAAGTATTGAATATAACTATTATAAACAGGTTTGTGTATATGGATTCAAGCCTGAGGCATTAAAGTTTTATTGCGAATATGGGAAAAAATATGGAAAGGCTAAAATTGAAAAAATAGAAGATATAGAGATTCTTAGATTTATAGAGAATGGTTATAAAGTACAGTACATAGAAGTTGATTCTGATACTGTAGCAGTAGATACACCGAATGATTTAGAGAGAGTCAGAGAAATTGTTGCGAACAGATTAAACAATGAAAATAAGAGATAATTATGTTAAATGAATTTAAAAGCAAATTAGAAAATGGTGAATTTGTTTATGGTGTTTTTGTGAAAACATCTGATCCTATGTTTAATGAGATTATAGGAATATCTGGTTATGATTATGTAATTTTAGATACAGAACATGGTCCTACAGATATAGAAAATCAACAAAATAATATAAGAGCATGTGAATTAAGGGGAATACTTCCAATTGTCAGAGTTCCATATATAGATGATAATGTCATTGGAAAAGCATTAGATATAGGAGCAATGGGAATACAAATTTCACAGATAAGATGTGCTGAGGATGTCAAAAAAGTTATAAAATATGCTAAATTTTATCCAGAGGGAGAAAGAGGCGTATGCCGTTTTGTCAGAGCAGCAGATTATTCATCTTTAAACAGAAATGCCTTTTTTAAAAAAGAAAATGAAAAAATTATTATAATTCAATTAGAAGGCAAAGAGGCAATTGATAATTTAGATGAAATTTTAGAAGTTGATGGCTATGATATTATATTTATTGGACCATATGATCTATCTCAGTCATTAGGAGTTCCAGGACAGATTAGTCATCCTAAGGTTTTGGCGGCTATGGTAGACATTGTAGAAAAAGCTAAAGCAAAGAATAAAGTGATAGGAACTTTTACAGATGACTATAGTATGGTTGAAAAATGGAAAAGCCTGGGCGTTCAGTATATTAGCTATTCAACAGATTCTGGTATTTTCTCTGATGCATCTAAAAATATTTTGCGGAATTTGAAGTCTGTTGGTATTAAAAGCAGACATGGTAAGGTCCTGGATTGCACATTAAATGAGTACTATGTAGTCAATAAAAGAAAATTTAATGATTCTGTGAATGATAAAATTATATCAAAATTATATGATTCGGGCGTTGATTTTATTGAATATGGTTATTTGGTTGATAATAATAATGAAAATTCTAATTCGCAATTTTTGAGTATCAATTCAATAAATGAAAAGTTTCCTTCAGAAATCAAGCTAAAATTAATAGCTTCTATTAATTATGGACAGTACGATGTAAATAATTTGGAACAATATAGCTTTGGTAACATTAAAAATATTAAATATACATTCAAGAAAAAAGATATTAAAGCTTCGTTACATGAGTGTAAAATGATGAAGGAAAAAGGATATAATGTTATGATGTATCCTTTAGCTATTTCTGAATATTCAGATTCTGAGTTGATATATCTTATGAATATGTGTAATGAATTAGAAGTCTATTCTTTGCATATTGTTGATAGTTTTGGTTCAATGAAAAGCAAAAATGTTATCAAGTATATTAGTATGATGAAACAATATTTAGATGAAAGTATTATAATAGGATTTCATTCTTATAATAATATGCAGTTATCATTTTCGAATGCAACAATTTTATTAGAACAAGTTGACAGGGAAGTTATATTAGATTGCTCGGTTCATGGTATAGGTATAGGAGCTGGTAATTTAAATACAGAAATTATTTTGGAATATCTTAATGAAAATTATCAGGGACAATATAATGATAGAAATATATTGGAAATAAATGATCAATTTATAGAAAATATATATGCTGATAAGCCATGGGGGTATTCTTTACCTAATTATTTAGCAGCTAAGCATCAGTGCAATACGGATTATGCATATTATCTGAGCCAAAAAAATAATCTTACTATTGATGAGATTGATGATATTTTTGATATGTTAGATAATGAAAAGAAAGTTGATTTTGATAAAGAATATATTGAACAATTATATTTATCGTATTTCGAATCAAAAGACAGCATAATAGATGATTTTAACAAGGTTAAAAACATATTTAAAGGCAAAAATGTTATTATGATATGTCCTGGTAAAACATCTGAAACACATTATAATAAATTAGCATCATTAAATCTGGAAGATTATGTGCTTGTATCAATAAATTTTGAATATAAATTGCATCCCGTGGATTATTTATTTGTGGGAAATAGTCGTCGAATGAAAGAGATTAGAAAAGATTTGTATAAAAAAGTTATTGCATCATCTAATGTTCCATCAGGTAATGTATTTGCAAAAATTAATTATTCGTCTTTATTAAATAAGACAGAATATGTAAAAGATAATTCAGGTTTGATGTTTCTTAAGCTTTTATCTATGTGTGATGTTAACAGTGTTAAGATTATAGGAATGGATGGCTATTTACATAAGCACGATGATAATTATATTTCTGATGATTTAATGTTTGTTTTAGAAGAAGATATAGCAGAACAGATTAATCTAGGAGTAAAATTAGAAATAAAAAAATTAAAAAAAGAATTATCTATTGAAATAATATAATGTTTTGCTAAAAAGGGGCTGTCGCTTTAACGATTGAAAATCGTTAGGGTACCAGCCTCTTTTTCCTATAAAAATACGATTTTTAAGTTACTATTTATTATTGAGTGTATTCTTTAAGTTTAGAAAGAGCTTCTTCTAATGCTTCAATACTTTTTTGTAATGGTGTTTTTCTTTTGCCTATACCATGCACGAATGTGATATTTCCAGCATTTTTGAGAGCATACAGCTTTTTGCGTAGTCTCTTTAAATGTTTGATTTTTACTACATTTCCATAAACTATTTTTATGTCATAGAGTTGTTCACATTCAGCTACAAAATCAGCTAACTTAATTAACAGTTTTGCCTGATTTTTTGTAACGGCTTTTTTCCACACGAAAGTATATTTATTGGCATTTGCCTCGATTTTTGTACCATCAATAAAGATAGTTTCACCGGATATTTCACCTAAATCAAAAAGGATATTTGAAACTTCTGCGAGAATACGCTTAGAACAAGGGGCAAAATGAATGCTCCTGAATCGTGCAAGTGTTGCATGGTCAGGTGCAGAATGTCCTTCTAAAAGAAACATGAAATTGATATCTCTTATATAGATCAGTCAAATCCATCTCCTCTACAAACTGACTGAGTAACCGCACAGAATCATTCTTAGGAATAATTGTTCCTAATTTGAGTGGAAGTTTTAGTTGATATCCACTCTGATTTAACGTATAATCTTTTTGTAATTTATTATGTAATAGCATATTAATATTTTACCATAAATCCCAGGATTTTCGAAGCCTGGGATTTATTTTTTTCAGATTATATACCACCTTAACATAAAAAAAGGGGCATCGCACTAATTTCTTAGTGCGACAGCC
>OKTS01000974.1_pt1 | contig 10459 bp, 8 predicted proteins | sample 1606331 | NCBI WGS metagenome assembly OKTS01 (sample SAMEA3879564, study PRJEB24766) | human gut metagenome | biome: human-associated habitat; feature: feces | place: USA | collected 1985/1987 | reverse complement strand
GAAAGGCGGTCGTTGGTGAGCTGCATTTCACTCCGCAACACATCGTTGTTGGTAATCAGTCCTTCCCGCTTCATCCGCCGGATATCTTCCAGCCGCCGTTCCGACTCCTCGATATTGCGCTCGAGTACCATCTCCTGCTTGAACAGACTGAACAGTTCCAGATACCTTTCCATCAGTCCCAGCTTGATTTCCGAACGGTCGGCTACCGTCTGCAGGGCAGCCGCTTCCTGAAGCAGTCCCGCTTTCTTGATTCCGTAATGAATCCGTCCCCCCTGATAGACCGGTTGCGTAAAGTCAACCGCATAATTCTGCGACCAGTCCGGAGTATCGGGATAGGTAGGATCGGAAAGTCCCCGCTGAAAGACCACCGGCTGTCCCAGCACACCCCCCTTCAGACCAATCTGCAAATCAGGCAGACGCGAGGTACGGGCCGTCTGCTTCTGCTCTGCCGACAGTTTCTCCTTGATCGCATCGGCACGCAACTTCAGGCTGTTTTCCACTCCCAGGCTGAACAGCTGGTCGACGGGAAGGAACAAAGAATCTACTTTTTGTGGCGGAAGCTGCGGATATGCTTCCTGCGCATATCCCTCTCCTGCAACAGCCCCACAAAACACAATCGCCAATATCCACTTATACATTTTCGAGTACATTAAAGACAGTATCCAGTTCAGACAACATACGGTGCAACGTTTCCTGTCCGATGCTCTTCTCGGCATTCACATATACCTGATCCAGGACCGGACGGATCTGCTCGCGGAAACGTTCCCCTTCGGGAGTAAGGTAAACCAACTTATTCCTCCGGTCGGAAGCATCTTCCTTCCGGCATACATACCCTTTTTTCTCCAAATTCAACATCAGATTAGTCAAGCAAGCCTTATCCTTGGCCGTCCGCTCCGCCAGCACCTGTTGGGTAATCCCCTGTTCATTCCACAAACAGCTCAATACCTGGAGCATTTCAAATGTGATACCGGCCTCATTACGCTTCAAGGTTCTCTGCATCGCCCTGCGAAACGCCATTCGCGTACGGACCACAGACAACATCAGTTCACGAAACTCAGTTCCTTCTCTATTCATCTTTGTAGGTTTTTGCATTACGGGCACAAAGGTATATATTTTGACTAAATTAGTCAAATATTTGACTAATTAATGCAAGATGAAATCTTCTTCCCTATGAGATTCTACAACGTAACACACTGTCAAGCAATACACTATACATCATCCACCCCCTCATATCAAACAAAGGAGTCAGGGCACTCTCCTTGCAGAAGAGTAGTGCCATGACTCCTTTCCCTATGCTACGAGGACCACACGTCCCCATTTTCTTTCCAATCCGGTTCCAGAAAATCCAATCCGCCGGACCGGCCATTAAAACCAATCCTTAAACTCCGAGACCTTCGCCTTACTGATGATGATGCGCTCCTTAAAAGGCACTTTCAGATTCACAGCCAACCGTCCGTTGAACCAAAGACTGATGTCCTTTACTGCCTTCTTCGATATCAGGAACTGCCGGTTGGCCCGGAAGAACAGCACCGGGTCCAACTGCTCAGCCAGTTCATCCAGCGACTGCGGAAATACAATTTCCACATTTCCTTCGTCCACCGCCTTAACTACCCCATCGGAGATATAGAAAAACAGAATGTTCTCTACCGAAACCGGAACCAGTCTGTCTCCCTTTACCGGAATCAGAAAATACGTCCGGTAACTCTCCTTCCGTTTCAGTTCGCGCATCAGAACGGCCAGGTCGCTTTTCGGTGCCTCCTGACTGCTCCGTCTGGAAAGTTCTTCCAGCTTGTCGAGCGCAGCCTGCAGGTCGTCACAGCTGATTGGTTTCAGCAAATACGCAATACTGTTTACCTTGAAAGCCTTGAGCGCATATTCATCATAGGCAGTGGTAAAGATGATCGGACACTTGATTGCCACATACTCAAAAATCTCAAATGCCGATCCGTCGGCCAGATGAATGTCCATAAAGACCAGGTCCGGCATCGGATGGTCCTTGAACCACTGAACCGTATCCAGCACACTGTCCGTCTCGCCCACAATCTCCAGATCGGCTGCCGTCTCGCCAATTACCGCCTTCAGGTTGCGCAGCGCAGCTTTTTCGTCTTCAATAATCAATGTCTTCATCATGCCATACCCGTTTTTAGTCCATCAGGGGAAGCTCCACCATAAACCGGTGCTGCTCTTCCCTGACCGTAATCTCCTGCCGGTACAAAAGGCGGTACCGCTTCGCCAGATTGTTCAGTCCGATTCCCGTACCTCCCGCACCGTTCAGCCGCGGCTGGAAGTTATTCTCTACCGTTACCTTGCCGCCGGCAGCCTTGATTTTCACGGTAAGCGACTTCCGCCGGCTGATTTCATTGTGCTTGACAGCATTCTCCACCAGCATCTGTACCGCCATCGGAGGCAACTTCTTCGTATACATCTCCGGTTCCACCACTATGTCGAAAAATAAATTGTCCTCATACCGCATCTGCAGCAGGTAGATGTACGAATGCACGAAATCCATTTCCTCGCGCAAGGTCACCGAGTGCGACCCGTTGTCCTGCAATGTATAGCGAAGTACCCGGGAGAGTTCCTGCAGGTACTCCTGCGCCTTGCCGGACGATTCACGTATCAGCATGGAAAGGGTATTCAGCGAATTGAACAACATATGAGGATTCAGCTGACTCTTGAGGGCTTCGTACTGATTGGCGATGTTCTCGGTACGCAACTGCTGGTTCTCCAGCTGCACCTGATTGCTCCGTTCGTTCTGATACATCAGGAAACTGCTTCCGGTCACCACCACCGAAGACAGGAAATCGCGGAAAGGATGGAGGTAGTGATGCAGCATGGAATCGATGGCGGGAATATCCAGGTGATGATGCAGAAACACAAATCCCTTTCCCAGCAGATTACTGCCTACCCATACACCGACAAACGATATCAGCAGTTTCTTCCACCCCATCTCCACACGCACGTTGCGGAAGCCCAGCAGCCTTTCATTCAAGAAGAAAAGCAGGCACAAAGACAGATACGTAAAACAAACCTCACTGCCCACGTCCGTCCAGTGCATGTCCGGAAAAATCATTCCTTCGGCAGACGTATTCGACAGAGCGATGATTTCAGGAGAATGAGTCAAAAATGCCACCACCAGCGCGATGGCATTTATAATCAGCAAATATTTATTCGACCAGAATTTCATATTACAAAGTTAATGACTTTTCTGTGCAGACACATACATCCCCGGACGAAAATCCTCTACGAACTCCTCGATGCGCAGATAGAGCTTAATGGAACGGTTGACATTATCCACCATCTGGTCAATAGCCTGCAGCGTTGCCCGGAACGTACGGTCGCCCATGCCGTTCACGTGAAAGTCGAACACATCTCCCACCTTAATCTTATCCAAATCCTTCTCGTAGGCAGTCAGCTGCACCATCAGCGCCCGCTTGTCGACCACCTCACAAATCGGCCCGCCCGCATCCAGGAACTTTCCGATGTTCCCGTTCAGGTTCGTAACATATCCGCTGACCGGCGACGTAATCTTCAGATACGGTTCAATTCCCGTCTGCCGCAATCCCTGCGCATCTACCCCCAGCAACAACAGTTGGGCAGCAAAGGCATCCTTCCGGCTCTTTGCCGACAGATAATCGGCCTTGCTCTGCTGGAACTTCTTCTCTGAAGCCGCCTCGTGCGACAAGAGATTCTTCTGACGGGCATACTCCTGTTCCAGAAACTCCGTCTGAGCCGCCGCATCCAGATACTCCTGCTGCAGGACAATATATTCCGGATTCTTCAGGGTAGCCAGTACCTCTCCTTTCTTCACGAACTTACCGGGTGAGACCGCCAAGGTATTCACTGCCCCTCCCATGGTAAATGTCACACTCACCTGATGCTGCGGAGGAAGGAAAAGAATACCGTTGAACGAAGGTGCATTCGCTACAGCCGTTGCTCCCGACACCGCATCCACCTCCGCCGAGTCGGCCTTCAGTCCGGCATTCGTCGTATCACTGGCAGCTACCGTCTCCACCGCCTGCGGCGCTGCCGCCTCTTTGTTTTCCGAACAAGCCCCGCACATCCACGGCAAGGCTAAAAAAATAAACAATCGTTTCATATCATTGATCCTAATTTATTCGACAAAAACTATTCTGTATACAATTCCATTTCCAGGACAGAGACATTGTAATTATAAACTGTCTCAAGGTAACTCCGGCGGATATCCTGCGCCGCATTCAGGCTCTGCACCAGTTCCGCGATGTCGGTCTCGCTCTCACGGAAACGCTGCAGCGCACTCTGCTGCAGGCTTTCCGCCTCCTTCAGGGCCGCACCGTCATAATAGTCCAGGCTCTTGCGCTGCTGGGTGATCCGGCTTCTCAATTCATCCACCTTCGTGGTAAGCCGGGTACGGTCCATATCTGCCTCCCATTCCGCAATGCGGAAGGCCACCTTCGCCTGACGAGCACGGCTCCGCTGCGGGAAGAACAATATCGGGAACGAGACCCCTACCATCCATGAATTCAGGTGCTGCAGCGGAGCGATTTTCTGCTGTACATAGCCGACGGAAATCTCCGGGAAGAACTTGCTTCTTTCCACACGCATCCAACCTTTTTTCTCGGCTACCTGAGCCGAGAAGTAATTCAAATAATCGGTTGACAGCAGGGAAGCATTCATCTCTTCACAAGGCAGCACCGTCAAGGCCGTATCACCGGGTACGACAGGACTTCCGGCGTAGCAGGCCCAGGCAAAACGTTTTCCGGCCAGTTCCACTTCCTCGCAAGCCTGAATCCAACGGGTATGAATGCCCGAAGCCAGTGTAGCAATCATGTTACGCTCCGTCAGGTCAATATCTCCCTGACGGTAACGCAAGTCGCCGCTTTCACGCAACTGCTCTGCCAGTTTCTCCTGTCCTTCGTAAAGGCTGCGCAGGTGATATGCATACTGATAATACGCCCAGGCACGCTTCACCTCGGCTACAATCTCTTTTCTGACCAGGTTCCGGTAGTACTCGCCTTTCTGTGTCTGGGTATTGACCAGGGCATTGCGGTAGAACGGAGTCAGCAAAGAACCCAGCGACTGCTCCACAGAGAGTTCATGGTCTTTCCGGTACTCACCGTTCAACTGTCCCCAGGAATAACTGAACGAGGTATTGCCTCCGTCCCAGATCTCTCCCCGGGAAGCCTGTGCCTTCTCAATCTCCGCGGTAGCCACCATCAGACGAGGATGACGCTGCATCGCTATCTCCAGCGCCTCATCCAGTGAGACTTTCCGTACCGGCTCCTGTGCCTGAAGCCATCCGGTAGCACCAAGCAGACAGCCCACAACCATCAGTCCCCTGCCCGACACACGCAACTTCTTCCAGGCCCACGCATGCCGGATCCGGTTCACCAGCAAATAGAATACCGGCACGATAATCAATGTCATCACCGTTGACACAATCAGTCCCCCTATCACGACCGTAGCCAGCGGACGCTGTACCTCTGCCCCGGCCGAAGTAGCGATGGCCATTGGTACAAAGCCCAGCGAAGCCACCAGTCCCGTCAAGAATACCGGTCTCAGCAAATGCTTGCAACCGTTTGAAATGATCCGACTCGTACACATCTGATAAGTCCTTTCTTTACGTAAATCATTAAAATGGTTAATCATCAGGATACCGTTCAATACCGCCACACCGAACAGGGCGATGAAGCCCACACCGGCAGAAATACTGAACGGAAGTCCGCGCAGCCACAACGCCACGATGCCTCCAATCAGCGAAAGCGGTACGGTAGAAAATACCACAAGGGAATAAATCACGCTGCGGAAGGCGAAAAACAGCAACAGCAGAATCAGCAGCAAGGCTATCGGAATCACTACCGCCAAGGTATTGATGGCATTCTGCAGATTTTCAAACTGTCCGCCATACTCAAAATAATAACCCGGCTGCAGGCGTACGTTCTTATCGAGCGACTCCCTGATCTGTGCCACCACCTGACTGATATCCGCATCGCGGACATTCACTCCGATGACAATCCGTCGCTTCGTGGCATCGCGGTTAATCTGCAGAGGTCCGTTGACCAGGTCGATGCTGGCCACCTCACTCACCGGAATCTGAATGCCCTCACCGGTACGGACAAAAAGCTTGTCGATGTTCAAGTCGCGCACTTTCTCCCGGTCCAGACGCACCACCAGGTCGAAACGGCGTTCGTTCTCGAACACCACTCCAGCCACTTCCCCGGCATAGGCCGTACGGATAATCGTATTGAGTTCCTCGATATCAATTCCATAACGAGCAATTTTGCTCCGGTCGTAATGAATCAGCAACTGCGGAAGTCCCATGGCCTGCTCCACAATCACATCCGAAGCACCCGGAATCTGTTCCACGTAACGGGCCGCTTCCTGCGCCTTCGCATACAGTTCCTCCATGTTTTCGCCATAAAGTTTAATGGCAATGTCTGCCTTGGCTCCCGTCATCAGTTCATTGAAGCGCAACTGAATCGGCTGACTGAAATTGAACTCGGCTTCTGTAATGGACGACAGTGACTCCTTCATCTTCTCTACCATCTCTGCACGGCTCCGGGCCGAGGTCCACTCCTCGAAAGGCTTCATGACAATCATGATATCGGCATCCTCCACAGCCATCGGGTCGGTAGGAACCTCTGCCGTACCAATCTTGGCCACCACATGCTCGATTTCCGGAAAGTCACTCTTCAGTTTCTTCTCTGCCTTCAGTGATACCTCAATGCTCTTGCTCAACGAACTGCCCGCCGGCAAAGTCATCTGCATGGCAAAATCCCCCTCGTCGAGCGTCGGGATAAACTCAGCTCCTAAACGAGTAAACAGCAGCAAGGCTCCCACCAGCAAAGCGAAAGAAACAGCCAGTGTTCCGGCCACCCGTTTCAGACAAAAATCCAATGCCCGTCTGTAGCCTTTTCCCAGCCAGTCAAAGAAACGGTCGGCCAACGTCGGTTTGGCAGAGACCGCCGGTTTCAGGAAGACCGAAGCCATCATCGGCACATATGTCAGCGAAAGCAGCAAGGCACCGATAATACAGAACACCAGCGTCTTGGCCATCGGTGTAAAATACTTTCCCTCGATTCCGTTCAAGGTCAGAATCGGGAAGAACACAATCAGAATAATCAATACGGCAAAGGTTGCACTCCGGACTACCTTTCCGGCTCCATGCGCCACCTCTACATTCATTTCCTCTCTGGAAAGCTTTCTTCCGGCCAGCGACCTGCCATAGAGGTGAGCCAGGATTCCTTCCAGAATCACAATCGAGCCGTCCACCACGATACCGAAGTCGATGGCCCCCAGACTCATCAGGTTGGCCGACACCCCGAAGATACGCATCATGACAAAACCGAACAACATGGCCAGCGGAATCACCGAAGCCACAATCAGTCCCGCCCTTACATTGCCCAGGAAGACAATCAGCACCAGAAACACAATCAAAGCCCCCTCAATCAGGTTGCGCACCACCGTCGAAATGTTCCGGTTCACCAGTTCCGAACGGTTCAGGTACGGTTCCACGCTGACCCCTTCGGGCAACATTTTCTGCACGGCAGCTACCCGCTTCTCCAGTTCACGGGTCACCACATTCGCGTTGGCCCCTTTCAGCATCATTGCGATACCTCCCACACATTCTCCTTCACCGTCCTTAGTCATGGCACCGAAGCGCTTCGGCGCACCAAACTGCACCTTACCGATATCACTCACATGCACCGGAATACCACCGCGGTTGGCTACCACCACCTGCTCGATGTCGCGGATATCCTTAATCATACCCTCAGAGCGGATGTAATAAGCCTTTTCCGATTTCTCAATGTAACTGCCACCCGTATTCTGGTTGTTCCGGTTCAATGCCGAGAATACCTCCCCAATCGTAATGTTCAGCGAGAACAAGGCGTCCGGATCGACCGCCACCTCATACTGCTTCAGATAACCTCCGAAACTGTTGATTTCCACAATTCCCGGAATACCCGACAACTGCCTTCTTACAATCCAGTCCTGGATGGTACGCAACTCCATGGCATCATACCGGTCCTCATAACCGGGAGCCACCTTCAGCACATACTGATAAATCTCTCCCAGTCCGGTGGTAATCGGCATCAGCTCGGGCGTACCCAGTTCGGCAGGAATCTCCACCGACTGAATCTGCTCATTGATCAACTGCCGGGCGTCGAGCACCGGAACATTTTCCTTAAACACTACCGTCACCAGCGAGAGTCCGAAACGGGATACCGACCGGATTTCTTCCACATTCATGATATTACTCATACTCACCTCGATGGGGAAAGTAATGAGCTGTTCCACTTCCTGCGGAGCCAGTGTAGGCGATACGGTCACAATCTGCACCTGATTGTTCGTAATATCCGGCACTGCATCAATGGGCAGTGTCAGCATGGAGTAGATGCCTCCTGCCAACAGCAGCAGGGTAGTCAGCACCACAAACATCTTTTTCCGGATAGAAAAGTCAACGATTTTCTTAAACATATTTTCTGCTCAGATTACTTAAATAATTACACAATCTTAATGGTACAAAGATAATCCGAGACGACATGCAGGTACCCAAGAAAAAGGTGAAGCGGAGAAAATGGGCGGTGAAATCGCCCAATCGGTCATTGAATGAAACGGTCTCCCTTTTCCACTGCCACGGCATCACCACTGCCCCTTCCTCCTGATCTTTCTGTGTATCCGGCGGGCAGACCGTACGTTCCGCCGTCAGACATAAGGAAGGCAAAAAAGAAAAGCTGCAAATTTCCAATCACCTGTCATGGAAACCTGCAGCTCAAAAATCATAAAAGAGGTACCTTACTCTCCGGCTTTCTCCTCCGGGACCGCTGTACGGCGCATACTGAATTCACAACCGCAATACTGCTGATTATAAAAGTTGTACTCTTTGATAATCGCAATCCGCCGCTCACTCAGTCCGCCCTTCCGCCAGTTCTGCCCCCACCAGCATACCTCCGGATAAGGCTCAACCGCATACTGACCGGCCGCATCAATCTGCTCCAGACTCTTCCAGCGCGAAGATGCCAGCGTCGTGGTGATTACCGTAAACCCATGCTCATGTGCATAACGGGCCGTATCGCGCAAGCGCATTTTAAAGCAGCGCAGGCAGCGGCCTCCCCGTTCGGGCTCGTTCTCCATTCCCTTTACCCCACACAGCCAGGCATCGTGTGCATAATCGGCATCCACAATGTCCAGTCCCAAAGACTGTGCATAACGCGTACACTCCTCCTTACGGATGAGATACTCCTCCAACGGGTAAATATTGGGATTGCAATAATAAATGGTCGGGCGCACCCCATGCTGCATCAGGCATTCGATAATGGCCGACGAACAAGGTGCACAACACGTATGGAGCAAGACCTCCTTGGCTCCTCCCGGTACCTCCAACTCAAATTTCTTCTTTTTCATCGTAATCAGTTTATTGATTCTCCGTCCTTCTCTCCCACCGCTATCGGCTTTCGCCGCGAAACAAAGGAAGCAAGAACTCCGGAACGTCCACTCCATGCTTACGGATTCCCTCCAGGCAGGACAAGGCCGCAGGAGTCAGGGTGAAATACATCTGGCGCTTATCCTTCTCTCCCAACTGGCGGATGAGCATTCCCCGCTTCTCCACGGCACTGATTACCTTGGAAGCGTGCGAAGAATTCAGTCCGGTGCGCTCCACAATGGTACTGGCCGTCACCGTCTCCTGTCCGATGCTGCAAAGCACCATCGCCTCGTTCAACGAAACCCCGTGCATATCCATCAGTTGCGCCTCCAGCGCAGCCAGCGCCTGAAGCAAGTCCCTCATTACACAAATACATTTTATCTTTTCCATCTTCTTTCCCAAATATTCCAACGGGTCCTACGTCCCGGATTGCAAAATTACAAAAAACAGTCCTACCGCACAAACGAATATCAGGAGACAGGTCAGACAACCGTACACAGTTTGTCTTCCTGCCTCCTTTTACTCTCTATATTTAATGGTCCACCTGTTGTGCCCCGTCGGCTGTCCGACTTACGGAAGGCCCGTACAGCCCTTTCACCTCGGAGCATTCCCGGCTGCCTGTCTTAACTACAGATTAAATAAACAGATTCACGTTCGCCTGGTCGGCACGGTCCATGTACGTAGCCACGCCTCCTACCGATACATTATCGAGCAATTCCTCTTTTTTCACTCCCATCACATCCATCGACATCTGACAGGCAATGAATTCCACCCCGTTATCAATAGCCTGCTGACGGAGCGATTCCAGCGAATCTACTCCCTTGCTCTTCATCAGATAACGCATCATACGCGAACCGATTCCTCCCATATTCATCTTCGAGAGTTTCAGTTTCAAGGAGCTGGAAGGCAACATCATTCCAAACATACGGCCGAAGATATCTTTCTGTACCTGCGGTTTGTGTACCTTCTTGATGGCATTCAATCCCCAGAAAGTAAAGAAGATAGGTAAGTTTCCAATTTTAGGGTGTCACCTTTTAGACGGGTGCCAGCAGGCACCCG
>OKTS01000965.1_pt1 | contig 10531 bp, 9 predicted proteins | sample 1606331 | NCBI WGS metagenome assembly OKTS01 (sample SAMEA3879564, study PRJEB24766) | human gut metagenome | biome: human-associated habitat; feature: feces | place: USA | collected 1985/1987 | reverse complement strand
GGGCCTGATCGGCCTGACCAAGGCCCTTGCCAAAGAGGAGGGGCCCAGCGGCATCACCGTGAACTGCGTGGCCCCGGGTGTCATCGACACCGATATGATGGCGGCCTTTACGGCAGAGGATAAGGCTGCGCTGGCCGAGGAGACCCCCGTGGGCCGCCTGGGCAGCGCGGACGAGGTGGCGCAGCTGCTGGTGTTCCTGGCAGGCGAAAGCGCCGGTTACATCACCGGGCAGGTGTTCGGTGTGAACGGCGGCCTGGTGATTTGAACCATCCCGCAGCGGCAAAACTTATGATACGATATCACTTACGGCGCAGCCAGCGCCGCGGTGAAAAGGAGAGAGCGAAATGGGCATGACTTTGAAGGAACTGTTGACGAAGGGCGAAGGCACCCTGACGGCGGGCGAGGCCAAGACACTGGCTTCCCAGTGCCGGATGGATGTGGAAACGCTTTACACGCTTCTGGAGGAGCGCGGCATCAAAATTCTGGATGACGAGGCCGACGGTGACACCAGCCTGGATGTGGAAGGCATCATGGCAGAGGTGGAAAGTGCCGAGGCAAACAGCGATGAGCTGGGCCTGGGCGATGAAAATGAGGACGACCCGGCAGAGGAGAACCCCGCAGACCTGAAGGCTGCCATGGATGAGCTGCTGGATGACCCTGTGAAGAACTACCTCAAGCAGATCGGCCAGATCCCGCTGCTGAGCGCGGAGCAGGAAGTGGACCTGAGCAAGCGCATCCACGCCGGTGCCGAGGCTGCCCACATCCTTCAGGCCGACCGCCAGAAGTACGGCGCGCCTGAGTACATCAAAAAGAACAGCGCCCGCTTCTCGTTCGAGGAGGATGAGAACAGCCGGAGCTATACCGAGGATCTGGACGAGGAAGGCAACACCAAGTCCAGCGAGGACGACGAGGAAAAGGCTGCCGAAGAGGAGGCCATGGAGGCCGTGGAGAACGGCCCCCTGACGGAGGAGCGCCGCCAGGAACTGCTCAAGATCCGCCGCGACGGCCTGAACGCCCGCCGCAGCCTGAGCGAGGCCAACCTGCGTCTGGTGGTCTCCATCGCCAAGAAGCATGTCGGCCACAACCTGGCGTTCCTGGACCTGATCCAGGAGGGCAACATCGGCCTGATCAAGGCCGCCGAGAAGTTTGACTGTGACCGTGGCTTCCGCTTCTCCACCTACGCCACCTGGTGGATCCGTCAGGCCATCACCCGCGCCATTGCGGATCAGGCCCGCACCATCCGCATTCCGGTGCACATGGTCGAGACCATCAACCGGATGCGTCAGGCCACCAACCAGCTGGTCTACCAGAACGGCCACGAGCCCACCCCCGAGGAGCTGGCAAAGGCCATGGATATGAGCGTGGAGCGCGTGCGCGAGATCCAGCGCATGGCGCAGGAACCCGCCAGCCTGGAAAGCCCCGTGGGCGAGGAAGAAGATTCCTCCCTGGGCGATTTCGTGGCCGACGAGAACGCCGAGGCCCCCGGCAAGGCAGCGGACCGCGCCATGGTGGCCCAGCAGATCAATCAGGCCCTCAAGAGCCTGACCCCCCGTGAGGAAAAGGTCATCCGCCTGCGCTTTGGTCTGGACGATGGCCGCCCCCGCACGCTGGAGGAGGTGGGCCGCGACTTCGGTGTCACCCGTGAGCGTGTCCGCCAGATCGAGGCCAAGGCCATCCGCAAGCTGCACAGCCGCAAGTGCCTGGCCCTGCTGAACGGCCTGATCGAGTGATCCTGAACTTACCGCTATGAGAAAGAGCCCCTGCCGGTCTATTCCGGCGGGGGCTCTTTTGGTGCTGTACAGGTCAGCAGCTGCGCAGCAGAAAGGCCATATAGAGGGGAAGGGTCAGGAGCGACCCGTTTTTCCCGATATTATAGTCTCCGAGCTTGATCGCATGGGATACATGATATTTTTCAGGGTGGTTGAGGATCGTCTTTGTGCTTTTGACATTTCCGGAGCGGGCCTTTACCTCTACAAGGGTGCATTCCCCCTGATAACGGATCACAAAATCCACCTCGAGGCCGGAATCCTTGTGGAAATAGTAGAGCTTGCGCCCCATCTTGGTGAAGATATCGGCGATCAGGTTTTCAAAGATAGCGCCTTTGTAGCCATAGAGGTCGCCCTGCAGGATGTCAAACTGCGTTCCGTCCTCCAGCATGCTGACGAACAGGCCGGTGTCGCACATATAGACCTTAAAGGTATCCTCTTCCGCATTCCCATCCAGAGGCAGCTCGGTAATGGACAGATTGTGGCACCGTGTGATGATGCCAGCATCCTCGATCCATTGCAGGCTTCCGGCATATTTTGCGGAGGTGGAGCCTTTTTTTACAACGGAATACTGGAATTTCTTGTTTTCCTTGGCAAGCTGGCGGGGAATGGACTGGAAACACTCCTTGATGCGGGACTTATCCTTCTTCTCCGCGTACTTTACCATGTCGTCCTCATAGGAACGAACGATGTCCCGCTGGATACGCAGGACATCATCCATTTGCCTGCTGGTCACAAAGGTCTGGACAGCATCCGGCATTCCTCCCACAACGGTATATTGGAGCAAAAGCTGCCGCATCCGGTTGTGCAGCGCTTCCGGCACAGGGGAACCGGAGTCCAGAGACCTTTGCAGCAGCGCAATGACAGGTTCGGCGATGTCATTGGCCCATAAGAATTCTTCAAAATCCAGTGGGTACATTTCAAGAACCGTCTCCGATCCGACAGGAACGGATCTTGGCTCCTTGCCGTAGCCCTTTACGCCCAACAGGGAGCCGGTGCCGATCACGTCATAGCGGCCGTCGATGCGGAAAAATTTCAGGGCCGTCCGGGCTTCCGGGCAATCCTGGATCTCGTCCAGGATCAGGATCGTCTGGCCCGGCTCAAAAACAGCATCCTTGCCAAGAAGGGCAGAGAGCATCATCACGATGTTGTCGATCTCCAGAGAACCGGAAAAGACAGAAGCATAATCCGGATTCTCGAAGAAATTGAGGTACACTGTGTGTTTGTAATTCTTTCTGGCAAATTCCAATACAGAAAAGGTCTTGCCGCACTGACGGCAGCCCTTGATGATAAGCGGCTTCCGGCCGGGCGTGTTTTTCCATGCAAGCAGCTGGTCTGTGATCTTTCGCCTTAACATACCGTTTCACTCTCCCGAAAATAAATGATTCTGCATCTATTATAAAAGAAAAAGATAACTTTTTCAAGGGACTTCTTTGCGATAACTGAAGCTTTTTCGATCGACTTTTTAACAGAAGGAATAACTTTTTCAAATGACTTTTGCGCAGGAAAGTGGATCTGCCGCAGCGCGGTTATAATTCCTCTGCCCGCCCCATATATTCTTTTCAGAACAAAACGGGTGGGAGGGAACGGCATGTTTGTGGTAACGCTGAATAAGACGAGCTTGAAAAAGGTGGGGGCCGGTGCGCTCTGCTGTGCGCTGGTGATCTTCAGCGCCTTTCTGGGGCGGTACATCAGCACCCGCACGGTGGCGGCAGCGGCCGGGGTGAACCGGATCGAGAGTGCGCAGGACATCCAGACCTGGTTCACGGGCTATGGGCTGGATGTGGACGGCACGTCCATCACGGCGGATAAGGTCAAGATCCCCCGCAAGTGGGACGACAGCTTTTCGGCCTTCAACGGGGTGGTACAGCAAAGCGGAATGGATCTTACCCGCTACAAAGGGAAAACCGTGGAAAAGTGGACCGCCCTGATCCCGGCGGCCAGCAGCGGAGAGACCAGCCGCTACGGCGTGCTGCTGGTCTACCGCAAAAAGGCTGTGGGGGCCTACCTGCTGGAAAAGCCGTCGGGCACGGTGATCGGCCTGAAGGATGCCCAGACCGCAATGGCGCAGGCTGAGCAGCAGGATGCCCAGCAGGTGTCCGGTGAGGATTACAGTGGCGACTGGGGAGAGCGCCATGATGAGGAGCTGGGCGCGGCCGGGCAGAGCCAGCAGACCAGCGGGGAGCCGGACTCCGTGGTGCCCGAGGAGGCGCAGTACACCGACCTGCCCCTGGATGCCGAGGGGTACCCTGTCGAATGAATCCGGTGGAAAAATGGGGGCAAAACTTCTGTTCAATAGCACCAAAATTTCTGGCTAAAAATCAGCAATATGGAATGATGAAAAAATAACGAAGCGGGTTTATAATAATAGTAGCATCCCGCAGCAAAATCGGCTGCGTCCGGAGTGGCAGGACCGTCCGGATCTGAAACGGGATGAAGTAAGGAGAAAATGATTATGAAGGAATTCCAGTATACTGTTAAGGATGCATGCGGCATCCACGCTCGTCCGGCCGGTCTGCTCGTGAAGGTGGCCAAGGGCTTTGCCAGCACCGCTACCCTGGAAAAGGACGGCAAGAGCTGCGACCTGCGCAAACTGATGGCTCTGATGGGCATGGGTGTCAAGCAGGGCGACACCGTGACCGTGAAGGTGGAGGGCGACGATGAGGCCGCTGCTGCCGAGGCCATTCAGAAGTTCCTGACCGAGAACGTCTGATCTTTGAATCTGCGGACAAAAGCCCTTGCGGGAGACCCTGCGGGGGCTTTTTCGCACTAAATTCTCAACAAAGGAGAGAGAACGATGCAGGTAGGAACCGGTAAAAGCATCCTGAACGGCATTGCCATCGGCAAACTGAAGATCTACAAGAAAAAAGATACCGTGATCTCCACCGCTCAGGTCGCGGACACGGCGGCAGAGGAAGCCCGCTTTGAAGAGGCCCGGGCCAAGGCCATTGACCAGCAGACTGCCCTGTATGAAAAGGCACTGGCCGAGGCAGGCGAGGACATTGCCGAAGTGTTCAACATCCATGCCATGATGCTGGATGACGATGACTTTGTGGATGCCATCAAGGAGATCATCAACGGCCAGCACATGTGTGCGGAGTATGCCGTCAAGAAAGCGGGCGACAACCAGGCCGCCGTGTTTGCTGCCATGGACGACCCCTATTTACAGGCCCGCAGCGCCGATGTCATCGACATTGCCCAGGCCATGCTGGACATCCTGCAGGGCGTGGACAATGCCACCCTGCAGGGCACGGAGCCCAGCATTCTGGTGGCGGAGGACCTGGCACCCTCGGAGACGGTGCGGATGGACAAGAGCCTGCTGCTGGGCTTCATCACCCGGGAGGGCAGCTCCAACAGCCACACCGCCATTCTGGCCCGCAGCATGAACATCCCCGCCCTGATCCAGTGCAAGGAGATCCAGGAAGATTGGGACGGCAAGATGGCTGTGGTGGACGGCTACAACGCCTGCGTGTATGTGGACCCCACCCCCGATCTGCTGGAGAGCTTGAAAAAGCGCCAGCAGGAGGACCAGAAGAAGCTGGCCCTGCTGGCCGAGCTCAAGGGCAAGCCCAACACCACGCTGGACGGCAAGACCGTGCAGGTCTTTGCCAACATCGGCGGCATGAGCGATGTGGGCGCGGTCCAGCAGAACGACGCGGGCGGCGTGGGCCTGTTCCGCACCGAATTCGTCTACCTGAACTGCACGGATTACCCCACCGAGGAATACCAGTTCGAGGCCTACAAGCAGGTGCTGGAGAGCCTGGCTCCCAAAAAGGTGGTCGTGCGCACCTGTGATATCGGCGCGGACAAGACCGTGGACTACATGAAGCTCGACCACGAGGACAACCCCGCGCTGGGCTACCGCGCCATCCGCATCTGCCTGACCCGCAGGGATTTCTTCAAGACCCAGCTGCGGGCCCTGCTGCGCGCTTCTGCCTACGGCAACATGAGCATTATGTTCCCCATGATCACCAGTCTGCGGGAGCTGCAGGATGCCAAGGCCGTGCTGGAGGAGTGCAAGGCAGAGCTGACCGCCGAGGGCAAGAAGTTCAGCGACAAGATCGAGGTGGGCACCATGATCGAGACCCCCGCCGCAGTTCTGGTGGCGGACGATCTGGCCCAGGAGTGCGATTTCTTCTCCATCGGCACCAACGACCTGACCCAGTACACCTGCGCGCTGGACCGCCAGAACGCCAAGCTGGAGCCCTTCTTTGATCCCCACCACCCCGCTGTGCTGAAGGCCATCCGGATGACCATTGAGGCGGGCCACCGCCACGGCATCTGGGTGGGCATCTGCGGTGAGCTGGGCGCGGATACCGCCCTCACCGAGACCTTCCTGCGGATGGGTGTGGACGAGCTGTCCATGAACGCCAAGAGCATCCTGCCCGTGCGCAAGATCATCCGCGGCGTGGATCTGAGCAAGCCCTCTGCCAAGAATGTCTGAGTTCCCCTGACGGAACTGTAAAAGGGGCTGCTGCGGCGCTCTCTGCCAACCAAAGTGTTGGCAAAGGGGCGCGCGGCAGCTCTTTTTTGATTACAACAAGAAGCAAATTCACAAAACTGCCGCCTGACAAGCCGCAGTTTCATGGGTGAACGCTTCACAACGGTAAAGCTGGGTGCTATACTATACCTAAGTCGTATTTTTTGAACGCACCTCTGGAGATGAAAGATAGATATGACGCAATTCCTGATCCGCCGGTTCATCCGGCATCCCAATGATCCCCAGGACCCTGCTACCCGCACGGCCTATGGCAACCTTGCCAGCGGTGTGGGCATGGCCTGCAACCTGCTGCTCTGCCTGGGCAAGCTGCTGGCAGGCACCCTGTTCGGTTCCATCGCCATCATGGCGGATGCTTTGAACAACCTCTCGGACGCTTCGTCCAACGTGGTCAGCCTCATCGGTTTCCGGCTGGCCGCCAGGGCCCCGGATGCCGAGCATCCCTACGGCCACGCCCGCTATGAATATCTGGCCGGTCTGGTGGTCAGCGTGACCATCCTGGGCATCGGCTTTTCCCTGCTCAAGGAATCGGTGGTCAAGGTGTTCCACCCCACCCCCGTGGCGTTCAGCTGGCTGAGCGTGGGCGTGCTGGCCGCATCCATCCTCGTCAAGCTCTGGATGAGCGGCTTCAACCGCACCATCGGCCGCACCATCGGTTCCGAGACCCTGATGGCCACCGCCGCCGACAGCCGCAACGACGTGCTGACCACCGGCGCGGTGCTGATCTCCACCGTGGTCTGCAGCCTGACGGGCTGGGCGCGGCTGGACGGCATCATGGGCGTGGCCGTGGCAGCCTTCATCCTCTGGTCGGGCTGGGGGCTGGTCATGGACACCCTGAGCCCCCTGCTGGGCGAGAGCCCCAGTCCGGAGCTGGTGGAGCACATTGAGCAGACGGTCATGGGCTACCCCGGCGTGCTGGGGATGCACGACCTCATGGTGCACGATTACGGCCCGGGGCATCAGTTCGCCTCCCTCCACATCGAGTTCCCGGCAGAGACCGACCCGCTCAAGGCCCACGATGTCATCGACAACATCGAGAACGATTTTATAAAGCGGGACGGCCTGCAGGTGACCATCCACTATGACCCCATCGTCACCACCGATGCGGCGGTGGGCGTGCTGCGCACCCGCCTGATGGAAAAGGCCCGCCAGCTCGACCCCTGCCTTTCGATCCACGACCTGCGCATTGTGCCGGGTGATACCCATACGAATGTCCTGTTCGATCTGGAGTTCCCGGCGGGCTATACCGGGAACAAGGACGAGATGCTGGCCGCCATGTGCCAGTTCGTCCATGAGCAGGACCCGAAATACAGCTGTGTGGTGAAAGTAGAGCAGAGCTATGCGTCTGCTGCCCACGAAAAATAAATTTGTGTTTTAGAGGGGAAGGAACTTATGCTGAACGAGACTTACCGCGGGATGCTGGCCCACAAGAGCGTCATCCGCGAGACCTTTATGTACGGCAAGCAGCGCGCGGCCCAGATCGGTTACGAGAACGTGTTTGATTACTCGCTGGGCAACCCCAGCGTGCCCTGCCCGGAGCAGTTCACCGCCGCCATGCAGGAGCTGCTGGCACATGAGGACCCGGTGGCCCTGCATGGCTACTGCCCCAGTCAGGGCGACCCGGAGTTCCGCACCGCCGTGGCGGCCCACCTGAACAGGACCTTCGGCCTGCCCTATGCGCAGAAGGATATCTTTCCCGCCACGGGCGCGGCGGGAGAATACCACCATGAAAACAGCCACCCTGCACGGCAGTTTCTGAAGCTGCACCCCACGCCCTGCGCGCCGTGACCCGGCCCGGGGACGAGGTGCTGACCTTTGCCCCCTACTTCCCGGAGTACGGCCCCTATGTGGAGGGCACCGGTGCCCATCTCAGGGTGGTGCCGCCCCAGGCCCCGGCTTTCCAGCCCAATCTGGAGGCCTTTGAGCAGATGCTGACCGAGAAGGTCACCTGCGTCCTCATCAACACCCCCAATAACCCCACCGGTGTGGTCTACTCTGCTGATACCCTGACCCGGCTGGCGGAGCTCCTGACCGAGAAGAGCCGGGCCTACGGCCACAACATCTTCCTTGTCAGCGACGAGCCCTACCGGGATATCGCCTTTGATGGCAGGGCTGTGCCCTACCCGGCGGCGTTCTACCCCCACACCCTGACCTGCTTCTCCTTCTCCAAGAGCCTGAGCCTGCCCGGTGAGCGCCTGGGCTACGTGGCCGTGCGCCCCGGCTGTGAGGGCGAGGAGGTGCTTGTGGATATGATGGCCCAGATCTCCCGCTTTACCGGCCACAACTGCCCGCCCAGCATCATCCAGCGCGCCGTGAGCCGCTGCCTGGATGTGACCAGCGACCTGAGCGTCTACGAGACCAATATGGATCTGCTTTACAACAAGCTGAAAGCGCTGGGCTTTGAGGTGGAGCGGCCCGGCGGCACCTTCTATCTCTTCCCCAAGGCACTGGAGGAGGATGCCAACGCCTTCTGCCGCAGGGCCAGGGAATTTGACCTGCTGCTGGTGCCCAGCGATACCTTTGGCGTAACGGGCTATGTCCGCCTTGCCTACTGCATCGACACCGAAAAGGTAAAGCGCAGCCTGCCCGCGCTGGAAAAGCTGGCGGCTGCGTATCAATAAAGCCGAACCTCCCGGCAGAGCATCTGGCAGTGCCGCCGGGGGTCACAGTATTTTTTGAAACAGAGGAAAGGGAAACTGTTATGGAAAAGATCAAGATGACCACGCCGCTGGTGGAGATGGATGGCGACGAGATGACCCGTGTGCTCTGGAAGATCATCAAGGAGGAGCTCATCCTGCCCTTTGTGGATCTGAAGACCGAGTACTACGATCTGGGCCTGCCAAACCGGGATGCCACCCAGGATCAGGTGACCATGGATGCCGCCCTTGCCAATAAGAAGTATGGCGTGGCGGTCAAATGCGCCACCATCACCCCCAACGCCCAGCGCGTGGAGGAATACCACCTGCACCAGATGTGGAAAAGCCCCAACGGCACCATCCGCGCCGTGCTGGACGGCACCGTGTTCCGCGCGCCGATCATGATCGACAGCATCAAACCGGTGGTCAGGAACTGGACAAAGCCCATCACCATTGCCCGCCACGCCTACGGCGATGTGTACAAGTGCACCGAGTTCCGCATCCCCGGCCCCGGCAGGGCGGAGCTGATCTACACCGGCGACGATGGCTCCCGGCAGGCCGCCACGGTCTACAATTTTGAGTGTGCCGGTGTCCTGCAGGGCCAGTACAACAAGGACACCTCCATCTACAGCTTTGCCCGCAGCTGCTTCAACTACGCGCTGGAAAGCAAACAGGATCTCTGGTTCGGTGCCAAGGACACCATCTCCAAGAAGTATGACCACACCTTCAAGGACATCTTCCAGGAGGTGTACGATGCCGAGTACCGGGAAAAGTTCGAGGCCGCAGGCATCACCTATTTCTACAGCCTGATCGATGACATCGTGGCCCGTGTCATCCGCAGCGAGGGCGGCTTTGTCTGGGCCTGCAAGAACTACGACGGCGACGTGATGAGTGATATGGTCTCCACTGCCTTTGGCTCGCTGGCCATGATGACCAGCGTTCTGGTCAGCCCGGACGGCAACTATGAGTATGAGGCCGCCCACGGCACCGTGACCCGCCACTACCGGATGCACCAGCGGGGCGAGGAGACCTCGACCAACCCCATGGCCACCATCTTTGCCTGGAGCGGTGCCCTGAAAAAGCGCGGCGAGCTGGACAGCCTGCCCGCGCTGGTCCGGTTTGGCGAGGCGCTGGAAGCCGCCAGCCTGCAGACCCTCAACGACGGCATTATGACCAAAGATCTCTGCGGCCTGGCAGAGGGGATCACCCCCACCCAGGTGAACAGCGAGGAATTCATCCAGGCCATCCGCACCCGGCTGGAAGCAAAACTGGCATAAGCGCTGCATCACGGCCCCTGCCCCGGAACCCCGACGGCGGGGGCTTTTTGCGCCTATACAAGGCGGCTGGCCTGTGCTACAATGGGAGCAGAAAAGGCGGTGACAGTATGCAGCATCATCCTCTGCCCGAATACCCCCGCCCGGCCCTGCGGCGGGACAGTTACGAGAACCTGAACGGCCTGTGGCAGTACGCCATCACCGGCTCTGCGGGGCTGCCCGCAAAGTGGGACGGCGACATTCTGGTGCCCTACTCCCCGGAGACGAAAGCCTCCGGCGTGGGGCGCACCCTGCAGCCCGGGGCGTGGCTCCACTACCACCGGAGCTTTGTGCCCCCGGCAGGCACCGGCGGGCGGG
>OKTS01000959.1_pt1 | contig 10584 bp, 6 predicted proteins | sample 1606331 | NCBI WGS metagenome assembly OKTS01 (sample SAMEA3879564, study PRJEB24766) | human gut metagenome | biome: human-associated habitat; feature: feces | place: USA | collected 1985/1987 | reverse complement strand
GGCCCTCGGCTGCAGCGGGGTAATGCGACTGCAGCAGGTGTGCCAGATGCTTGTCCCGGGCATCACTACGCACCAGCCCGATGGGCTTGGTCAGGATGAGAGCCACCCGGTCGCAGCCGTGGGCAAAGGCCCATTCCAGCGGGACGGGGTCGGCCAGGCCGCCATCAAAATAAGGCACGCCGTCGATGACGCAGGGCTGGTCGATGACCGGGATGCAGCAGGACGCCATGAGGATGCGGTAGTCGTCCGGGTGGAGGTCTGCCTTGGTGAAATACTGCGCCTCGCCGTTCTGTGCATTAGCGGCCACCACGCAGAGCTCTGCCGGGCTGCGGGCAAGCGCCGCGTAATCCAGCGGATTCTCGCCGCCTGCATTGCTGAGGGTGCCGTAGACATAGCCCAGATCGAGATAGGAGTGCTTGTGGATGAGGTTGTGCACGCTCATGTACTCCCTGCGGAAGGAGTATTCATCGTAAAAGGGCTTGTTCCGCCCATGCTGGCCTGCCAGATAGGACGCCATATTGGCGCTGCCCGCCGAAACGCCGATGCAGAGATCGAAGCGGAGGTCCTCCTCCAGGCAGCGGTCCAGCACGCCAGCGCCGTAAATGCCCCGCAGGCCGCCACCCACATCAATGACACCGTATTTCATGGGCTGTTCCTCCATCGTTTCATTCCATTTCCCTCCCAGTATAACGGGACGGCGGGAAATACTCATTGAGCAAACGGCGGGATCTGATGCAATTTGCGGCAGAAAGCAGGATCTGCCGCAATAGGGGCAAACAAAAACGGCCAGATGAGCAAAGAACTGTATGAATGAGCAAAAAAAGAAGCACGAAGGCCGAAACCTTCGTGCTTTTTTGCATGGGCCAGCCAGGACTTGAACCCGGGACCAAGCGGTTATGAGAACGTCGCTAATTTTGAAATCCCGTTTTTCTTGTGAAATCTTGTGACTATCTGATAATTTCATGAAAGTGCCTTTGTGTACTTTGACGTAACTTTTGGTATCTTTTAGTCTCTAAAACGGCTCTTTGTACCCAGAACCGTACCCAAGAATTTTCGGGTACGAAACCTGACACTTACTGTTACTATTTTGGATTTACATAGCTCACTTTCTAAAATTGAAGGTGAGTTATTTTGCCAAAAAACAACCGGAAGTTCCCGCAGGGAAAAAGTCCGGCTGTTCATAACGTTATTATCAGTGATCTTTGACGGAGAGAGCCTCCGAGGTACGCATTGCATGGGCCTTATGCAGCAAGATTATAACCTACAAGGTTTTTTTCAACAATTCCGAGCATATACAGTTTTTGGATTCCCTCGATAATTTCCTGCTCAGTAAACTTCTTTGCCTTTTCCTCAGACCAATTCTTGAATCCAGAAACAATTTTATCTGTTGTTAGCCCGCCAGAATTTTCAATCAGAAAGCAAATTGTTGCCAAACATTCTAATTCATGATCGGTTTCAATAGAGTTCACAAAATTACAAGACTTTACAATCCAAGGAAGCAAAGCTTGTAGAGTATTATTTACTGATTCACTCGTAAGCTTATTAAATAGAATTTTTTCGGCCTCTTTTGTAGAAGATGTTCCATGAAACTGTTGAAATTCACGAATTCCCTTACTGATTATATCAATGGAGTGATCATAAGGACCGTATTTATGTGCAACAAATCGAAAATATTTCTTGGAAGAAAATAAATCCATGAAATAAGCCGCTTTTTGCAAACGAAGACTATTAAACTTTTTCAAATGACCTTTTAATTCCATTAACACGAGTGCTGATGTGCTCAGTTTTGGCTCCTGTGTTGGCGTTGTTGCAAAGTTTCGAGAGGGCTCATAAACATAAATCGTCACCTGTTTTGCTGTATCCTCTAGTTTTTGGACCAGAACTTGCTTAACGTCATTCCAAACAAGACCGCCGTTGCCGCTTCCCAACGGTGGAATAGCAATACTCCTTATATTGAGTTCTTTTATCAGTGAAACAAGTGAATCTAGCCCATCCTCAATATATTTCATCTGGGATTTCTCACGCCATTTATCTTTAGTCGGAAAATTGATGATAATTTTACCGCTTTCTTCATAGACATGAAGATTTCCTGGACGGAGTGTGCCATTTTTACACGCCTTGACATAGTCTTTGTTATTATTTGGAAATTTAAGTTTAAATTGATAGGCGATTCCCTTTCCCATATAACCTTCACAGTTTACTGTGTTGACAAGAGCCTCAGCATCAGACTGAAGCAAATCTCCTGTTGTATAGAAAAACACTTAAATCACCTCCAATTTAATTTATTGTTATTGGCCCTTTGGAAACATTTCGGGCATGACCCGTATCTTGTCCTTAATGGCAGCAGAATTTTCCATTCTCAAGATTTTTTCTTTTGCTCTTTCGCTATAAACGTAAATATATGCAAAATCTGATACTGGAACACAATCCTCCACAACACACTCCGCCATACATGCTTTCCGAATTTCAGCATTTTGATAATCGCGATGTGCTCTATCGTCTAATATATTCCATGGAACTTTCTTAAAGCCTTCCCTGTAAGTATAAATGTCCGGAGTGTCACTATCCAACGGATGCGATGGAATTATTTGATAATTATTGCGTATACAGATACTTCTCCATACAGTGATAATCACCATGTTCTCCGATCCGTATTTTCTACACACTGCGCCGTCAAATGGATTTTTTGCAAAGAAATGAAATAACACATATTGAGAAAGGGCTTTTTTATATCGTTCACGTTTGCTTAAAATCTCCGGATCAGCAATATCGGTAAATTGTATGTTGCTGTTCTGCAACAAATGATTTCGGGAAAGCAGACCAAACTTCAAAATCGAAGATAGATTATCGATAGATGTCATATGATAGATTAGTTGCCCGGTACTTGGCATAGCAGCCATAGCTTCACCTCCATATCTTTATCTGAAGATTTTACAATTATCCATAATGATTGTAACATAAAGAGTAATTGGCTTCAATATGTAAATTGAAATTTTCGCTAATAAATCAAAATTCTCGAAAAAGCAAAAGGCAGGATGCCGCTTCACGTTGATATTCTGCCGCTGTTCGCTTTCTCTTACCATTTCGAATATTCTTTCTTCCGATAAACAAAAAACGTACCCGAACCCTTTCTCATAGAGAATCAGGTTCGAGTACGAACTGTATGGTGGAGCGAAGCAACCCAAATCCGAACCATTGCCCTCTGGGGCATCTTTGGCGGCAATTTCATCGAAAGTGATGGTTTTTGTGCCGTCTTTGTAGTTGAATGTAATCAAAACTTTTTCGTCATAGAGATAAACCGCGTTCACGAACGTGTTGATAAGCGTCTCCCTGTGGCTTTTCACGTTCGGGTCGAGCTTGCGGAAGTTGGTGAGCCAAAATTTTACAAAATCTGCACTGACCTTCGGCTTTGCCAGCTTTTCTTCCGCGATGCGGATCTCCAGTTCCTTCTGCTGAGCTTCCAATTTTTCCAAGCGTCCTTTGGTCGAGCTGGTCAGGATGCCCTCTTGAATCGCATTTAGAAGATTCTCAATGCCCCGTTCAATGTCTTTCATCTGCTTCTCCAGCAGAGGCAGCACCGTGTTCTCCTGTTCCTGAAGAATCATCACCGCATCCACGATAGACCGGATACAGTCATCGTCACGAATCATCTTCATGGTCTCGTTGACTACCAAATCCTCCAGCCACTCTTTACGGACGGTCTTTTTCTTGCAGGTCTTGGTGCGTTTGGCATTGGCACACTTATAATAGTGGTGGACGTTCTTATTCCGGCTCGTTCCGCACTCCCCGAACATCATCGCACCGCACATTCCACAGAACAGCTTGGTCGTCAGCAAATAATCGTCCTCCGCTTTGTGCCGAGCCGGAGCGCGGCGGTTCTTGGCAATTTTGTCCTGCACACTGTCGAACAGTTCTTTCTCAATGATAACCGGGATGCTGTCTGGCATCACAATGTCCTTAAAACGGTTCTCTCCGATATAGCGGCGATTCGTCAACAAAGTTTGAATACTGTTATAGGTGAACTTCTGGTTACGGTTGGTGGTCACGCCACTGTCGTTCAGCCAGTTCATCAGTTCCTTCATGGTCGCACCATCGTTATACCGCTGAAAGGCTTCTACCACAAAGGGAGCTTTCAAAGGGTCGATTTGAAAGAACTTCTCCTCGTCCACTGTATAGCCGATGGGAATCGTTCCACCATTATATTTGCCCTTCAGAACATTCTCGGTCATGCCGCGCACAACTTTTTCAGAAAGTTCTGCCGAGTAGTATTCAGCCATGCCGGTGAGCATACTCTTGACCATGATACCCGCAGGGCTGTCAGAAATAGGCTCTGTGGCTGATACCAGCTTGACATGATTCCGCTCCAACTGGTACTCATAGTGGGCCGAATCATAGCGGTTGCGGGCAAAGCGGTCGAGTTTCCAGACCAGCACGATGTCAAACAACCGCTTTTCGCTGTCCTTGATCATCTGCTGGAAATCCGGGCGGTTATCGGTTTTGGCGGAAAGGGCGCGGTCAATGTAGTGCTTGACCACGGTGATACCGTTTTTCTCGGCATAAGCCGTACATTCACGAATCTGGCCTTCGATGGATTCCTCACGCTGGTTATCGCTGGAATAGCGGGCGTAGATTACGGCGGTCATGGCAGGCACCTCCCATTTAGATATTGTTGAGCAGCAGATACTAAGCAGCAATTGTTTCGTATAATTTATACCATGAATTTTACGTATTTTCAAGTACTTTGAAAAATTCTCATGAAGTATATCGCCTTGAAATTTATAAAAAGGAAACACTTGTAATATTGTGTTGCATCTTATAAAATAGAGGTATCAACAGTTTGCTCTAAGATAGCAAAGGCAGGTGCATCGTTATGACTCCGGAAGCAAGAGCGCGGGAACAAATCGATAACAGATTGCGGCAAAGTGGCTGGACAATTCAGGATCTGAAACAACTAAATCTGACGGTTGCTTCCGGTGTTGCAGTGCGCGAGTTCCCTACTAATACCGGTCCGGTGGATTATGCACTTTTCATTGAGGGAGCGCCAGTTGGTGTTGTAGAGGCAAAGAAGGACGAAGAAGGTCAAGCGCTGACAGACGTGGAAACGCAGTCCAGCCGCTATGCAAATAGCCAGTTCAAATGGGTAAAGCGGGAGTACAAGGTTCGGTTCGCCTACGAAGCCACTGGCGAATTGGTGCGTTTTACCGATTACGCAGATCTTAAATACCGTTCGCGCGAGGTATTCTCGTTCCACCGTCCGGAGACGTTGAAACGCTGGCTTGCTGAACCGGATACTGTGCGCAACAATCTGAAGCGTATCCCGCAGCTGGATGAATCGGGCTTCCGCAAATGTCAAATCAGTGCAATTCATGGTCTGGACACTTCGTTTTCAGAAAATCGGCCGCGTGCTCTTGTGCAGATGGCAACCGGCGCAGGCAAGACCTTTACAGCCATTACTGCCGCCTATCGGCTGTTGAAATACGGCAGAATGAATCGCATCCTGTTTCTGGTAGATACCCGCAGCCTTGGTGAACAGGCCGAGCGCGAGTTCATGGCCTACAAGCCCAATGACGATCCTCGCAGCTTTTCGGAATTGTATGGTGTACGCCGGTTAAAAAATTCTTATATTTCCGGGGATGTACAGGTCTGCATCAGTACGATCCAGCGGATGTATTCTATTCTAAAAGGGGAAGAACTGGACGAACAGGCAGAAGAGATTCCCTTTGCGGAATATGTCACCGCCGAAAGCAAAGTACCAAAAGAGGTCGTCTACAATGCCAAAATTCCGCCGGAGTTCTTTGACTGTATCATTGTAGATGAATGCCATCGTTCTATTTACAATGTATGGAGTCAAGTGCTTTCCTATTTTGATGCGTTTATCATCGGCCTGACCGCTACGCCGGATAAGCGAACCATCGGCTACTTCAATGAAAATTTTGTCAGCGAATATACGCGAGAGCAGGCCGTTCTGGACGGCGTTAACGTTGGCGAGGACATTTATCTGATTGAAACCGATGTGACGAAGAACGGTGCAACCATCCTGAAGCAGTTGATCGAGCGGCGCAACCGCCTGACGCGCGCTAAACGCTGGGAGCAGATGGACGAGGATGTGTTCTACACACAGTCCAAACTGGATAAGGATGTCGTAAATCCAAGCCAGATCCGTGCTGTGATTCGCACCTTCAAAGAAGCACTCCATACCACGTTGTTCCCCTACCGGAAGGAAGTCCCCAAAACGCTGATTTTTGCCAAAACAGACAGTCATGCAGACGATATTGTGCAGATTGTCCGGGAAGAATTCGGCGAAGGAAACGATTTTTGCAGAAAGATCACTTACAGTGCGCAGAATCCGGAAGCCGTTCTCAGCTCGTTCCGGAATGACTACAACCCACGTATAGCCGTTACCGTGGATATGATCGCGACCGGTACGGATGTAAAGCCCATCGAGTGCCTGCTCTTCATGCGGGATGTGCGCAGCAGCAATTACTTCGAGCAGATGAAAGGCCGCGGCACCCGCACGCTGAGCAAGGATGATTTACAAAAGGTAACACCTTCTGCTACGGAAAACAAAGATCACTTTGTGATCGTGGATGCAGTGGGTGTAACCAAATCCAAAAAGACCGAGACCCGCACGCTGGAACGCAAGCCAGCGGTTTCCATGAAGGAACTGATGATGAACATTGCACTCGGTGCGCGGGATGAGGATACCTTGACTTCTCTTGCAAACCGTGTGATTCGTCTCAGCCGCAGGATGGAACACAGCGAACACAAGCAGTTCAAAGAAACCGTGGGGCAGACCGCAGATCAGGTTGCGGAGAATCTGCTGAATGCCTTTGATGAAGATGTCATTCAGGCTAAAGCACAAGCAGAAAGCGGCGTGCTTACGCCCGCACCGGAACAGCTTGCACAGGCTCAGAAAGAACTCATCAAACAGGCCGTTGCACCTTTCCAGAAGCCGGAAGTTCGCGATTTTATTGAAAATGTCCGCCGCAGCCATGACCAAATCATCGACAGCGTTAATCTGGACAAAGTACTCTTTGCTGGTTATGATACCAATCAGGAGGAAACGGCAGACCGGGTGATTTCTACATTCAAGGATTTCATCGAGGAAAACAAAGATGAGATCATTGCCCTGCGCATCATCTACAATGAAACGTATAAAAAACGTCCGATGGTACTGAAAAATCTGACCGAACTGTATCAAAAGCTCAAAGCAAAGGGCATCACGATTGAGCGCCTGTGGGATTGTTATGCCATCAAGCAGCCTGACAAGGTAAAGAAAAGTACACTTGCCCAGCTGACCGACCTGATTTCCATTATCCGTTTTCAGATGGGCTATACGGATACCCTCTCGCCTTTTGCCGACCGGGTAAACTATAACTTCAAACAGTGGACTTTCCGCCGCAATACCGGTGCGGTTCACTTTACCGCTGAACAGATGGAATGGCTGCGGCTCATCAAAGAGCATATCATCACATCCCTGAGCATTCTGCCGGAGGACTTGGAGTATACGCCGTTTGACAGCAAAGGCGGCTTGGGTGGGTTCTATCGGGTGTTCGGAGAAAAGTATCAGGAGATTTTGGACGAAATGAACGAGGAATTGGTAGCGTAAATGAAGTGGAAAGAACTACTCGAAATAAGAAGTGGAAAAAATCAGAAGACGGTTATTGACCCAAATGGACAATATCCTATTTATGGAAGCGGCGGGATTATCGGCTATGCCACAGAGTATCTTTGTCCACCTAAAACGACTATTGTTGGAGGGAAAGGCACAATCAATTCCCCTATTTTTGTGAATGAATCATTCTGGAATGTTGATACAGCATTTGGGTTGATTCCGAGTAGCAAACTTCTTCCTAAATATTTATACTATTTCTGCTGTCATTTTAATTTTACGGCACTAGATAAGTCAACAACAATTCCAAGTCTTGCAAAACGAGATTTGGAAAATATCGAAATGAATGTTCCCCCATTAGACGAGCAATCCCGAATCGTTACCCGAATCGAAGAACTTTTCTCTGAGCTTGACAAGGCTGTTGGTACACTTAAAACTACAAAAGAGCAGTTAGAGGTATATCGACAGGCAGTCTTAAAGGCAGCATTTGAGGGAAAATATACCAAATGGTGGAGAAAAAATCATAATGTTTCGGCAAATGAAGAATATTGTGAACTGCGAAAAGAAAATCAAGTATTTAAGGATACATCAGGTGATGAAAACGAACTTTCACTAAATATTCCAGATGAGTGGATGAAAGTGAGACTTGGAGAAATTTTTGATGTAGAAGTTGGAGCCACGCCTAGCAGACAACACGCTGAATATTGGAATGGTTCTATTCCTTGGGTCAGCAGCGGTGAGGTGCGCTTTACCACAATCAACAAAACGCGCGAAATGATTACTGATATCGGATTAAAAAATGCTTCCACCAATCTTCAGCCTATCGGAACTGTCCTACTTGCAATGATTGGAGAGGGCAAAACGCGTGGACAGTCTGCCATTCTTAATATTCCTGCGGCGCATAACCAAAACACGGCAGCGATATTGGTTTCAAAGACTTTATGTCAGCCTAAATATATTTATTATTTCTTGCAGTTAAATTATGAAAATACTCGCCGTGTTGGTTCTGGCAACAATCAAAAAGCACTCAATAAAGAACGAGTGAGAGCTATTCGGGTTCCGTTTGCACCCATTGCGGAGCAATCCATTATTGTAAAAGAGATAGAAAAGCGTCTTTCTATCTGTGAAAATATCGAACAAACGGTTAATACCGCGCTTGCACAGGCGGATGCAATGCGGCAGAGTATTTTGAAACAGGCGTTTGAAGGAAAGATATAACACGTATGAAAAAGCCTAAAATTATCGGATTGAATACAACGTTTGCGTCTTTAAACTATCCAAACTGGATAGAAACAGGCTTTTCCGAGTCTGTATCACTCCTTGACTATGAAGCGGTTGTAGTAAATCCGGCTGAATTATTGAGAGAGTATGGTTATAAATCCGCCGAATACAAAGATTATCGGTTGTTGTCTGAAACTTGCTCAAGACAAATTGCAGCTGATTTTCATCGAGTTTATGGTCAGGTGGTTGAGCTGCTAAGAAATGGAAAAAATATCTTTGTAATTCTAAACGCCCCCGATGTGTTCCGTATCAGAGAAAACTCAGGGGCAAAATATAGCTTTTTCGATTGTTTTTCTTTTCTGCCAGTACAAATTCGGATAGAGCACCTTAAAGGGCATGAGTTGATTACAACTTCAGAGCCGCCTTATGACCTCTATTTTAGAAAAAATAAAGATGCACTATTCTATGAATGTGTAATAGAACGCCTTTCCAGTGCAGTTCCTCTTGCTAATATTCGGGGAACAAGTAAGCTGATATCAGCGTATGTGGAATATGGACATGGAAAAATTATTTTTCTGCCACCAGTTAAACTGGAGGGCGATGTTGGAACAAAGGCTGCATGGGAAGTAAATGGCTCAAGATTTATAGAAAGCATTATGGAATTACACCATGCACTTTCTGCACCGAGTGAGACAAACGAACTTCCCTCGTGGACAGAAAATTTTCATATTCTGAATGAATTAGAGGCTATCCGACTAAAGCATCAGTCTGAAGTTGAAATGCAAAAGCTGAAAGAAAAAATTGAGGCAGAGCAAAAGGCAATTGATAATATTACAAATTACAAAAGATTGTTAACCGAAACCGGAGAACCCCTCGAAAATATTGTAAAGCAGGTTCTTTCGGAGCTTGGCTTTGAACTTTGCATGGCGGAAGAAAAACGCAGTGATGTGATTGCTAAATATAATAACATTGATATCGTTGCTGAGATTAAAGGCGTTGGCAAGAGTGCCGCTGAAAAACATGCTGCACAGCTTGAAAAATGGGCTTCGCAGTTTTTAATAGACCATGGGCATCAACCTAGAGCACTGCTGATTGTAAATGGTTATAATACGTTACCCTTGGATCAGCGCACAGAAGAAGTGTTTCCTGATCAGATGTTGAAATACAGCACAAGCCGCGAGCAGACGCTTATCACGACCACACAGCTCTTATACCTGTTTGTTGAAATTCAAGAGCATCCCGATTGTAAAGAAGAACGAATTCAGGAGCTTTTGTCCACAACCGGTCGGTATACTCGCTATACAGACTACTCGGAGTTCATCGCACAATCAATCAAACCAAAGGAATAAAATATAATGTCAGAACAATCTTCTAATATCGTCTCCAAAGTCTGGGGACTTTGCAATCCGCTGCGGGACGATGGTGTATCTTACGGCGATTATCTTGAGCAGCTTACCTACCTGATTTTCCTGAAAATGTCCGATGAATACTCCCGCCCGCCGTATAAGCGAGAAACCGGCATCCCTAAAGGTTATACTTGGTCGGATATGAACACGCTCAAGGGCGCAGAGCTGGAAAATCAGTACCGCGCTATACTGGAGCGGCTGGGCGATGAGGGCGGCATTTTAGGGCAGATCTTCAAAGGGGCCGTCAACAAAATCAGCAATGTTTCCATCCTGTACCGCGTGGTGCAGATGATTGACAAGGAAAACTGGGTATCCATGTCCTCCGATGTGAAGGGCGAGATCTAC
>OKTS01000958.1_pt1 | contig 10638 bp, 10 predicted proteins | sample 1606331 | NCBI WGS metagenome assembly OKTS01 (sample SAMEA3879564, study PRJEB24766) | human gut metagenome | biome: human-associated habitat; feature: feces | place: USA | collected 1985/1987 | reverse complement strand
TGCGGAAAAAGTAGCTGAGAAACCACAGGATTTATTATATATATGCGAGGAATGGAAAAATGATTAAACTTGTTGCAAGTGATCTGGACGGAACTTTACTTTTTAAGGGGGCGCAGAGCCTTCCGGAAGAAATTTTCCCACTGATCAGACAGTTAAAAAAAATGGGAATACTGTTTGTGGCTGCAAGTGGACGTCAGTATGCAAATATGAAAAAAATGTTCCGGCCAGTAGTGGATGATATGGCGTTTATCAGTGAAAATGGCGCTCTTGCTGTGTATAATGAAAAAGTTCTTTATCAGGACAGTTTTGAACAGGAGCTGGTCCGTGAAATCGCAGAAAGTATTTATGACAAAGAAGGATCAGAATTTACCTGTTCCACGAAAGATTTTTACTATATCAGACCGAAAACAGAACATTTCAGAGATTTGATGATCAATGTCGTTGGAAATGTCTGCAAGGAAATCAATAGCTTTGAAGAAATCACGGAACCGTGTATGAAACTGGCAGTATATGAAAGAGGCGGACTGCAGGACGATACGATTCATTACTGGAATGAACGCTTTGGGGACAAATGTACAGTTGTGACTTCCGGAACAGCATGGGTGGATTTTATTCCTTTTGATACCAATAAGGCAAAAGGCGTTGAAAAATATCAGGAGATTCTGGGAATCAGACCGGAAGAATGTATCGTGTTTGGTGATGAATACAATGATATTGCCATGCTGAAATCTGTTCCGTACAGTTTCGCAATGGCACATGCTAAAGATGGAGTAAAACAGGCAGCGGCATATGAAACGGAGAGAGTTGAGACAATACTAAAAAAGCTGATTACGGCGAAAGGAAACATTGAGGAGGTATTGAAATAATGTATACAGAAGAGAGTATTGAGGTTTTTTTGAAAGAACAAGGCAGACTTTATGATGAACCGGTAGCTGAGACTGTGGAAGAAGCGGAGGAATTTCTGGAAGACTGCATGGCTGTTGAAGTAAAAAATATCAAAGAAGTCAGAAAGTATCTGGATGAAGCAGGAGCAGATGTCAGTGGAATGTCTGATGAGGAACTGGAAGAAGCATGTGAAGTTTTTACACTTCCATCCGGTGGCTATCTGATCGTGGAAGGATAAGAAAATTCATAAAAAAGACGTATATCCCTGGTCGATAAGTAATATGACCGGGGATATTTTTGTGTAGAGGAACAATGTGGTAATGTAACAGTTCTGTAAAATACAAATTACATTCGATAAAAAACCTGTGTTATAATTTTTTACAGGAGACGGGGTATAGATACCGACAAAGAATTAAAGAAAAGTTAAAGTCGAATTCTATAAGAAATAAATCAGGACAGAACAAATCTAAAAGGAGGATGAATCATGCGGAAAGAGAGAATTCTTGCAGTCATTATGTCGGTGCTTCTGGCATTGTCGATGATTCCTGCAACAGTGTTTGCAGCAGAAATTCCAGCACTGGATGGTAAATTGAAGATTCAGGGAACTGCAGCAGAAGGCAGAACATTGAGTGCGGAATTTAAAGAAGTAAAGCCAGAGGGAGTGACGGAGGATGATGTTGCCTATCTCTGGGAGAGAAAAACAGTTGAGGATGAGGAAACAGAGAAAGCAGGGGAGAAGCCTGAACTGAAAGAACTCGGAAAAGACAAGACTTATACAGTAACACAGGATGATATTGGTTCCAAAATTGTCCTGACGGTCACCGGCAAAGAAGAAAATGGTTATACCGGAAGTCTGAAAGTTGTATCAGATACAGTAATAGATGCGCAGACTGCTGCTGGCCAGGAGGTAAAAGCAGCAGAAGAAAAGGCTGCCGCTGCAGATACTGCTGAACAGCAGGCTGCACAAGAAACAGAAAATGAACAGTCTCAGAATACAGATGCTTCTGCTGATACAGAAGAAACAACACAGACTGGTGTGTCCGAGGATACAGACACAACCTATCAGGAGGATTCTATACAGGCAGGAACTGAGAATATAGAAGGCATTCCCGCTGCTACAACAGATGAAGAGAAGCAGCAGAGTGAAAGTGCAGGTTCTGAATCTGTGGATGGTATTCCGGAAGCAACAGAAGATGGCACATATGGACAGACAAATGATGCAGCAGATACTGCGGACTCTCAGAAAAACAACGATACGGGAAAAACGGAAACTCCAACAGCAGATGCAAGTATCGTCATTGGAGACGGAAATTCTGAAGTTGTAGATTTTGGAACTGTGATTTCCGGTCAGGAAGACAGTATACAGGCACAGTATGTAACGGTAACGAATACCGGCAATACTACGTTGAATTTTACAGATATCAGTCCGGAACATTTTATGGTTCAGGATATTTCAGATCCAATGGAACAGAATAGCAGTCAGCAGCTGTGGATCGTACCGCGTGCCGGGATAGCAGCAGGAGAGTATGATGATACGATCACATATACCAGTGAAGAAGGTGTAGAAGTTTCGTTTGAAGCAAAGATGACAGTTGAGGCAGCAAAGGATGATGCACAGAACGGCAACGGACAGGATGATCAGAAAACAGATACAGGAAATACATCAGATCCGACAGCAGATGATCAGAATAAAGGTGATGAAACTCCGGCGGACAGTACAACAGATCCTTCGAATGATGCGAACACTTCAGATGGCGGAAATAATGGAAGTACCACAACAGAAGTTACACTGGCAGTAGATGATACTGTTGCAGAGTCCGGGTTGACATTTAAATCTACAGAAAGCCAGCAGATCACTGTAAAAAATAATTCCGCACAGGCAGTGACAGTAGCTGCTTCTTCAACAGGTGCGGCGCCTGCAGTGACAATAGATCCTTCCGAACAGGAGATTCCGGCTGGTGAAAGTGCGACATTTACAGTTACACCGGCAGAAAATCTGGCAACAGATACGCCTTATCCGGATAATATTCTGTTTGCAGATCAAAATAACAGCGATAATAAGATCATAGTTCCTGTGAATGTTACGATACCTGCTCCGGCAGTGAGCAATGTTACACGCGATCCTAAAGATGGTCCTGACTTTGGAACATTGGTAGATGGATATACAGAACTTCCGGCGTCTCAGACGATCACACTGACAAATGAAGGAAATGCAGATGCTGTTCTGTCTGATGCAGTCAGCAGTACAGGTGCAGCCCAGGGACAGTATTTTGATATTACCTGGCAGGCACAGACTGTTAAGAGCGGAGATAAGGCTATATTTACAATTCAGCCAAAGGTCAATCTTACAGCGAATGCGACTCCTTATACAGAAACATTTACGATTACAGATACTACAAATGGAAAGAGCATTCCGATCACTGCGACAGTTACAGTAAATTCTCCAGATCCTTCTCTGGATGTTTCAGGACAGTTGATTGATTTTGCAGCCGCAAAGAAGGGCTATAGTGAGATTGCTCCACAGCAGTTCACGGTCACGAACAATGGAAATGTGACAGTAACACTGGAACAGCCGGCACTGACAAATTTTACAGTTTCTGTTGATCCTGCACAGCTTACACTGGCACCGGGAGCAACTGCTGTTTATACAGTGCAGCCTAAGACAGGACTGGATGTGGGTGCTTATTCAGAGGACCTTAAGATTTCTTCATCTTTAAATAAATCTATTACAGTGAATTTACAGGTTGTGAAGGGAAATGCAGTTCTTACGAAGATTCAGCAGCCGGCAGCAGTTACCGGACTTGCAAATGGGACGAAGAAGGATGCAGCCTCTCTGAAACTTCCATCTACTGTAGTGGTTGAAACAACAGAAGGAAGTATGAAAGCAGCAGTTTCATGGAATGTGAAAGAAACTTCTTATAAGCAGTCCAGTACAGATGCTCAGAAATTTACTGTATCCGGTACCGTGACGTTGCCTTCCGGAGTGGATAATGATAATAAGATCAGTCTTGCTACTTCTGTGGAAGTCAGCGTAAATGCATACAGTGCAAAAGTTGCATCTGCAGAGAATAATAAGATTACAGGCATTGATATAAATGGAGTTTATACTACACAGACAAAGATTTCCTTTACAGCAGTTGGTGCTGGAATGGATAATAATTCTCCGAAAAAAGGAGACACCCGTTATGTTCCGCAGAGCTGGACAGTCATTAATACAAATGTCTGGAACGCCGCACCATATACTGCGTCTTTTGGACTGGCACAGAGTGGGGATTATACGCTGAAAGTTGCTTTTGCACAGCAGCAGTATGATGGAAGCAGCTGGAAAGCAACAGGAACAACGGATACCAGACAGGTATCTTTCAGCATCGCAAAAGCCAAAGTGACTGCTCCTGGAACAAATCTTACACCTGCAGCGAACAGAAAGAGTTCCGTAAAAACAGGTGATAATACACCAATCCTTCCGTTTGTATGTATCCTGATCATTGCGGCAGGTGCGATTGGCGGAGTGGTATTTTACAAAAAGAAAAACAAAAAATAAAAAAGAAATGAAAAACGATAAAAGTTTTGTTAGCACTCATTTAAAATGAGTGCTAATTTTTTCTTGACTTTTGGAAAAAAGGGGATTAGTATATAGAAAAACGAAAAAAAAAGAATCTAAGGAGTGTGGATAATATGGCTGAAAAGCACGGAAATTTATCAATTAACAGTGAAAACATTTTTCCTATCATAAAGAAATGGCTGTATTCTGACCATGATATTTTTGTTCGAGAACTGGTATCCAATGGTTGCGATGCCATTACAAAATTAAAGAAACTTGAAGTGATGGGAGAATATGCTTTCCCGGATGATTATAAACCGGCAGTGCAGGTCGTTGTAGATTCTGAAGCAAAGACTTTGAAATTTATCGATAATGGTATTGGTATGACTGCTGATGAAGTAGAGGAATATATTACACAGATCGCATTTTCCGGTGCAACAGAATTTCTGGAGAAGTATAAAGATAAAACAACGGATGACCAGATGATTGGTCATTTCGGTCTGGGATTCTATTCTGCATTTATGGTAGCAGATGAAGTGCATATTGATACTCTTTCTTTTAAAGAAGGTGCAACAGCAGTACACTGGACATGCGATGGTGGTACAGAATATGATATGCAGGATGGGGACAGAACAACAGTTGGTACAGAGATTACGCTGTTTCTGAATGATGAAAGCCTGGAGTTCTGTAATGAATATCGTATGCGTGAAGTTATTGAGAAATACTGTTCTTTCATGCCGGTAAATATTTATCTGTCTAATGCAAATGCAGAGCAGGAGTATGAGACAATCGACGAAGCTGATCTGAGAGACGACGATGTTGTCGTTGAACATATTCATGAAGATGCAAAGACAGAAGAAAAAGAAAATGATAAGGGCGAAAAAGAAGTTGTAGAGGTTTCTCCTGCACGTGAGCGTGTAAAGATCAACAAACGTCCGGTATCTTTAAGTGATCCGAATCCGTTGTGGATGAAACATCCGAATGAGTGCTCTGATGAGGATTATAAAGAATTCTACCGTAAGGTATTTATGGATTACAAAGAGCCATTGTTCTGGATCCACCTGAACATGGATTATCCGTTTAACCTGAAAGGTATTTTATATTTCCCGAAGATCAATACAGAATATGATTCTATTGAGGGAACAATTAAATTATACAATAACCAGGTATTTATCGCAGATAATATTAAAGAGGTAATCCCAGAATTCCTGCTTCTTCTTAAAGGTGTGATCGATTGTCCGGATCTGCCATTGAATGTATCCAGAAGTGCGCTGCAGAATGATGGATTTGTTCAGAAAATTTCTGAATATATTTCCAAGAAAGTAGCAGATAAACTGACAGGAATGTGTAAGACAGATCGTGAGTCTTATGAGAAATACTGGGATGATATCAGTCCATTCATTAAATTTGGATGCATTAAAGACAGCAAGTTCTCTGAAAAACTGCATGACTACATTCTGTTTAAAGATGTTGACAATAAATATCTGACATTGAAAGACTGTATCGAGCAGAATAAGAAAGAAGATACAGCTGAGTCTGACGATACAAAGAAAGAAGATGCTGAGAATAAGGAGAATGCAGAAAAGAAAGAGCCTGAAAAGACAACGATCTTCTATGTGACAGATCCGGTACAGCAGAGCCAGTACATCAATATGTTCAGAGAAGCAGGAAAAAATGCAGTTATTCTTTCTCACAATATTGATACAACTTTTATCTCTCACCTGGAACAGAAAGATCAGACAATTCAGTTCAAGAGAATTGATGCAGATGTGACAGAAGAACTGAAGGGTGAAGGTGCAGCAGATGAAAATACTGCAAAAACTCTGACAGAATTATTCCGTAAGAATCTGAATATGGAGAAACTGGAAGTTAAGGCAGAGAATCTGAAGAATGAATCTGTTGCAGCAATGATGACACTTTCGGAGGAAAGTCGTCGTATGCAGGATATGATGAAGATGTACAATATGTACGGAATGGATCCTGGAATGTTTGGCGGTCAGGAAACTTTGGTGCTGAATGTGAGTCATCCGCTGGTAAAATACCTTGCGGAAAATCAGGAGTCTGAACATGCAGCAGTAATCTGCCAGCAGTTATATGATCTTGCAATGTTGAGTCATAAACAGTTATCGCCAGATGAAATGACCAAATTTGTACAGAGAAGCAATGAAATTCTGATGCTTCTTACAAAATAAAAGCAAAAATTTAAAGACAATATAAAAAGAATCCCGAATATTTTCTTTTATGTGGAAAAAAATCGGGATTTTTTTATATTTTGTTGACAAAAAACAATAAATTCTATATGCTGAAATTGTATGGCGAACCTATGATTTTGTAGTTATAACATGAATAGTGTGACTCTTAAAATGTCGTTTTTTTTCGAAGAACCACGAGTTTGGTATGTAAAAGAAAAATAAGAAAAAATTGTCGTATAATAATGACAAAACAGGAAAAGGCGGAGGGAGAGCACATGAGAAAAGTATATCGATTAATCCGACAGCTGGGAATGACCTCAAAATATAAAGGATATTATTATGTTGCCGAAGCAGTAATGATGTCGATGGAACTTCAGGATTATCCAATTAAGATCACGAAGGACATCTATCCATATCTGGCAAAAAAATTCAAATCAACACCAGTTAATATTGAACATGATATTCGGACGGTCATTAATGTATGTTGGACAGCTAATAAAGAAACGATGGATCGAATCGCAGGTTATCCTCTTCGCTACAGACCTACAAACAGTGAGTTTGTAGATATGCTGGCATATTATCTCATCCAGACAGAACTGGATGCAGAAAATGCAATTGAGGAAGCCAAAAAGAATCTTACAGCCTGTCAAAATCCAATCGATGTTTTTGAAAAAATTTCGGAACTGCAGAATCCCATGTGATTTCAGGGTGTCTGTCCAGAAGAAATGTATCGGAAGAAATTCCGGTCGTACAGAATAATTCGTTGTTTTTATATTGAAGGTTTAAATTTAATCCGCGAATCTGATCAGTAGAAATCTGGAAAGAAGAATCTGCAAATAATAGTGAATACTGAGCCGGAGACAGCTGAAAAACGATTCGAAACTGTATTGGCAGTAATTTGCCGCGTATGATTGAAAAACAGTAAGATTTCAGCTCTTTCCAGGGACAGTAATCTGAATCATTAAAATTCATATTTTGCACGGTATCCGTGTCAAAAAAATCTTTGTGGATTTTTCCGTCAATTGTGAAGTTGCTGAAAGTAGTAATGGATGCTTCTACCAGAGAAAAAGAATCGAAGGTATCTCCGATCAGTAACTGATTCATGAAGCTTTTGACATCGTTGATTTTAAGTGCAAGCATTTTGAACTCCCATAATTTAGTGTAGCTTCTATTATAAAACAGAATCAAAAAAAAGAATAGAGTTTTTCGAAAAAGTCTTTTCAAATATGTAGCTATATGGTAATATAGATGTGGTATTCGATACTACATATTATGGAAAAGAGGACGATATAATTGAGCTATAAAATTGTCATAGATAGTTGTGGGGAATTATTGGATGAGTGGAAAAAAGATCCTCGCTTTGAGTCGGTAGCACTGACTTTGAGCGTTGGTGGTGAAAATATTATAGATGATGAAAATTTTGACCAGGCTTCTTTTTTAAAAAAAGTAGCTGACTGCCCGGAATGCCCAAAATCGGCATGCCCGTCACCGGAACGCTATATGAGGGCGTTTGACTGTGATGCGGATCACGTATATGCAGTTACGCTTTCAGCAGAACTTAGTGGCTCGTATAACAGTGCTGTTCTGGGAAAAAGTCTTTTGCAGGAAGAAAATCCTGGTAAGCAGATTTATGTGTTTAATTCGAAATCGGCATCTGTCGGACAGTCCCTGATTGCGATGAAAATACAGGAATGTGAAGAAGCTGGGTATTCATTTGAGAAAGTAATTGAGACAGTAGAAGCATATATTGCTGACCAGCACACGTTTTTTGTTCTGGATAATCTGGAAACGCTTCGCAAAAATGGAAGACTCAGTAAGGTAAAAGCTCTTGTGGCAAGCGCATTAAAAATCAAACCTGTCATGGGCTCTACAGATGAAGGAGCAATCTGTCAGCTGGATCAGGCAAGAGGCATGAACAAAGCTCTTGTAAAAATGGCTCAGAACATTGTAGACAAAACAAAAGACAGTGAAAATAAAATCCTTGCAATTTCTCACTGCAACTGCAGGGAGAGAGCAGTGCTTCTGAAGAATGCACTGGAAGAGAGAATGCCTGTAAAACATATCGTTATTTTGGATACTGCGGGAGTAAGCAGTATGTACGCTAATGATGGCGGTGTGATTGTAGCTGTATAAGCCCTTCCCTTTTGTGTGAGAGTGTGATATAATAACAAAAGTTTAAGCTTATACAATAAAGGAGATTCTTGGAATGAGTCAGAAAAAAGTAGACAGCTATAAGGCAGGCAAAGCAGGCCGCTCAAAAGCATCCAGAAAAGAAAAAATGATTGACAAACTGGAAATTCTTGCATGGATTGCAATCTGTGTGGCAATGGTTGGATGGATTGGATTTTCCGCGTATGCAAAGATCGAGACAAAACAGGAGTCTGTTGTTACAGAGACAGTAATGGATACTTCTGCAATTGATAATTATGTTTCGGATCTTTCGTCTGATGTACAGTAAAAATGAAAATGAGATAATAAAAAACCCCGGTTTTCACCGGGGTTTTTTATTGAATGGTTTGAAAGGTTATTACAACCTTGAAGTATCAGAATTATAATTTTGTAACGTTAGCAGCCTGCATTCCGCGAGCGCCTTCTGTTAAATCATAAGTTACAGCCTGTCCTTCATCCAGTGATTTGAATCCTTCACCATTGATTGCAGAAAAATGAACGAATACGTCAGCGCCGTCCTCTCCTGTGATAAAGCCATAGCCTTTTTCTGCGTTGAACCATTTTACAGTTCCCTTGTTCATGATGTTACCTCCATAAAAATAAAAAGTTAAATGTCCATCTGACGAAAAAATCACCAGATTTTAGAGACTATATCGTTGGTAATATATAATCTCTAAAAACTAGTGATTTTATATTAAGGTTCTCTTCGTCTATGAGTAGAATTATATCTCCCGCTTCTAAAAATGTCAAGGTGAATATGTAAAAAACACTTTATTAAATCGTTTGTTTCGTGTATGATATTAGTGATAATGTATAGAAGAAATATGAAGAATATAAATTCCAGGAGGAAGCAGTTATGATTAATAAGCTTATTGAAAAAATCCGCAAAACTAATGCACCGATCGTTGTAGGTCTGGATCCGATGCTGAATTACATACCGAAACATATCCAGGAAAATGCCTTTGCAGAATTTGGAGAGACTCTGGAAGGTGCAGCAGAAGCAATCTGGCAGTTCAATAAAGGAATCGTAGATGCAACATATGACCTGATTCCTGCAGTAAAACCACAGATTGCAATGTATGAGCAGTTTGGCATTCCGGGACTGCAGGCATACAAAAAGACCGTTGATTACTGTAAATCAAAAGATCTTGTAGTCATTGGTGATATCAAGCGTGGAGACATCGGATCCACATCGGCAGCGTATGCAGTTGGACATCTGGGACATGTTCAGGTAGGATCCAAGAAATATGCAGGATTTGATGAGGATTTTGCAACAGTTAATCCATATCTGGGTTCGGATGGAGTGAAGCCATTTATCGAAGTCTGCAAAGAAGAAAATAAAGGTCTGTTTATTCTTGTAAAGACATCCAATCCTTCCAGCGGCGAATTCCAGGATCGTATCATGGACGGACGCCCACTGTATGAATGGGTAGGAGAGAAAGTTGCCGAGTGGGGCGCAGATCATATGGGTAAAGAATATAGCTATATCGGAGCTGTAGTTGGCGCAACTTATCCGGAAATGGGACGTGTCCTGCGTGATATTATGCCAAAGGCTTATATTCTGGTACCGGGCTATGGTGCACAGGGCGGCAAAGGCAAGGATCTTGTCCACTTCTTTAATAAAGATGGACTCGGTGCGATCGTGAACAGCTCGCGCGGTATTATTGCTGCTTATCAGAATGATCTGTATAAGGAACGGTTTACACCGGAAAATTATGCGGATGCATCCAGGGCAGCAGTACTGGATATGAAAGAAGATATTGCCTCTGCACTGGCTTAGTGCGATGGATTTTTGTATATGAGATGAGTGTTCCTGTCTCATTTTACAGGAGCATACAGGTCATAAGTCTA
>OKTS01000938.1_pt1 | contig 10908 bp, 8 predicted proteins | sample 1606331 | NCBI WGS metagenome assembly OKTS01 (sample SAMEA3879564, study PRJEB24766) | human gut metagenome | biome: human-associated habitat; feature: feces | place: USA | collected 1985/1987 | reverse complement strand
TCGGTCAGACAGCTTACAAGAACGATACAATCGAAGTAACTGTTGAGGCTACAAACGACAAGGCAAGCTCAGAGGCTAAATTCACATTCCTCAAGCTCGGCGAAAACGACGAAAAGCCTACAACCAGCCCGACACAGAGCACAACTGTTCCCGGTTCGACAGCAAGTCAGACATCAAAGCTTACAATCAAGAGCACAGCAGGCGCTCCGAATGTTTACGCTTGGACAGGTGCAAGCACAGCACTCAACGGTGCATGGCCGGGTCAAAAGGCAGCAGCCGTTTCAGGTCAGGCAAACACATATGAACTCACACTTCCTGTTTCAGCTGACAAGTCATTCAGCGTTGTTCTCAACAACGGCAGCGGCTCACAGTCAGACGATATCACAGGTCTTTATGACGGTGCTGTTCTCGAAATTCAGAACGGCAACTACGCATCGGTTAAGACAGTAACCAACGGTAATCAGCAGGGAGGCGGCGGCGAGCCAGAGCCTGCAGAGGGTTCTGTTTCCGTAACAATTAAGCCTTACAGCCCATCTGCAAGCTACAAAATTTACGCTTGGAATGATACACAGAAGCTCACAGGCGCATGGCCGGGCGTTGCTCTTACAGAAAAAGATTCTGACGGCAACTATGTTGTTAAGTTCGATAATGTTGACGAAGTAAGCATTATTCTCAGCAGCGGTTCAGGTCAGACAGCAGATATCACAGGCGTTAGAGATGGCGCTACAATCGAAATTACAAACGAAGGTTGTACAACATACAAGCTTACATCAAAGCCAATCGTTGTTTCACCTTATGAATCACTCAAGAAAGAAGCAAGAAAGATTCTTGCTATGACAGCATCAGACTACACAGCAGAGAGCTGGGCAAATGCTCAGAAGGTTCTCAAGTCAGCCGAGGCTATGATTAAAGCAGGCGAAGACGCTACAACAGCTGAAGATATGAATGCTATGATTGCAGACCTCAAGTCAGCTCAGAAGGCACTTGTACTTGCTCCTGCAACACTCACATATGCAGTTGCAGGCAAGAGCGTTGTATCAGGTGTTACAGCCAGCGCTGCAAAGGTAACTGTTACAGTTGACGGTAAGACATATACTGCTACTGCAGACGATGTAACAGGTGCATTCACAGTTGCAACATCAGCTCTCAAGAAAACAAGCACAATCAAGGTTGACGCAACAAGAAACGGTGTAAACGGCACATATTCATATGCTATGAAGAACGGCGACATTGAAAACGGATTTGTTCCAACATCTCCTACACTTCCGACACAGCCTACTACTTCAACTCAGCCAACAACAGCTACTCAGCCGACTGCACCTACACAGCCTACAACAGCTACAGAGCCGACTACTGCTCCTGCTCAGAAGCTCACAGTAAACGCTACTTCAAATTACTTTGGTTCTGCATCAAAGACAGTAAGCACTGACGGCAAGAAGGTAACTGTTCTCTACAAGCTCAACTCAAACATGGGCGTTGTTGACGGACAGTGGGCTGTTAAGTATGATTCAAGCAAGCTCAAATTCAACATGGCTGATAACAAGGCAGACGGCAAGCAGACAATCATGCCTTCACAGTCAAACCTTATTCACAATGCTTACAGCAATGTAATTAAGGGTGTATTTACTAACCCACAGGTGCCTACTCAGTACAACGGAGATACATTTATCTCACTCACATTTGAGGTTATCGGTTCAGGTACTGCAAGCGTATATCTTGACACACAGTACCTTACATTAGGTTATGTAAAGGGCAACAAGCTTAATCAGGCATCTGTTGTAAATAACAGCAAGGTTTGCGATGTAACAGGCATTGCAGGCTTTGAAAAAGTATCAGTAAACGCATCAACGGTATTTGTCGGCGATGTAACCCTTGGTGATGTTAACATGGACGGCGACATCACAGTTGTAGATGCAACCGAAGTTCAGAGGTATGTTGCTCAGCTCGTTGCATTCACAAACGACCAGTTTACTGCTGCCGATGTTGACCATGACGGCACAATCACAGTTAAGGATGCTACTACTATTCAGAAGTTTGTTGTAGACCTCATCAGCAACTTTTAATAAGTTTTAAAGCAATTGACATATCGTTCCGTTTAGTCGATATAGTAAGGAATGCCCCTCACAAAATGTGAGGGGCATTTTTTGTACAGCTTTTTAAATAGAAAATGGCAGACAACCGTGTGATTGTCTGCCATTTTGTCATGATGAATTTAAAATTACCGATTATGCTTTTACAAGAACCTTTGTAATTTCGCTGATGTACATTTTATGGAAGTCGTTGTCATACCACTTGTCAACGCTTTCACGGTCGGCAATGCTTTCGGCATTAAGACTTTGAGCGTACATTTTTTTGCATTCAAGAACAAGCTTTGCCTCTTCAAAATATACAGAACCGTTTTCCGTGAACGCAGGAGTAAGACCTGTTTCCTTTACCTTGTCATAATCCTTGCCGCTCTTTGAACCGCAGAATTTGAGGGCATCTCTGTACTTTTCATCAAAAAAGCTCATTGTATAGCGGTCGCCGTTCTCCATAAACGCAAATGTATATCTCTGCGGACGAATAAAGGTGAATACAACGGGCTTACCCCACATAATGCCTACACCGCCCCAGCTTATCGTCATTGTGTTGAATCTTTCTCTGTCGCCTGCCGTAACAAGCGCCCAGTCGTCACCGATAAGCTTAAATGGACTTTCAACAATTTCTTTCGGATTTATCTCTTTGAATGCTGACATATAGATCTTCCTTTCAACAATTGTGTTTTATATAATATGCTTTCAAAATTCTATTTTGAATAGACTGCATCATTTTTTGCCAGAAGATAGACACAGTATTGATTCATACTTATGCCCTCTTTTTTTGAATGTTCGGCAAGTGAGCGGTGCAGACTTTTCGGGATTCTCAGCTTGAATTGTCCCGAATATTCTTCAAGGCTGTCGGGTTCGTGAATTACAACTCCGCTTTCAAAGGCGGCTTCAAACCAGGCTTTTTTAGCGTTCTCTGCATTTGCAACAGCCGATTCAATCGTATCACCGTAGGCTATGCAACCCGGAAGCTCGGGAAATGATACAACAAAACCGCCCTCGTTCTTGTCCTCGACAATTTCCATACGATATGACATTGCAAGATAATCGTTAAGTGTTTTCATCATCTTTCGCCTCACTTTCAACAATTTGTCTTAATGTCTGTTTTCGTATTTCCGAATAATATTATAAATGGTATCACATACGGTGTCAACAGGTTTTTGAAGTGATTTCAGCCATTTTCACAAAATGAAAAATATGCAAAATGGGTGTATATGTATGTATGAATATGCATAAATTGATGAATAAAATGAATATTCATTTTTTGTGCATATATACATTTTTCAGAAATTTCGGGGAGAATGTGACATATCAACCGCCAAAAACACCGATAATACAGCGAAAACAAAGCAGATTTCGGTCAATTTGTACCCAAAAATGCAAATTTGAAAAAACATTGAATATTTATTCAAAAAACACTTGATTTTTTGAAAACAGAGTGTATAATGTAAGAGTAATAAAAATTAATTAAAGGAAACACCGACATAAAGTGTTTCCAAATTCCGGAGGAATCAAAAATGGCTGACAATAAGATTAAAAAGGTAGTTCTTGCATATTCAGGCGGTCTTGATACTTCAATCATCATTCCGTGGCTTAAAGAAAACTACGACAACTGCGAAGTTATCGCTGTTTCGGGTGATGTTGGTCAGGGTACAGAGCTTGACGGTCTTGAAGAAAAGGCTATCAAAACAGGCGCATCAAAACTTTACATTGAAGACCTCAACAAGGAATTTGTTGACGAATATATCATTCCCACAGTAAAAGCAGGTGCTGTTTACGAGGGCAAGTACCTCCTCGGCACATCCTTTGCCCGTCCTATCATTGCAAAAAGACTCGTTGAAATTGCAAAAGCCGAAGGTGCTGACGCAATTTGCCACGGCTGTACAGGCAAGGGTAACGATCAGGTTCGTTTTGAGCTTGGTATTAAGGCACTCGCCCCTGATCTTCGTATTATCGCTGCTTGGAGAGATCCAAACTGGACAATGGATTCCAGAGAGTCTGAGATCCAGTATTGCCGCGATCATGGAATTGATCTTCCATTCTCAGCAGACAACAGCTACAGCCGTGACCGTAACTTATGGCACATCAGCCATGAAGGTCTGGAACTGGAAGATCCTTCCCAGGCTCCAAACTATGATGACATGCTTGTTTTAAGTGTAACTCCTGAAAAAGCGCCAGATAAAGAAACAGAAGTAACTATGACTTTCGAAGAAGGTGTTCCGAAAACTCTCAACGGAAAAGCAATGAAGGTTTCCGAGATCATCACTGAACTGAACCGTCTTGGCGGCGAAAACGGAATCGGTATCATTGATATCGTAGAAAACCGTGTTGTTGGCATGAAATCCCGTGGTGTATACGAAACTCCTGGCGGAACAATTCTGATGGCAGCTCACGAACAATTGGAAGAACTGATCCTTGACCGTGACACAATGGAAGCCAAGAAGAAACTCGGCAGCCAGTTTGCTCAGGTTGTATACGAAGGAAAATGGTTCACACCACTTCGCGAAGCAATCCAGGCATTCGTAGAATCCACACAGAAATATGTAACCGGTGAAGTTAAATTCAAACTTTACAAAGGAAACATCATCAAAGCCGGTACAACTTCTCCATACAGCCTGTACAACGAATCTCTTGCATCCTTTACAACAGGTGATATGTATGATCACCATGATGCAGACGGATTCATCACCCTCTTTGGTCTTCCGCTCAAAGTTCGTGCTATGAAATTACTGGAAGTAGAGAAAAACAAAAATAATAAATAATTGCATTCTTATATTCCGGCAGTCTGATTTTCAGGCCGCCGGAATTTTTATCCGCCTGCTCATGGTATCCTGCAACATTTTGTACAAATTTTTCACGCAATATTCTCCATGTAAGTTATGAATTTATATTTGACAGAAAACTATTCCTATTTTATAATTATTTTATAAACAACACCACAAAGCTTATATAGGTCCATAATTGGTTGGACGTCTCTACCAACTACCGTAATAGTTGCCTATAAGTGTTACTGGTCACAGTAACTCGTCGGGCAAAAATATTCGGTATTTTTTTTGCCTGTTGACGTATTATTTCAGCAAAAAGGAGGTAGCTTTTATGACCAGAAATCCAGCCACCTTTGCACTCAGAGGCGCTGTATGTTTCAGCACAGATCCACAGCATCTGACCTGCCTTGAAGACGCTTATCTCGTCTGCCAGAATGGCCTGACAGTCGGTGTCTATCCACAGCTTCCAGAGCAGTTTCGCGGCATTCCCTGTGAAGATTTCAACAATTGTCTGATTGTCCCGGGAATGAATGACCTCCATCTGCATGCCCCACAATATGCATTTCACGGTATGTACATGGATCTGGAGCTGCTGGAATGGCTCAACACGGTCACGTTTCCGGAAGAAGCCAGATATTCTGATCTGAACTATGCAGAAAAAGCCTATTCCATCTTTGCCGATGATCTGAAAAAAAGTGCGACCACACGAGCTTCCATCTTCGGCACCTTACATGTAGATGCAACAGAACTTCTGATGGACCTTATGGAGAAAACCGGACTAAAAGCTTTCATCGGCAAAATAAATATGGACCGGAACGGCTCCAAGGCTCTCCAGGAGGAAAGTGCTGTTGTTTCTGCAACGGATACTGTCCGCTGGCTAAATGATATTGCAGGAAAATATGAGAACGTCAAACCGATTCTCACCCCTCGTTTTACCCCTTCCTGCAGTGACGAACTTATGTCCAGACTGGCAGAAATCCAGCAAGCTTACTGTCTCCCGGTACAGTCTCACCTTTCCGAAAACAAGAGTGAAATAGCCTGGGTAAAAGAATTATGCCCCAATACTTCTTTCTATGGGGAAGCCTATGATCAGTTTGGTCTCTTTGGCGGCAAAACCTGCCCGACGATCATGGCGCACTGCGTATACAGTTCTGATGCAGAGCTCTCCCTGATGAAGGACCGGGGTGTATTCATCGCTCACTGCCCACAGTCCAATACCAATCTCTCTTCCGGTATCGCTCCGGTCAGGCGTTATCTTGAAGAGGGACTTCACATCGGACTCGGTACCGACATAGCCGGCGGCCACTCTCTTTCCATGCTACGAGCGATCGCAGATGCCATTCAGGTATCCAAACTTCGCTGGCGGCTTGTGGATGATTCCCAAAAACCTCTTTCACTGGAAGAAGCCTTTTATATGGCTACCATGGGTGGCGGTGCATTTTTCGGAAAAGTCGGGACTTTCGCGGAAGGCTATGAGTTTGATGCACTGATTCTGGATGACAGCAAACTCCGGCATCCTCAGCCTCTGACGGCCAGAGAACGTCTGGAACGACTGATCTATCTCTCAGATGACAGTTGCATCACCGGAAAATATATTTCCGGAAACAAAATCTTTTAGTGCATACATCTGCACAACACGAAGGGGGTACTTATATGAATCTCGACAAAATTTTCCACCTGAAAGAAAATCACACAGATGTCAAAACTGAGGTTATGGCAGGAATCACTACCTTTATGACAATGGCTTATATCTTGGCCGTCAATCCAAACATCCTGTCTGCTTCCGGCATGGACCGCGGCTCTGTCTTCACCGCCACCGCACTATCCGCATTCATTGCCACCTGTCTGATGGCGCTTCTGTCCAACTATCCGTTCGTTCTTGCTCCTGGTATGGGACTGAACGCATACTTTACCTACACAGTAGTTCTCGGTATGGGATACACCTGGCAGCAGGCACTTGCAGCAGTCTTTGCAGAAGGTATCATTTTTATCCTGCTTTCTCTTACCAATGTACGTGAAGCGATCTTCAACTCCATTCCGATGAACCTGAAACACGCAGTATCCGTAGGTATCGGTCTCTTTATCGCATTCATCGGACTGCAAAATGCCAAGATCGTTGTTGGAAATGATTCCACACTGGTAAGCATCTTTTCCTTCAAATCTTCTGTAGCAGAAGGGACCTTCTCCTCTCAGGGAATCACCGTATTGCTGGCTCTGATTGGTATTCTGGTGACCGCTGTTCTTCTGGCAAAAGATGTCAAGGGAAGTATTCTCTGGGGCATCCTGATCACCTGGGTTCTCGGAATCATCTGCCAGCTGACACATCTGTATGTACCAAATGCAGACATTGGTTATTACAGCCTGCTTCCAGATTTTTCAAACGGAATTTCTGTACCAAGTATGGCTCCAACCTTTATGAAAATGGATTTTTCCATTGTATTCTCACTGGATTTCGTAGTCATCATGTTTGCATTCCTGTTTGTTGATATGTTTGATACGCTTGGAACTCTGATCGGCGTAGCTTCCAAGGCAGATATGCTCGACAAAGACGGCAAACTTCCAAAAATCAAAGGTGCACTTCTCTCTGACGCGGTCGGAACAACTGTAGGTGCTGTTTGCGGTACTTCTACCGTTACAACCTTTGTAGAAAGTGCTTCTGGTGTTGCAGAAGGCGGTCGTACTGGTCTTACTTCCATAGTAGCAGGTATTCTGTTTGCACTTTCCCTCCTGCTCTCACCAATCTTCCTGGCAATTCCTTCCTTTGCCACTGCACCGGCTCTGATCGTTGTAGGCTACCTGATGCTGACATCTGTTACAAAAATTGACTTCAGTGATATGACAGAAGCGATTCCATGCTTTATCGCCATTATCGCAATGCCATTCATGTACAGCATTTCCGAAGGTATCTCCATGGGCGTTATCTCTTATGTAGTCATCAATCTGATTACCGGAAAGGCAAAAGAAAAGAAGATCAGTGTGCTGATGTACGTTCTTGCTATATTATTTGTACTGAAATATATTTTCATCTGATCTTAACAAGGATGCGCAGTGATTCTGTAAAGAAGATGTCAGCTTATGCTGACCTGAATCACGCGCCAGGTCTCACGGATGTTCGACTTGAAAATTATTCATAGGGACTCTGCATATGCGGAGTCCTTATTTTTTTATTTTCACTCTTTATCAATGCATACCTATGCAGTATAATACAAAGATACAAGGGTTTAAAGCGGATATGAGCTTCATGCTCGCATGAATGGGCATATACATTTGAAACCCGCTATCTTATCACACGAGGAGAAACATTATGAAAAAAGAATCTATTCCGGTCAGGAATTCTCTTTTACTGCTTCTGACTGCAACTATCTGGGGTGTTGCCTTTGTTGCCCAGAGTATCAGCATGGACTACATCGGCGGCTTTACTTTCAATGCCGTCCGCAACCTTATTGGTGCACTGACACTCCTGCCGGTCATCTGGGGACTTGGCAAAACAAAAGCACCAGAAGAAAAAAAACGTATTCAAGCATCTTCCGACCGCAAAACATTAATCACCGGCGGTATCTGCTGTGGTATCCTGCTCTGCTTTGCAAGCAACTTCCAGCAGTTTGGCATCAAATACACCAGCGTTGGTAAAGCCGGCTTTATCACCGCCTGTTACATTGTCATTGTTCCGATCATCGGTATCTTTCTGAAAAAGAAATGCAGCCCGTTTATCTGGATTGCTGTCATTCTTTCCCTGTGTGGACTTTATCTTCTTTGTCTGACTCCAGGAGAGGGATTTGCCATCGGCAAGGGCGAACTTCTGGTACTGATCTGTGCTTTCCTGTTTTCCTTACATATCCTTACAATCGACCATTTCTCACCACTGGTAGATGGTGTAAAAATGTCCTGTATCCAGTTTCTGGTCTGTGGAATCCTCTCCGGAATCCCGGCGCTGATCTTTGAAAGTCCGGATCTTGCCGGAATTTTCGCCGCAAAAATTCCGGTTCTCTATGCCGGAGTTATGTCCTGTGGCGTTGCCTACACCCTGCAGATCGTCGGTCAGAAAAATATGAACCCAACTGTAGCCTCCCTGATTCTCAGCTTGGAATCCTGTATCTCTGTTATCGCTGGCTGGTTGATTCTCGGCCAAAATCTCAGTAGTCGCGAAATTTTCGGCTGCGTGCTGATGTTTGGTGCGATCATCCTGGCTCAGTTGCCACAAAAAGGAACTGCTTTCTGATAAAATTGGTTTTGCCGCGTTGCATAATTATACCAAAAAAGGTCATCACTGTCAGAATTGATCTGATTCAACTCTGATCGTGACGACCTTTTTATCTCATATTTTATTTAAACGAATACAAAAGCTCTGATTCACTCTGCAATCTGTTTAAATCTCGTATGTCTCGAGATATTACCTGTGAACAGTAATTAAATCTCGCCTTTTGCTTTCAGATGTTCTTTTATCTTCTCAAAACTCTCATCACTGACATCATGTTCCATCTTGCAGGCATCTGCCCGGGCAATCTCATCACATACTCCAAGGCCTTCCAGCATCTTTGTCAGGACGGTATGGCGCTCATAGATTCTGTTTGCAATCTCAGCACCTTTGTCCATCAGTGTCACCGTTCCATAACGGTCCATCGCAATATAACCGTCTTCTCTGAGAAGCTTCATTGCATGGCTGACACTTGGCTTGGATACCCCGAGCATAGTCGCAATATCAACAGAACGAACTCCGCCGCCTTTTTTGGATAAAACAAGGATTGCCTCCAGGTAATCCTCTGCCGATTCTCTGATTTGCATAAAAAACACCTCCCATTTAGGTACATGATACCACAGGATTACCCTGAATTCAACAATTGTTTTTCTTATCTAACTTTGTTTAGGCGCCACTGTATGTCTTAATTATCATCGCCGGTCAGACGAAGAATATCGCGGATCTCATCCACCTTCATATCAAGGATGATTGCCAGTTCATCGATCGTAAATGCATTCTTCTCATCCTCTTCGTCATTTAATTCTCGAACAGCACTTTCCAGTTTCTCCACACGCGCTACCAGACTGTCATCCTCGAATTTTCTCTGTGTCTGTTCTTCCAGAACAAGCTGGATTCCTTTGCGCATTTCACTCAGAAGCCACTTCTCATCTCTGCATTCATCACCGGCAGTTCCAAGCGCCTGGATCAGGCACAGATTCGCCTCCTGAATCAGATCGGCCAGCTGCATTTCTTCTATATTCATCTCAACAGCCATATCTGCCGCCGTTTTCATATAATAAGAAGTAAGTGTCTGAAGTGCCCTCTGATCACCGGCTGCCAGAGCTTCAAATACACTGTCAGCATCCACCTCATCAACAACCGGCAGTTCCTCCAGATAATTTTTAAGATAAGCTTCTTCTTCTGCTGTAAGAGGAATTTTTTTATGTTCAGGCTCCTTTGCTTCTTCTCCTGCCGTTTCCAGACCTTCAATGAGAATTCCCTGAGAAGTAAGATATTTTAATACACCCAGCAACTGGCTTTTGTCCAGGTCACACTCTTCAAATACCTGACGGATTTCGGCTGCATTTAACGCATTCCCATGTTGTCTGGCAATTTCCTGCACTTCTTTTAGTTTATTCTGAAACTCCTGTACGTTCATCACAGTTCTCCTTTATTCCGACAGTTCATCTGTCATTATCTTATTAAGATCATTTAAACACACTGTTATTTTTCATTTTTTCTCCGTTTTTTATTGTAACATCCTTCTCTGTTTTTTCCAAGAAAATCTATCTCTTTTCTATAATTTTTACTCTTTTCGCAATAAAATATAAAACTTTTTTCCACCTGAAACCCCTGTAAAATCAATGTTTTTTAGGTCTTAAAACTTTTTTCGAAAAAAAGTTGAAAAAAGTTGTTGACATTTGCATATCACTATAATATAATATGTCTTGCGTTGAGCGACAAAGCCAAACGCAAACAATTAAATACCGTTAACGGGGTGTGGCTCAGCTTGGCTAGAGCGCCTGGTTTGGGACCAGGAGGCCGCAGGTTCGAATCCTGTCACCCCGATGCTGTAAACAATACCGTTTCAGCGACATGCGGG
>OKTS01000926.1_pt1 | contig 11002 bp, 9 predicted proteins | sample 1606331 | NCBI WGS metagenome assembly OKTS01 (sample SAMEA3879564, study PRJEB24766) | human gut metagenome | biome: human-associated habitat; feature: feces | place: USA | collected 1985/1987 | reverse complement strand
GCCTGACTCCATTCCCTCGGCGATTACCGCACTTGCCCCGCCTCTCTCCATGAGCTTTGCGAGTGCTACGCTTGCAACTACAGGGATTACGATGACGCCTGCTTCTTTCCACATATCCATGTACTTTGCAGGGTTTCCTGCGCCGGTGGTGACTACCTTTACCTTTTCCTCGGCGATGATTTTTGCTATCTCATCGGCCTCCGGATTCATAAGCATGAGGTTGACTCCGAACGGCTTATCTGTCTCCTTCTTTGCAGCGACTATCTGCTCCTTTACCCATGAAGCCGGGGCTCCGCCTGCTCCGATGATGCCAAGTCCGCCTGCATTGGACACAGCGCTGGCAAGCTCATGGGTTGCTACCCATGCCATGCCACCCTGAATTACCGGATATTTGATTCCAAGAAGCTTTGTTATTCTTGTCTCCATGTCTTTTAAGCCTCTACACCTTTGTTCTTAAGATACTCAATGATGTCGTTTACTGTTGCGATTTTCTCTAAATCCTCTGAAGGGATTTCTACTCCGTACTCCTCCTCGAGTGCCATTACAAGCTCGAAAAGATCTAATGAATCTGCCTCAAGATCCTCCTTGAAGTTTGACTCTAATTTGATATCATCCTCGTCAATTCCTAACTGATCTGCTACGATTTCCTTGATTTTCTCCAACATATTTCTGTTCTCCTTTTTCTGTGTTTATTTTCGGTTTTGTGTGCTGGTATATTTGCACTAGTTTGCATGTCAAATATTTTCATCATCAAATCATTTGACAGTGAAAGTATATCACATTTAAAATAGTTGTCAAGTCAAAGTATTTTTATTTTTCATTTTTTATGGTACGGGACAATGATATACAATAAAAAACAGACTGTAATTTTGAGTGGTCAGCTCAATTTTACAGTCTGCTCTATATTTTGTTGATATGGTTATTGATTTACCAATAATACATTATACCGGCTCAGGAAGCTTATATCCGGCTTCGCTCATTGATTTTTTGAACTCTTCAAGCGATAATCCAGCTTTTTCAGCACCTCTTTGTACAGAGTAATCTCCATCCTGTACAGATAAATATATCTCTGTACGACGCCCTGTCTGAATGCCTTCCTGTTTTTGTTCTTCACCATATTCTTTAGCATATTCTTTTGCATACTCTTTTGCATATTCCATTGCGTACTTTCTTACAGCTTCACTCATAGCACCACGTCCTTCCTTTTCTTTGTAATAAGCCACCGCTTTTGACAATGTCTCACTTTTTATCTGCTCCGGCCTGCACTGATGAAAATCTCTCATCATCCGACCTATATCATCATTACCTTCATACCTTCCATTTACATAGATAATATGCGAACCATCTCCAAAGGCTTCACCCGTTTCATCAACACGCCTTTGAATGTGATAAAATGGCAGTCCTTTTCTGAACTTATCGTGATCATAAATAAAAATCACGTATGAATCCTTAATCTCCTTAAACTCCTGTCCTTCCTCCAGCATCCTCGCATCCATCATACTGCTGTGATATCTGGCTCTTTTGACATGCGATCCCTCAGCATTAATCTGCACCTCGATATCAATATGTCTGCCATCGACATCTATTGCATGCACATCCAAGGTAATACATCTCCCACCAATCACTGGATTTTTTAATTCATCCTGCCCCCGGACGTCTATAACCTTAATATCACGCTCCATTATTACGCGAAGCAGTAGCTCCGTCGTCTCGATATTCTGCCCGAATACAAGACTCATCAGATTGTCATCAAACAGTGTCATTTTGTCAATCAATCTGTTGATGATTACATCGTTTTGGCCATAATTACTGCCCAAAACTTCTTTTGTCTCTCCCGACATTATTCTCCTCCTGTTTAGTTGTGTGAGCAGGGAGAATATAATATCGCATGATACTAAATTTCTTGTCAATATAAAGCATCAGCAACCCCTGTCCGCTTCATTCACATAAGATTATCTCAATCGACATATCCATTTTTCCCTGCTATTGATAGGTAACTTAAAGCATTGAAAATTTCCATGTCTTTGTCGAAAAATATTAAGTGGTTCTGCCCTCTTCAAAGTGATACGCACCGATGAAAATGTGTATTGTGGTGTCGCTCAACAGAAATATAATGCTTTGTATAATTGTAGCATAGTGAGCTATATTTGTCATTATATTTTCGTCTGTCAGATTGCAATTTTATATTTTTCGAGGTTTTGTTTTGCTTTTTTCGAATAATAAAAAAGCAGGACAAGTATTTCTACCTATTCTGCTCATTTTTACATAATTTAATTGTTTAGATATAGATTATCTACCGGCTGTTCGCAATCTGCTTCACATAGTCGAGTGCCTTCTTAACCGGTGGGATTGATATCACTATGATTGTGATAATTCCCTCTGCAGCAAGGTATGAGCCGTTGTAGGTCACTGAATATATGAGCGCATCTATCATCTTGTTTCCTATCGTGACAGGTGCGTATGCTGCAAAGAACACAACTCCCGACAGCACTGCAAAGAAAAATCTACTGGGCTGCTTCGCCTCCGGTGGTACCACCGGTAGCTCCACCTGTGCCTCCGGTTGAACCGCTGCCTCCGGCTCCACCTGCACCTCCGGTTGAACCACTGCCTCCAGCTCCACCTGCACCTCCGGTTGAACCACTGTCTCCGGCTCCACCTGTGTCTCCGGCTGAACCACTGTCTCCAGCTCCACCTGTGCCTCCGGCTGAACCACTGTCTCCGGCTCCACCTGATGGATTTTCTGATGGTGTAGTAGGTGTTTTTTCATGATTTCCACCAGCAGCATCTGTCTTATTCGTGTCTGTTGTTGTCTTATCCGGTGTGGTGGTTCCTGCATCAGGTGTGGTCACAGTCTGATCTGTAGGATTATTCTGCGTCTGGTCATCGGCAGGTGTATCCTGGCTGTCCTGATAATCATCCGATATTTGGGCATATGGCAGGAAATCTATTGGTGTAAGGTCAGCATGTATCTGATCCATGTAGTTCTTCCATATTTCTGCCGGGTAAGAGCTTCCTGTCAGTTTTTTGACTGTCTCAGGCATATCGCAGCCTACCCATACACATGTGGTGTAGTATCTGGTAAAGCCACAGAACCAGCCATCCTTCTTATCGTTTGTGGTTCCGGTTTTGCCGGCGCAAGGCATGCCATTGTCCAGATTAGCGCTACGTCCGGTTCCTGATTTCATAACATCTGTCATGACATCTGTCATCATACGTGATGCTGTCTCTGTATATATGACGGTATCCTTCTGCGATGATGTATATATGATATTGTTGTCAGAATCTACAATCGACTTAATACATGTCGGATTCCTGTACATTCCATCGTTCTCAAGTGTTGAATATGCAGATGCCATCTCCAGTGTGGATACACCTGTTGTAAAACCTCCAAGTGCTGTTGCTGTGACATAGTCATCCTTTACAATATTGGTAAAATTCATATCCTTGAGATACTGTAAGCCTACCTTTGGCGTAAGCTCATCATATAGCTGCCATGCTACAGTATTCAGTGACTTTTGAACGGCAAACCTGATAGTCACATCACCGTAATATGAATCACCCGAGTTAGACGGTCCTCCATCAAACTTGTGGTCATTTACGATGGTATCCGGTGTCTTACCACGCTCAAATGATGGTGTATACACAATGAGCGGCTTGATTGAGCTTCCCGGCTGACGATGGCTTTGGAAAGCACGGTTTAGCGTATGACTGACCGCATCCTGGCTTCGTCCACCAACTATTGCAACCACCTCGCCTGTGTCGTTGTCTATACAGGTTGCAGCACTCTGCAGCTTAAATGTGCCATCATCGGTCGTGTCTGTAAAGTCCAAAAGCGTCAGGTCAATTGAATCCTGAAGCTGCTGCTGCATAGTCAGATCAATTGATGTATAAATCTTATAACCGTCTGAGTAGAGCTTTTTCTGACAATATGAATACATCTCATCATATGAAGCATCATACTCCTTTTCTTCATCGTCTGAGTCAAAGTAATACTTGAACTTGAAGCCCTCATTCTCCATGAGCGCCCTCGTAGCGCAGTAATATGCATAGGTATCCACATAATTGTACTTGACCGTGTCATCCTTCTCAGGCATGTTGAGGGTTATCTCCTCGTTTATGGCGGCCTCATATTCCTGCTGTGTGATTTTGCCATCTTCCCTTAGATTTTTCAATATGAGATTGCGACGTGTCAATGTATGATCCTTGTTGTTTATCGGGTCATAGTATGTCGGGCTGTTCGGAATCGCACACAAAAAGGCAGTCTGCGACAAATCAAGATCCGAAAGCTCACAGTTAAAATAGCCATGGCACGCTGCCTGAATACCATAATATCCGTTCATGAAATAGACATTATTCAGGTAGAACTCCATAATATCGTTCTTGGAATATTTCTTTTCAAGCGCCATCGCTATGAACATTTCCTTGACTTTTCGCTGCCAGTTCTTGTTCGTATCCAGATAAATATTTCGGGCGAGCTGCATCGTGATGGTACTGCCACCCTGGGTAATTCTCTTATTTTTTATAATTGACTTTGCGGCACGCACTATTGCCTTTAGGTCCACACCATTGTGCTTATAGAACTTCTTGTCCTCGATACTGACCATGCAGTTTACGAAGTTCTGCGGTATATCCTCATACTTCACATAGTCAGCCTTTTTGGTAGTGGCCGTCTCGGATATCTCATCACCGTTTGTATCGTAGAGTGTACTCGTGCGCGCCGGTAAAAATGTGTTTTTGTCAGATTTCTGCACGAGCTCTACTGCCTCTGAGTGAAGCTTCGCCACCTTGTCTGCATAGCCTCCAAAGTAATAAAAGCATAATCCACCAAGAATCAGTACCATCAGAAAAATCTGAAGCTTTATGAAAAACCAGAAAACTCGATGCTGCTTTTTCTTTTTCTGTTTTGCCATTTCTAAACGTTACCTCCAAACTATCGGTATACCATTGTATATCGGCATACTTTATAGATAATTGACAACTATATCCAATATGTACTGTCTATTATACTACAATGCCTCTACATCAGATAATTAATAATTGCTTAATTTTCTATTATACCTTTATAGCACAAAAGGAAGCTAATTGCTCCCTTTATCAAGCTATTTTACATCTTTATTACTGTTGTAGTCAAGTAAATAGTTTTTTACAATGCTTTTTGCTATCTCTAGCCAAGCTGGTCAGCCAGAAATTCTGCTGCTGCACCCGCCAGCTTTTCGGCAATCTCAGACTTATCGGCTTTTTCATCGTAAACACACAGTATAACGGCTCCCGCGCTATCACCATCATGCACTATTACTGCTATTGCCTGCGCTTCACAGTCAGCTTTATCGTCCTTTACCACAGGTATCAGGGTATCGTCTTTTTTACTGTACAATACACTTTTTCTCTTATCCATAATATTCTCGAGCTCTTTTGACAAAGCCTTGCCTATATAATTTTTGTGGTTTTTGCCGGCTGCCGCTATTATCTCATCCCTATCCGTCACACATACCATGGCTCCTGTTACCTTTGACAGGCTCTGTGCATATGCCTGTGATATATTCTTCAGGCTTCCTACCTGCGAATACTTCTTTAGCACTATCGTCTCGTCCGCATCCATATATATTTCCAGTGGGCTTCCCTCTTTTATATGCAGCATCCTGCGAAGCTCCTTTGGTATGACTATTCTGCCGAGGGAATCTACTCTTCTGGTCAATCCTGTGATTTTCACTTTATTGTCCTCCGGTTACTTTTTTGCATTTGCATTCATGCTTTGGAGGTAGTATATGGGAATTTGAATAAAATATACATTCGATATGCACTGATACAGTGCTCTTTCATAATAGCTTTCATAATAGCTTTTATAATGTCACGGTATGTTTTGAATTTGATAAGGTATCTATATCCGTCAGCTCACGCTCATCTGCGATATCCACATATACACAGTCATACTTCTTTGCCACACTTCTGCCACCCTTATCACCCTCCAGTGATAAAAGCTGCGAGATAAGCGATGAATGAAATACACACGGATTACCTACGGTATCTCCACAGCGAAGTGAAAAAACTGATTTCATATTTCCTTTATTTTCAAGCACTTTATCTATTAATTTAATCACGCTTTGACTTTTTAAATATGGCTGGTCAGCTACTGCAAACATGTAGTAGTCCTGCATACCAGTCTTTTTCTGCTCCTGCACCGCCATAATTCCTGCTTTTATGGTGTAGGATATGCCTTTTTCGCTGTCCGGACTTAAGACTGCATGGCAATCCGGGATACATGCGCAGTAGTCCAGTATTTCCCGATAACGTGTAACAACGGTTATATCTATGACCGGGTTATTCGATTCTGCATTTTTTGTCTTTTTTCCAGGCTTTTTTGATAAACCGGTGTCTGTGCCAATATAAGTATCAATAACAGTATCAGCATCCATTTCATCACTGTCTAAAGGCTTATTAGTTCCGGTATTTTTTAATTTATTATATCTATCCTTAATTTCTATCAAGTGGTCAAGCAGATGCCTGTACATAGGTTTTCCATTCAGCTCATAAAACAGCTTGTTACTTCCAAAACGGCGGCTGTTTCCAGCCGCCATGTATATGATATGAATCATTTCACTCTAAGGTCCTTCTCTTGCCAGTCAGGGTCTGCCATTCCCATAAGTATTTTCTCAGGAGTAAACGGAACTGTCCTGTGCCACACACCTGTTGCGCGATAAATGGCATGTGCCAGTGCAGGAGCCGGTGTATTGATAACTATCTCGCCGATTGACTTGACTCCAAATGGGCCTGAAGGCTCATAGCTTGTCTCAAATTCGACGTTGATATGTCCCACATCCTGTCGTGTCGGTATCTTGTACTGCATGAAATCATTTTCTGCGATTTTACCACCGGCATTGTAGGTGACATTCTCATAAAGTGCCATGCCGATTCCCTGACCTATGCCACCCTCTGTCTGTACACGCGCAAGGTTTGGATTGACCGGAATTCCACAGTCCACGACAGCCTGATAATCAAGTATTTTAACTGCCCCTGTCTCCTTATCAAGCTCTATCTCGACCATGCCTACCATGTACGGAGGCGGTGAGACAGGTGATGAATATGTGGCGGTGACATCTACAGGTATCGTGTTGTTGACCTGTGCTTTTGTTGCTATATCGGAAAGACTTACGGAAACTGCCCCATTGTCTGCACCGTCCGGATTTATGATATACACCTCTTTACCGTCGAAATCCACCTCTGAAGCAGCACAGCCCAGCAGCTGTGCACCGATTTTCTTTATATTTTCACGAAGCTCAAGTGCTGCATTCTGTGTGGCCATTCCTGTGATGTAGGTGGTTGATGAGGCATATGAACCCGAGTCATAAGGAGAAGCATCTGTATCCGCTCCAAACACTGTTATATCATCCGGCTCACAGTCGAGCACCTCAGCCGCCATCTGCGCAAGTATTGTATCACAGCCTGTTCCCATGTCTGCCGCACCTATCATCATATTGTAGGTGCCACAGTCTGAAAGCTTTAATGTACACGAGCCGACATCTACATTGGATATGCAGGAGCCCTGCATTGCAAGTGCCATGCCTGCCGCACGAACCTTGCCATTTCCCATGTCGCGGACAGGATACTTTTCTGCCCAGTGGAAATTGTCTGCGCAGTGCATTATGCATCTGTCGAGTGCACATGCATTGGCTGTCTCGCCAAAATATGCCGGCATAAACATGCCCTCACGTACAATATTTTTCAAACGAAGCTCAACCGGGTCTATATGCAGCTTTTCAGCAAGCTCATTGACCGTTGATTCAAGTGCAAATATACCCTGTGTGGCTCCATAGCCTCTGTATGCTCCTGCCGCCTGCACGTTTGTATACACAACATCGCATGAAAATCTGGTTGCCTCGCAGCCTCCTGTATAAAGCGGAAGCGATTTATGACCGGAAAGTCCTACTGTTGTAGTGCTATGCTCTCCGTATGCTCCACCATTTGACAGCGTATAAAGATCTATCGCCCTTATATGACCATCTTTCATCGCTCCAAGACGCACGGTAACTTCCATCTCATGACGCGGTGACGCGATAGTCTGACACTCTTTTCTGCTGTAGATTATCTTGCTCGGACGTTTTGTCTTCCAGGTAACAAATGCCGGATACACCTCACAGACTGCTGTCTGCTTGGCACCGAAACCGCCTCCGATACGCGGCTTTTCAGCACGCACCATGGACTTTGGAATGTCGAGTGCATTTGCCAGTATTCGGCGCAGGTGGAAAACTATCTGTGTCGAGCTGATACAGTGAAGTCTGCCGTATCTGTCTATCTCACAGTATGCCCTGCAGGTCTCCATATATGCCTGCTGCGCTGCCTTTATGCGATATGTGTGTTCAATTATCTCATCACACTCTGACAGAATTTTCTCCACGTTTCCATGCTCATCCTCCTCGTGGTGAATGAGATTGCGCTTTACATCGCCTGTATCTATGCTGGATGACCAGTCATCCTCAGGATGCACGAGCACCTTGTTATCCAGCGACTTTCTGAAGTCAAGCACCGGCTCAAGCACCGTGTACTTTACTTTTATCATGTTAAGAGCCTTGTCCACTGCCTTTTCAGATTCTCCGACCACTATAGCGACGGCGTCACCTACGCTTCTCACATGGCGGTCAAGGATTAATCTGTCATATGGTGACGGCTCCGGAAATGTCTGGCCTGCGATAGAAAAACGCTTTTTCGGAACATCCTCCCAGGTGTATACTGCGACCATGCCCGGCACCTTAAGAGCGATATCTGTCTTTACATCCTCGACAATTGCATTTGCATATGGGCTTCTAAGAAGCTTTATGACAAGCGCATCACGCGGTGTGATGTCATCGGTAAATACCGGCTTTCCGAGTAAAAGCTGGCTCGAGTCCTTTTTAGGTATACATTTTCCAACCGCGTGGTAATCCCTTCTGGCGCGGTTGAAGCTGTTTTCATTAGTTTGATTTGTGCTCATCCTGCCACTCCTTTCCGATATCCTCTCCATAGACGCCTGCCTCAAGATTAAGAGGTGCGCCCTCTTTCTTACTGTTTAAGAAATTTCTGATTGAGCGCAGCTGACTCTGATATCCTGTACAACGGCACAGATTTCCTGAAAGATATTCAAGAATTTCCTCGTCAGTCGGGTCTGGATTTTCTCTCAGAAGCGCCACAATATTTACAATATAACCCGGATTACAGAAGCCGCACTGATCCGCTCCCTGTGCAGCAAAAAATCCTGTAAACTGCTTAGCTTCCTCCTCAAGTCCCTCGAGGGTGTCCACCGCTCTGCCGTCTGCCCTGCCTATCGGCGTACTGCATGACAGCACTGGCTTTCCATCCAGAAGCACTGTACAAAGACCGCAGTTGCCTGACTCACAGCCTCTCTTCACCGAAAAGCAATTGTGCTTACGGCAAAAGTCTAAAAGTACCATATCCTGGTCTACCGAGTCGGTTATTAACTTTCCATTTAATTTTATTTTAACATCCATATATATGAATTCCTTCCTACTTAATGCTCGTGCTTAATATCATCGCAGATGTCAAGCGACTGTGTAACAGCGCGGCGTGTAAGCACCCTGCAGATTATCTCTCTGTACTCAGCCCCTGCCCTTATATTGCTTCCAAAACGGATATGCTCTGCAACATATTCGGCAAATTTATCTATTTTGGCATTGGTTTCGGAGTTATCTGTCAAGGCTGCATTACCATCTGTCTTTGCATCTGCTATGCCATCGAGTATGCCCTCCTCATCCCACACAGGCTCTGCCATATATGGTGATGCTCCGATAACCGCCACATACCTGCCGCTTCTGTTTGCCACTGCACATGTGAGCACCGGAAAGTCTGTTGACTGGTTTCTCTGGCTTAAGTATACTACGCCCTTTGCATTTTTCGGTACTATTACTGACACAAGCACATCGCGCGTGGTTCTTGGAAGTGCCGCAAACTCATCCAAATCCATAATTCCCGCCTTGTGAAGCTGCACCTTTGCTCCCAGTGCCCTGAAAATCGTCATGACATCTGAAAATCCGAATCTGCCCCAGATGCTTCCTCCGACAGTTGCCACATTTCTAAACTGCACTCCAACGATATGTCTGACCGACTCTGCGATTGCGCCGTGTGTATATGCATTCAGTGCTTCATGAGTCTCTATCTGCCTGAGTGTTGCATATGCGCCGATTCTAAACTCGTTCTCATCCTCATCAATTTGGTCAAGCCCGAGGTCGCACAGATCAATTGCCGTGCCAAGCGTCTTATTTTTCATTTTGAGCCAGAGCATGCCGCCCAGCACAAAATTCGGTTTTTTCTGATAAAGCTCATAAGCTTCATCAAGGCTTTGCGCCCTCACATACTGATTGTAATAAAACATATTTTTCTCCTGTTATCCTGTTATATAGGTAACTATCAGTTACCTCATTTCGATTTCATACATCGCTTCCCACCTGATGTCATGCTCCTTCATAAAGGCTATGAGGCATTCCCTGTCAGAAAGCTCTGCTCTCCATGCCAGTCCGCAGCCCGCTGATATGACAGACGGAAGAGGAATTGTGCGCCCTGGAATACCACATGCCTTGCCCTTGATATCAAGCTTCAACGGTGCTGTGGTAGTCTCGAAGGTGATGATTAGCCGTTTTTTCTTTTCTCTTGCCAAATTTTTATCCATTACCTCACACCTTGTATAACTCTAAGGACTTACAATAAGAGATGCCCCAGCCATCTTTTCTGCGATATCATACATGTTGGTCACCTCTCCGACTGCAAGCTTATCTGACAGCTCATAGTAATTCAGACAGGTTCCGCAGGTAAGAATTTTCACCCCACGGCTCTTAAGCTCCTTTAAATCCTCAAGTGACTCTGAGCCCTCACAGGTCAGCTTTGCTCCTCCATTGTAGAAAAGCATGGTTTCAGGCGGGTTGTCCTGCTGCGAAAGTGCGTAGATAAAGCCCTTTATAAGTACCTTGCCAAGCTCCTCGCTGCCCTCTCCCATATATGAAGAGCGAATTACAACAAC
>OKTS01000923.1_pt1 | contig 11028 bp, 9 predicted proteins | sample 1606331 | NCBI WGS metagenome assembly OKTS01 (sample SAMEA3879564, study PRJEB24766) | human gut metagenome | biome: human-associated habitat; feature: feces | place: USA | collected 1985/1987 | reverse complement strand
CATAACCATTATCTTCATAACAATCTTTAATTGTTTTTAAAACTTCTTCTTCATTTAAATATCCTGCTTTAAATTGATCTTGAATACGTGCAAATGTTTCATCATCAACTTCATAAATACCATCTGCTTTTAATTTTTCCATGTATTCTTTAACCTTATCACCATCTTTTCCAGACATATACCATACAAGTCTTTCTAAGTTACTTGATACTAAAATATCCATTGCTGGTGCATTTGTTTTAAAGAATTCCCTATTAGCATCATATTTACCTGTTGTAAAGAAATCAGTTAAAATATTATTCTTATTAGATGCGGTAATAAATTTATTAACAGGAAGACCCATATTTTTCGCAAACCATCCTGCCAAACAGTTTCCAAAGTTTCCACTAGGCACACAGAAGTTTACTTGATCACCCATTTCAATTTCTTTATTTCTTACAAGTTCAAAATAACTATGGAAATAATATACGATTTGTGGAATCAAACGTCCTACATTAATTGAGTTAGCTGAAGATAAGAAAACATGATGTTGATCACTTACTTCTTTTAACATTTTATCTCCAAACGCTACTTTTACAGCACTTTGCGCATCATCAAAGTTACCATGAATTCCAACAACTTTAACATTTTTTCCTTCTTGAGAAACCATTTGTTGTTGTTGAATCGCACTTACTCCATCTAATGGATAAAATACTTTAATACATGTTCCTTCAACATCTTTAAATCCTTCTAAAGCAGCTTTACCAGTATCACCACTTGTTGCTGCTAAAATCATGACTTCACGATCTTCTTTTAATTGTTTTAAAGATAAAGTCATTAAATGTGGTAATAAAGATAATGCCATATCTTTAAAAGCAGCTGTTTGTCCATGGAATAATTCAGCTACATAAACATCTCCTGCTTTTTTTACAGGAACAACAATTTCTGGAAATAAACCTTTTCCATATGCATTTAAACATGCTTGATGGATAAGTTCTTTACCATCTTCAGGAACAAAAGTTGAAATCACCTCTGTTGCTAAATCTACATAATTTAATTGAACTAATTTATTTAAATCTAATTTTTAACAATCCCCCATCATCACCAATTCCTTGTACAATTGCTTGATAGAAATTGATTTGATCTTGATGATTACGCGTACTTACATATGTCTTATTCATCGCTATATCCTCCAATAATTGAATTTATTATATTGAATATTGTATACAAAGTCAACAATCCAAGATTTTATTATTAATATAATATAAGGAAAGAAACTATGAGAAAAAATTGACTACTGTATACAATCATGCTATTATATCAAAAAAGTAAAGAAAGCGAGGCTTAACTATGATAACCATTAAAACTATTATTGATGCATTTAAAAAATAAAGCTCAAGAATAATGGTTTGTTTATGTTAAGTTTTCAATAGACCATTTGGTCTATTTTTATTATAAGGGGGACTATCATGAAAATAGGTGTTATTGGACTTGGTACTGTAGGATATGGGGTCATTGAAATTCTTACAAATGAAAAAACACGTTTAGAAAAAGAAATGAAACAAGAAATTGTTGTTAAATACGGGTGTGGTCTTGAAGAAGTAGACTTACCTAAGGAAATTATCTATACAAAAGATTATCATGATGTTATTAATGATGAGGAAATTGATGTCGTGGTTGAACTTATTGGGGGAACAACAATTGCGAAAAACATTATCTTAGAAGCATTAAATAACAAAAAACATGTAGTTACAGCTAATAAAGCTTTATTAGCTCATTATGGAAAAGAAATTTTTCAAACTGCTAAAGCAAATGATGTACATATTTTCTATGAAGCTTCTGTAGGCGGAGGTATTCCTGTTCTAGCAAGTCAAAAAGAAAGTTTGATTGCAAATAACACTAAAGAAATTGTTGGTATTTTAAATGGAACAACAAACTTTATTTTAACTTTAATGGAAAATGAAAATCTTGATTTTGATGAAGCCTTATCAATTGCAGATGGTTTAGGATATGTTGAAGCTAATCCTGCTTTAGACTTAGATGGAATTGATGCTGCTCATAAAATTTGTATCTTAGCACAAAATGGTTATCAAAAATTTGTTGATTTTGATCAAATTCAAGCAAGTGGTATTCGTAATGTGACAAAGCTTGATATGGACTATGCTAAAAAATTAGGTTATCGTTTTAAAATGATTGCTCAAGCAAAACCAGTAAAAGATGGTTTAGGAATTGATGTTTCCGCAACACTTGTTAATTTAAATGAACTTGTCGCTAATGTTATGGATTCTTACAACGTTGTTGAAATCGATAACGATTATGTTAATAACATCATCTATTATGGTCGTGGTGCTGGACGTTATGTCACTGCTTCAGCTGTTGTCAGTGATATCATGAAAACACACCAAGTAGAAAGATGGTCACATGATTATGAAGATTGTAAACATGTTTACCCTATTTCTTCTTCACGCTATTATGTAAGAGCATCTAAACCTGTAGATATTCCTTATGAAACATACTATAGTGAAAAAGATGATCATATTTATATAACAGAAGAAATTGAATTAGCTGATTTAAAAAATAAATTAAATGATGAAAATGCTGTTATTTTCAAAGTAAGAGGATAAGGAGATTATAAAAATGAAAAAATTTAAAATTGCTATTGTAGGTGCTACTGGTGCCGTTGGTCGTGAAATGTTAAGATGTGTTTTCCAATTTAACTTTCCTTTTGAAAGTATTAAATTATTAGCTTCTGCAAGAAGTGCTGGAAAAGAAATCGAATTTGAAGGACATAAATTTGTTGTTGAAGAATTAACTGAAAACAGTTTTGAAGGTGTTGAAGTTGCTTTCTGGTCTGCTGGTGGAAGCATTTCAGAAAAATATATGAAATATGCCGTAGAAGCTGGATGTGTCAATATTGATAATACTTCACATTTTAGAATGGATCCTAATGTTCCTTTAGTTGTACCTGAAGTAAATGGTGAAGCATTAAAAGATCATCATGGAATTATTTCTTGTCCAAACTGTACAACTATTATGATGTGTAGTGCATTAACAAGATTAAATGATGAATTTGATATCGAAAGAATTGTTGTTTCTACTTATCAAGCTGTATCAGGTGCTGGTGTAGCTGGTATGGAAGAATTATATCGTCAAAGCCAAGAAGTTTTAGATGGTAAAGAACCTGTTGCTAAAACATTACCTTGTGCTGGAGATAAAAAACATTTTCCAATTGCTTTCAACTGTATTCCTCAAGTTGATAAATTTGATTTATCAAATGGATATAGTAAAGAAGAAATGAAAATGGTTAATGAAACTAAAAAAATCTTCAATAAAGATATTGAAGTCAATGCGACTTGTGTACGTGTTCCTGTTTTACGTGGACATAGTGAATCAATCTATATTGAAACTAAAAAATCAATCGATATGGATAAAGTCTTTGAATTATTAGGAAATAGTACAGGTATCGATTTATGTGATGATTTAGCTAACCAAGTATATCCAATGCCAACAAGCTTTATTGGTGATGAATTAACTCACGTTGGACGCGTTAGAAAAGATTTATATAAAGATAACGCTTTAAGTTTATGGATTACAGGTGACCAATTAATGAAAGGTGCTGCTTATAACTCTGTAGACATCGGATTAAAAATGATTGAATTAGGTTTATTAAAATAAAAGGCAATGACCTCCAATGGAGGTCATTTTTATTGTTCAATTGTTTTAATGACTTTTGCTGGAACACCTGCAATCAGGCTATTTTCTGGCATATTTTTAGTCACCACTGCTCCTGCTGCAATCACACACCCCGCACCAATGGTAACTCCTGGCATCACAGAAACATTGGCTCCAAACCAACAATTATTTCCTACTTTAATTGGTAAAGCTTTTTCTAGTCCTTGATTTCTTCTTGTATAATTCAATGGATGATTCGCTGTATAAAACCCACAAGAAGGACCAATAAAAACATGATCACCTATTTCAATGGATGCCCCATCCATAAAATAGTTATTAATGTTCACAAAAACATTCTTTCCTAATTTTATATTTTTTCCATAATCTGCTGTAAAAGGACTTAACAAAACAAGATTCTCTGGAAAATATCCTAAAATCTTTTCAATTATTTCATTTCTTTTTTCATCACTTGGTTTTAATTGATTTAATGCAAAGCATAAATCCTGACAAACTAATCTTTGATCTATGAGTTCTTGATCATTATTCGCATCATACCATAAACCTGCTTCCATCTTTTCTTTTTCAGTCATATTCAACACTCCTTTTTCAACTATTATATCTTTTAAATAAAATACCTCAACAAAAAATATAAAATTTACCACATGCTTTTCATCGTCAGGAACAAATGCTTTTTCCATATCATATTTTTGAGACAACTTGTTATAACATTCTTTACAAATTTGTGGTGCTACAATAGCTTCTCTAATTTCACTAGGAATTTCCCAACGCCCAAGTACAACTTGATCTTCCTTTTTTCAATTTTTTTCAGACAATTTCCATAATAATCTTCATAAAGATACTCTATAGTTTCATATTTATTCCTATCATATCTACATGAACTATCAAGGCATGCATTAATAATTTTCTTGCAAGTATTTACGCTTATCTCAGATTTTTAAAACATGGTAACTGCTGTTTCTACAACCTCATTCATTCCATATCCAATAACATGATTACTCATCATCTTCATCTTCCTTCTGCCTTATTTTATCATCGTTCTCTCACTATTTCATTGGCTGGATTGCCCAAACAGTTGACAAACTGTTTTATACTGTTATATACTGTTTATAGATGGAGGAGGACTTATATGCGCATAATTATTAATCACTCATCTATGATTCCAATTTATGAACAAATTGTCGATCAGATAAAGAAACAAATCAATAACCACACTTTAAAAGAAAATGATGCTTTGCCTTCTGTAAGAAGTCTTGCTAAAGAATTACAAATTAGTGCTCTTACTGTAAAAAAAGCCTATGATTTTTTAGAAAACGGAGGTCTTACTAAAACAATTCATGGTAAAGGAACTTTTATTCTTGCTGTTAATGAAGAAACACTTCTAGAAGAAGCACGAAAAGAGATAGAAAATTATTTAGAAAAAGCCATTCAAAAAGGAAAACAAGCTGGTGTGAGTTATGAAGAAATTAAAGAAATGCTAGAACTATTAATGGAGGAGTAATATGTTAAAAGTTAATCATATTCAAAAAACTTATTCACATTTTCATTTAGATTGTTCATTAGAAATACAACCCGGTTCCATTACTGGAATAATAGGAAAAAATGGTTCAGGAAAAACTACACTTTTTAAAGCCATTTTAAATCTCATTCATATCGATTCTGGTGATATTACACTTTTAGATAAAGATTATAAAGATGTTGATAAAAATAAAATTGGTTGTACACTAGCTAATATTTCTTTATGTGAATATCTTAAATTGAAAGATTTAATGAATCTTTTAAATAACGCCTATAAAGATTTTGATTTAGATTACTTTCTACAAAAATGTAAACAATATCAATTTCCTTTAGATAAAAAAATCAATGAATTCTCTACCGGTATGAAAGCAAAACTCAATGTTTTAATTGCCTTATCACATCATGCCTCATTTCTTATTCTCGACGAACCAACAAATGGTTTAGATGTTCTTGCTCGAGAAGAAATCATTGACTTAATTCGAGAATTTATGGAAGAAGATGAAAACCGTTCAGTTTTAATTAGTTCTCATATTTCTTCTGATTTAGAAGGTCTATGTGATGATATTTATATGATTGATGATGGCAAGTTTATATTCCATGAAACAACGGATTGTTTATTAGATCAATATGGTTTATTAAAATTAACAGAAGAACAATTTAATCAAGTAGATCATAATTACTTTATAAAGACGAGAAAAGAAAATTATGGTTATACTGCTTTAACAAATCAAAAACAATTCTATCAAGAAAACTATCCAGAAATTATTATTGAAAAGAATAATTTTGATACTTTATTTTCTATGATGTTAAGGGGTGAATAAAATGAAGGGACTATTTATTAAAGATTTTTCATATATCAAAGAAAGCAAATTACTCTTTCTCTTTCTTGTTTTATTTGGTTTTGGCTCTTCTTATTTCTATAAGAAACCCACCTTTGTTTTAGGTTATTTCAGTGTATTTCCAGGTATCATTTTAATGAGTACAATTAGTTATGATAGTATCAATCATGGCTTTACATCTTTATTTACTTTGCCTATAAAAAAAGAAGATTATCTTAAACAAAAATATAGCTTAGGTATTTTATTAGGATTACTTTTTCTATTCTTTGCGATTTGTATTTCAAGTATAGGTTACTATCGTATTCAACAATCATTTCATTTTCTAAATAGTGATTTTCTACAAGGTTGCCTACTAACACTTATGTTTTCTTATTTTGTGATTGCAATCATAACTCCTGTAGGAGTCTACTTTGAAGCACAAAGAAGTCAACTTGCAATGATCATTGTTTTTGGTGGTATCTTCTTATTTGTAGCTCTAATTTATTTTCTAACAAAATTCATTGGTTTTGATTTAGAAACAATTATTGATTCACTTATAGAAAATCATTTATCTATGGTAACACTTGCAACTGTTATATTCACATTCATCTGTAATATAATTTCTTATCACATTAGTTTAAAACTTTTAAACAAAAAAGAATATTAAAAAATGCTCCGTTCAAATGAACTTGAGCATTTCTTTTATTATAAATCACAAATTCCTTTACCTTCTCCATAAACATCATACCAATCACTATTGAAATCATTCACTGCTTTTTCAATACTTGGATTCGCAAAGATTTGTTTTAAGACTTCTACTGGCGCTGTGATTGCTTGACTTCCATAATTGAAGGCGTCTCTTACTTGTTGTACCCCTTTAAAGCTTGCTGCTAATATCTTACAATCATAACCATCTTGTACGATTCTATTAGATAATTCATTGATCAGTTCCATTGGATCATTTCCTAGGTTTCCTATTCTATTGACATAAGGTGCAATATAATCTGCTCCTGCTGCCAAGGCCATATAGGCTTGCATCAAATCATAAACAGCTGTCGCTGTCACATTGACTCCTTCTGCTTTTAGTTTTTTGATGGCTTTGATTCCTTCATATGATACGGGTACTTTGATATAGACTTGATCATCGATTTCTTCTAGAATACGATGAGCTTCTTTAACGATTTTATCACATTCTTTTGAAATGACTTGAATATGAAGACTTCTTTCTTTTCCTATGATTTTTCTTACTTCTTTCATATGTTGAAAGAAGTCTTTTGGACTAGTTTTCTTTACGATTGAAGGATTGCTTGTTACTCCTACAATTGGCATATATTCTACTGCTTCTTTTATATCTTCTAAGTTTACTGTATCAATTATAAATTCCATTTTCTTTTCTCCTATAATGTTTGTTCAGTTCTTCCAATAATATCATCTTGTGTTGCTTTTGATAACACATTAAAGAATGCGGAATAGCCAGCAACACGAACAATTAAATCTTTATGCTTTTCAGGATGTGCTTGGGCATCTAATAACGTTTCTTTAGAAACAACATTGTATTGAACATGATAACCTTTTAATCGATTGAAGAAGGTTTTAATCAACATTTCAATCTTTTCTTTATTTTCTTCTTTCGATAATAACTGAGGTGTTACCTTTTGATTTAATAAAACACCACCCGTAATTTCATGTGTTGGTAATTTAGAAACAGATTTAAACACAGCAGTTGGTCCTTTTTTATCCATCGCATGAGCTGGTGAACATCCCTCAGCAAGAGGTGTATGTGCTTTTCTTCCATCTGGAGTAGCCATTGTGCCATAACCTTGTCCAACGTTGGCAGAAATACTTGAAGTACCAGCATAACGAATCCCACCGATTGGACCTCTTCCATAACGAGTATTTGGATATTTTTTCATTTCATCAATATAAATATTATAAACATCAACTACTAATTGATCGACTTCATCAATATCATTACCATACTTAGGTGCATCATTAATCAACATTTCTTGAATTCTTTGACTTTCTTTGCTTGTATAATCATCTAAAATCGCATTCCATAATTCTTCAGGCGTAATTTTCTTTTCTTCAAAGACAAGTTTTTTAATAGCTGCAAGACTATCTGCCATATTCGCAATTCCTACTTGTAACCCTGAAATAAAATCATAAACAGCGCCACCTTCTTTGATTGTTTTTCCACGACCAATACAATCTTCTGTCAAGGCTGAGCATAAAACATCAGGAACATCTCTTTCAAGTGCTAAATCAATCGCATTTTCAACAATCACTGACATACGTGTCAAATGACGCATTCCTTTTTCAATCGCTTTAAAGAGTTCATCATAAGATGTCATATCTTTAAAGTAACCACTACCTTCAAAGAATCGTTTTCCAGAAGTCATATCTACCCCATCATTCATTGCCATTAATAAAATACGTGGGAAGTTCATATAAGACATCCCTGTACAACGATAACCCCATTTACCAGGAACTGCTGTTTCAACACAACCAATCGCTGAATAGTTATATGCATCTTCTTCTTTGACACCCTTTTCAATAAATGATGGAATAATGATTTCGTCATTATTGAATGCAGGCATTCCTGTACCAAGTTTCATGACTTCAATAGCTTCATCCAAAAAAGCTTTTGGCATATTTTTATGATATCGCACTGTTAAGTTTGGTTGTGGTAAACGTGTTTGGGCAACTGATTTTAATACTAAATATGAAAGTTCATTCGTTGCATCTTTTTTATCAGGTGTTTGTCCACCAATGGTTACATTTTGATACATTGGGCTTCCGGCACTTGAAAAAGTATGAGCTTGTGAACGCACCTTATTGATTGTTAGAGTTTTGATCCATAAGTTATCTAATAATTCAATAGCTTGTTCTTCTGTTATATTATGAAGATCTTTATCATGCTTATAGTAAGGATAAATATATTGATCAAAACGTCCATAAGATAAAGAATGTCCATTTGATTCAATTTGTAGAATTAATTGAATAAACCATGTTGATTGAATCGCTTCATAGAAAGTTTCTGCTTTTTCATAAGGAACTTTCTTACAAATACGTGCAATTTCTTCTAATTCTTCTTTTCGTTTCCCATCAGCACTTTCTGCAAGTTCTAAAGCAAGATCACTGTAACGTCTTGCAAATGTTTTAACTGCATCAATGACAATTAAAACAGCTTTATAAAATTGATACTTATCAATATTTTCAGGCATACATAAATCAAGTTTTTCTTTTAAATCTTTAACTCTTTCTTCATATCCTTTTAAACCTTTTTGTAAAACTTGTTGATAATCTACCGCTAGATGCGCATCTCCAGAATTAAGTTTCCCTTCCATTCCAAAGAAACCTGTTTCCATATAAACACTCACTTCATCTGGAAGCAAAGCGCCTCCTTTACTTCTTAAATTATTATTTTCCCAAAATGGAGCAATTGATCTTAATTCTTCTTTTGTTTCTTCTGTAATATAGAAAACATCCCCATCTCTTTTTTCAAATAAATCAAGTTCATTCATCACAAATTCCATTGTATACTCTGGAAAGATGGGTGCATCTCTATTTGATGAAGCTTGATTTCCTACAATCAAAGTATCTTCTTCAATATAAATAGGCATCTTTTCTAAGATGTTTTTTAACATATACGCTCTTTTCATAATTGGCGGTTCATTTAAATGTTCTTTATATGCCTCTGTCGCAAGGAGTGCTCTTTTTGCACAGATATATGGTTTTTTATCTAAGACTTCTTCTCTAAAATGATTCATTCTTGATGTAAGTTCACCAAAGTGTTCACTATTCTTCATTTTTCTTTCCTCAACTTTCATTCGTAAGTTTTTATTCTTTCTTTTGCAATTAAATTATATAATAAGCAAAAAATAAGTCAATATTATTTTCATAAATAAACAATTTTAGTTTCATTTGAAACTTATAAAAAGATATGTTAGGATATTAGCGAGGAGAAAAACTATGGAAAAAGGATTAATATTTAATATACAAAAATTTAGTATTCATGATGGTCCAGGTATTCGTACGACTGTTTTCTTTAAAGGCTGTCCTTTAAAATGTAAATGGTGTTCAAATCCTGAATCCCAATTACATAAACTACAAATACTTTACGATTTTGAAAAATGTGCTCATTGTAAGAAATGTTTACTTAACTGCCCAAAACAAGCAATTACCGAAAAAGAAAACCATATGATCTTTAATCATGATAAATGTATTGGCTGTCTACAATGTGTCAATCATTGTCCAACTAAAGCATTAAGTCATGAAGGAGACTTTAAAGAAATTCAAGAAATTGTGGATGTCTGCATGCAAGATATTGATTTTTATGAAGAATCTAATGGTGGTGTAACTATCTCTGGGGGTGAAGGTATGGCACAACCTGAATTTCTAGAAAAGCTTGTTTTATCTCTTAAAGAAAAAAATCTCCATGTCGCCATTGAAACAACGGGATATATTCAACAAGAAACATTTCAAAAACTAGCCCCTTTATTTGATCTTTTACTCTTTGATGTAAAACATTATGATCGACTTCAACATTTTGAAGGAACAGGTGTTTATAATGATTTAATTGTTGAAAATCTTCAATGGGCTATTCAACATCAACTTAATGTTTTACCACGCATTCCTGTTATTCCTGATTTTAATGATTCTTTAGAAGACGCTCAAGGAATCAGTGATTTATTAAAAGCATTAAATATTCAAAAAGTACAACTTCTTCCTTTTCATCAATTTGGTGAAAAGAAATATGACTTATTAAATAAAGAATATACTTTAAAAACTTATCAAGCATATCACGAAGAAGACTTGAAAGATTACCAACAAATCTTTTTAGATAAAGGTATTGATTGTTTCTTTTAAGTATTTAAAAAGCTATCAACGAGGATAGCTTTTATTATTTTTATACTTAATACTTGTATCATATAAAATATTTAATACAAGCTGTGAATTATTAAAAACACTTTTATTTTTAGTATGCTTTTTCACATTTAAAATATCTTTTCTTTCTAAATTT
>OKTS01000915.1_pt1 | contig 11114 bp, 10 predicted proteins | sample 1606331 | NCBI WGS metagenome assembly OKTS01 (sample SAMEA3879564, study PRJEB24766) | human gut metagenome | biome: human-associated habitat; feature: feces | place: USA | collected 1985/1987 | reverse complement strand
TCCGTCAACTGTGATGGAATCTTCTCCTGCTACTACTTTGTCAGCCAGAGCATATCTTCCCTGAGTTGAGTCATATTTTAATAAGTGAGCCAGCATTTTCGGGGATGTAAGGTCGTTGATAGCAACGATTTCAAATCCTTCTGCTCCAAACATCTGACGGAATGCCAGACGACCAATACGGCCAAATCCATTAATTGCAACTTTTACTGCCATGATAAATTCCTCCTATGAAATAAATGGTTGATTATGGCGTTTGTTAAAGAAACGTCAACCTATTGCATATTGTATCGAATCTCGTACAAAAATTCAAGGGGATTTTATAAAAAACATCAGAAATTTCTATTTAAAAGGAAATGAAACCATAGCATATGCGATTTTTGCATGCTATAATAATGTCAATCCATACAAAGGAGGATACAAAAATGTCAAATCAGATCTTATGGGACTGCCATATGCATTCTTCTTTTTCTGCTGACTCAGACACATCTATGGAAGATATGATCCGCGAAGCAATCTGCCGGGGTCTCACCGGCATCTGTTTCACAGAGCATCTGGATCCTGATTACCCACCTACACCGGATAATGAAATATTTGAGCTGGATCTTGATGGATACAGAGAGACTCTTTTTAGACTCCGAGAAAAATATCAGAAGGAACTACAGATTCATTTCGGTATTGAGCTTGGCCTTCAACCACATTTGAACAGTTATTTTCACAAGCTTTTGAAAACCATGCCGTTTGATTTCGTAATTGGATCTTCTCATATTGTACACGGATATGACCCTTATTATAAAGAATATTTTAAAGGGCGCGAAGAATCTGCATGTTACCGGGAATATTTTGAATCCATTCTCGAAAATCTGCATGCATTTTCTGAGATGGATGTATATGGACATATTGATTATATTGTACGCTATGGCCCGAATCAGAATAAATACTATACTTATGAACGTTACCAGGATATTCTTGATGAGATCCTGCGCACCGTCATTGCCAAGGGACGGGGAATTGAGCTGAATACCGGCGGTTTCCACTACGGCCTCGGAGAGCCAAATCCCTGCCGTGCAGTCATTCGCCGCTATCGCGAACTTGGTGGTGAGATCATCACTGTCGGTGCTGATGCACATGGACCGGAAAAGATTGCCTATGATTTCGATAAGGCTGCTGCAATACTTGCAGACTGCGGTTTTAAGTACTATACTGTATTCCAAAACCGTAAACCGGAATTTGTCAAATTATAATTTTCAGATAAAGATACAAAAGGAGGAGATCCATCATGGCAAAAAAACGTCTTCAGAAAAAGCGTGAAGCTGCCAAAGTTTCTGCTTTCCAGGCTGCTGCTGCGAAAGCAGAAACCCCGAAAATAACTACAAAAAAAGTTCAACCAATTAAGGTTGAAACAACAAAGACTGAACCTGTTAAAGTCGAGACTAAGAAAAAAGAGACTATCAAGGTTGAAACAAAGAAAGTCGAACCTGCTAAAGTTGAAACGCAAAAAGCTGAAGCTGTCAAAGTTGAAACAGCTAAGGTCGAATCAGCTAAGGTTGAGACTAAAAAAACAGAGACTGCCAAAGTCGAAACTACAAAAGCTGAACCAGTCAAACTGGAAAACAAGCGTGATGATGACCACATCTACTGTGAGCGTCTCTCCCATCATCTGGATGAGCTGAAATGGCTCTACTGCGAACTGTATCAGGACAATCCATATGTCACAATGCATCTGAATGATCTTCTGAAAGTTCTTAAGAAGTTTTATGATATGAGAAATGATGCCCTGAAAGAATCTGATCTGAATCGCGAAAAAGATCCGACATAGTATAAACGCAACGATCTCACCGGTATGATGATGTATGTCAACGCTTTTGCCGGTACTCTTTCCAATCTGGAATCCAAACTGGATTATATACAGGAATGCAATGTCAATTATCTGCATCTGATGCCACTCCTTGACTCCCCGAGGGGACGCAGTGACGGCGGTTATGCAGTTGCTGATTTCCGGAAGGTTCAGGAAGAACTTGGAACCATGGATGATTTTGCAGCACTGACTGCTGCCTGCCATAATCGCGGCATCAACGTCTGCCTGGACTTTGTCATGAACCATACATCCGAAGACCACGAATGGGCAAAACGCGCCCGTGCAGGAGAAAAAGAATATCAGGACCGTTACTTTTTCTTTGATAATTATGATATTCCTTCATTATATGAACAGACCTGCCCGGAAGTGTTCCCGACAACTGCACCTGGCAACTTCACCTGGCTGGAAGACCTTCATAAACATGTTATGACTACTTTCTATCCGTATCAGTGGGATCTGAACTACCGCAATCCGATCGTCCTGAACGAAATGATCTTTAACATGCTGTACCTGGCTAACCAGGGTGTAGATATTGTCCGTCTGGATGCTGTACCATATATCTGGAAGCAGCTTGGGACGAACTGCCGTAACCTGCCACAGGTTCACACCATCGTTCGTATCATGCGTATGATCTGTGAGATCGTATGCCCTGGCGTTCTTCTTCTCGGAGAAGTTGTCATGGCTCCTGAAAAAGTTGTTCCATATTTCGGAACTGTCGAAAAACCAGAATGTCATCTGCTGTACAACGTTACGACTATGGCAAGCACATGGCACACAGTTGCAACAAAAGATGTCTCCCTGCTTCGCCGTCAGCTGGATATCATCTCCGAACTTCCGAGAGATTATGTATTCCAGAATTATCTGCGTTGCCATGACGATATTGGATGGGGACTGGATTATGAATATCTTGAAAACTTCGGTATTCAGGAAGTACCTCATAAGAAATATCTGAATGATTTCCTTACAGGAAAATATCCAGATTCTTTTGCACGAGGAGAACTTTATAATGATGATCCGCGTCTTGGTGATGCAAGATTGTGCGGAACAACAGCTTCTCTCTGTGGTATTGAGCGTTTTGGATTTGAAGGAAATCAGGAAGGTGTGGACAGAGCTGTCCGTTATGATATTACACTGCATGCATTCATGCTCTCTCAGTCCGGTATCCCGGTAATCTACAGCGGCGACGAGATTGGTCAGGTGAATGATTATTCTTACAAAGATGATCCGGAAAAATCCGATGATTCACGTTATCTTCACAGAGGAAAATTCGACTGGAAGCTGGCTGAAAACCGTCATGATCCTGCTACTGTACAGGGCAAACTTTTCCCTATGCTTGATAAACTGGAGCATATCCGTTCAAGCCATGGTATATTCAACAGCAATGTGCCAATTCATACCATTGACACCTGGGATAATTCCATTCTTGCCTTTGTACGTGAGAATGATGAAGAAAAATTTATCGGAATCTACAATTTCAGCGAAAATGATAAAGTTGCATGGATCAATGAAGAAGATGGTATGTACACAGATCTTATCTCCGGACGTGAGATGGAAGCCAAAGGTGTGCAGATTCCTGCATTCGGATGCTATTGGCTGTGCAGAAATAAACAATAATTTTTAAGTACATAAATATTTAAAAAGGCTCCGGTCAGATTGACCAGAGCCTTTTTATTCGAATTTCTATTCTATTTGCGTAATTTATCAATAAATGCAGTAAATTTTCCTGGGTTTTCTTTATCCAGAGAACGTGCATAGATTCCCTTCAGCCAGACAGTGATCACATCGATCAGTACCGGTGCAAAGGTCATCAGTATAAATACCAGGATGATCATTCCAAAATCCAAAGAACCAAGAGAAAGCAGTTTCTGGAAAATAACGGCCGCCGCAAAGAATATAAACTGCATACCGTAAATGATCGTCTTACGATAGGTATTCAGTGGTGCATAAACGGTCTTCAATGCAGCCATATAGTTCCATCCCGTAACAAGAACACAGGCTGTATTCAACATTTCTGTGGAATGATATACATTCTGACAAACGAGCATGACCGCAAACACACACGATGTAATCGTGAGTGCTGCCGGAAACGCATTGATAAATACATGCCTCAGGAACGTATGATCAATCTTCTCGTAATTGTTTTCCTGTGCAAGCAGGAATGTCGGAATACCTACCGCACACGCGCTGATCAGTGACATCTGGATCGGTTCAAACGGATACGTATTTCCAAAGAAGATCGTCAGCAATGACAACATAACGGAAAACATCGTCTTGATCAGGAACATGGATGCCGCCGTACGGATGTTGTTTACGACTCTTCGTCCCTGATTTACAATATGCGGCATAGATGCAAAATTTGAATCCAGAAGAACGACATTTGCAATATTCTTTGCAGCATCACTTCCCTGTGCCATGGCAATACTGCAGTCAGCCTCTTTCAGGGCAAGAACATCGTTGACACCGTCACCAGTCATAGCTACTGTATGTCCCTGGGACTGCAGTGCCTGAACCATCGCTTTTTTCTGCTGTGGCGTCACCCGTCCGAACACGCTGTACTCTGCAACTGCATCCTGAAGTATCTCATCGGATGTCAATGTCGTCGCATCTACATATCTGTCGGCATTTTTAAGTCCGGCACGCTTTGCAATCGCTGCGACCGTCACCGGATCATCACCGGAAATGACCTTAAGATCTACCTCCTGGCTTTCAAAGAATGCCAGTGTATCTGGTGCTTCCTCTCTGATCACATCTGTCATAAGCATCAGTGCAAGCGGTTCCAGTCCCTCTGGAAGTTCTGTCCCTTCTACCATCTGGGAACTATGCGCCAAAACCAGTACTCGAAGCCCGTCTTCAGCATATGCCTGACATCGTTCTGTCAGCTCCTGGTTATCTTCTGGAAACAGGAACTGTGCTGCTCCCATCAAATATGTGCCTTTTTCTTCGAAAACGGCACCACTGTATTTTCTGTCGGAAGAAAATGGAATCACATGTTCCAGTGTCATACCCTGCTTTGCCGGAAAACGTTTACGCAATGCATCGATCGTTGCATTCTGATCTTTGAGTACGTACATCATATTGCACATGATCTCGCCGACTTCGTCCATAAATGCCGGACCTGCGTCTGTTTCATCTGCCGAAACCTCAGTTGCAGAAACTTCTGTTATTTCTGTATCGGATACTTCGGCTGCCTGTACTTCTGTCTGTCTGGATTCCGTATCCATTTCTGTCAGTTCTGCTGATTCCGTAATCTCGGCCAGTCCTGCATCGACTTCCGCATCCGTACTCATCTTTAGAAACTCTGTAAGGCTCCACACGCTCCACGCACATGGTTCCTTCGGTGATCGTACCAGTCTTGTCCAGACAAAGTGTGTCAACTCTGGCAAGCGTCTCAATACAATAGAGCTCCTGCACCAGTGTCTTCTTATTAGCAAGGACAAGTGCTCCAAGTGTCAGTGCAACGCTGGTCAGAAGAACAAGGCCTTCCGGGATCATACCAAGGACTCCGGCTACCATACTTACGATAGAATCCTTAAATGTATCTCCAACAATATAGTACTGCTTGTAAAACAACAACGCTCCAATCGGTACAATAATGATACTGATCACCTTCAGAATCGCATTCAGAGAATTCTTCAGTTCTGAATTGTGACGCTTGAATTCTTTTGCCTCACTGGTGATCTGGGCTGCATAGTTGTCCTTTCCGACATGAATGATCTGACAGTTTGCCTCTCCGGAAGTCACAAAACTTCCGGAAAAAAGCTCATCTCCCACATTCTTGGGAAGATTGTCTGATTCACCAGTCAAAAGAGATTCATTGACCTCTACACTGCCTTCAAGCACCCTCGCATCTGCCGGTACCTGATCACCGGTCTTGAGACAGACCACGTCATCCAGTACCAGTTCTTCTGTCGGAACGGTCCATTTCTGTCCTTCACGGATAACAACTGATTTTCTCGCTGTAAGGATTGCCAGCTTATCGATTGTTTTCTTGGCACGTATCTCCTGTGCAATACCGATCAGGGTATTGATAACAATGATACATACAAAAAATGCATTCTTATAAGAGCCAACCAGAAGTACAAGCACCAGAAGTACAAGGTTCAGAAAGTTGAAAAATGTCAGTGTGTTTTCTCTTATGATCTGCTTATAGGTCCGGGTATTCGGATTCTCGTCCGCATTAACCTTGCCTTCTGCAATTCGCTCATTTACCTGTTCATCTGTAAGTCCTGTCAACATTTCACCTCACAATTTACTGTTTGCTACAAATTAATATTTCCAAACAGCATTCTCTATTTTACCGTTGGCATTCTCCCCCTCACAGCCGAATTTATTAATATTCTTCTTCCTCTTCACCCTCACTGATGTCAGACTTTGGTTTGTCCAGTCCCTCGATCACGATTCCATGTTTCTGTGCATAATCCCACAGTGCAGCATGGATTGCTTCTTCTGCAAGAAGCGAGCAGTGTACTTTGACCGGCGGAAGTCCGTCCAGAGCTTCCATAACGGCTTTATTTGTGATCTGCATTGCCTCTTCGATGGTTTTTCCTTTTACCATCTCTGTTGCCATACTGCTGGTTGCAACAGCAGCACCACAGCCAAATGTTTTGAATTTGCATTCTTTGATGATATGAGTCTTATCATCGATATCAAGGAACATTCTCATGATATCGCCACATTTAGCGTTACCAACGGTTCCTACACCACTTGCGTTTTCGATTTCTCCTACATTTCTTGGATGCTGAAAATGATCCATAACTTTTTCACTGTACATAATATAACTTCCTCCTGTTATTTTCTTCTTATTTTCTTCGGTCTATCATCGTCTGCCCTTGATGAACACTTTTATTTATTACTGCTGATGTTTCTTGATAAAATCTTCATATAATGGAGACATACTTCTCAGATACTGTACAATTTCTTTCAGTTTATCTACTGTAAAATCAAGATCTTCTTTTGTTGTCTCATCGCTTAAAGTAAGTCTCAGAGAGCCATGTGCAACCTCATGCGGTACACCGATCGCAAGAAGTACATGAGACGGATCCAGAGAACCGGATGTGCATGCAGATCCACTGGAACCGCAGATGCCGTTCTGGTCAAGCATCAGAAGCATAGATTCACCTTCAATGAACTGGAAACTTACGTTTACATTGTTCGGAAGACGTCTTACTTTGTCACCATTCAGTCTGGAATATGGAATCTCAGTAGTCAGGCGATTGATCAGGTAATCTCTCAGCTCGATTTCCTTAGCAGTACGTTCTTTCATAGTTCTTACTGCACGTTCTGCTGCTGCACCATATCCAACGATTCCAGGAACATTCTCTGTACCTGCACGACGTTTACGTTCCTGTGCGCCTCCATGTACAAAGGACCTGATCTTGACACCTTTACGAATATAAAGGAAGCCGATTCCTTTCGGTCCATTAATCTTGTGTCCACTGGAGCTCAGCATATCAATGTTGTATTCATCCACATCGATCGGTACCTGGCCAAATGCCTGAACTGCATCTGTATGGAACAGGATGCCATGTTCTTTGGCAATACGTCCAATTTCTTTGATTGGCTGAATGGTTCCGATCTCATTGTTTGCAAACATTACAGAAATAAGGATGGTTTCCGGTGTGATTGCTTTTTCCAGTTCATCCAGACGGACAACTCCATTCTCATCCACATCAAGATATGTGATCTTTGCTCCTCTTTCTTTTTCCAGATATTCACATGTATGCAGAATAGCATGATGCTCGATCTTGGTTGTAATAATGTGATTACCTTTGGATTTGTATGCTTCAAAGGTAGCCTTAAGTGCCCAGTTGTCTGCCTCACTTCCGCCTGCTGTAAAATAAATATCTTCTTTTCTGGTATTCAGTGCATCTGCAATCTGCTGTCTTCCTTTTGTTACAGCCTCTTTGCTCTTCTGTGCAAAATCATAGATACTGGAAGGATTTCCATAATATTCAGAAAAATACGGAAGCATTGCATCAAGAACTTCCGGAGCAGTTTTGGTTGTTGCTGCGTTATCCAGATATATTAATTTACTCATGTTTTTTCCTCCTGCTTAAAAAATGAAATTTTACATTTTTTCCTGTTGTTTTTTCCGGCTTTCTTCAATCAACTGATCCAGCATCATAGTATCTACCGCCTGTGTGATACTGTCGTTGATTCGTTTCCACACATATTTCGTCACGCAGATATCGTGATTCTCACAGGTGCTCTCATCTTCCATTCCGGAACACTGTGCAGCCTCCAGACTTCCCTCCAGAACCCTCAGGACATCACCCACGGAAATCTCTGCTGCCGGTCGTCCCAGCCGGTAACCACCACCGGCACCTCTGGTACTATCCACCAGACCAGCCTTCTTAAGCTTCGCCATAAGCTGCTCCAGATAGCTGTCTGAGATATTCTGTCGGCTTGCAATACTCTGAATGGAAACGGCTTCTGTTTCACAATGCAGACCCAGATCAATCAATGCTTTGAGACCGTATCTTGCCCTTGTTGACAGTTTCATCCACTCACCTCTTTAATTCCTAGTGTTTTCGTCGGATTTATTTCAAGTCATACTTTAGCAGAAACACTCTGTTCTGTCAAGGAGGTTTTCTGCATATACTGTCAAAAAAGCCACAGGACGTTTTTCATGTCGAAAGAACGATTTTTCAAAGGAACTTTCCTTCTGACTTCTGCTGGCCTGATCAGCCGTATTATGGGCTTCTTTTATAGAATATTCCTTTCACATACCATTGGTGCAGAAGGAATCGGTCTGTATCAGCTGGTTGTTCCTCTGCAGCATCTGGTTCTTGCCATGACCACCTTCGGGATTCAGACAGCACTCTCCCGCCTGATATCCTCTCACACGGCACTTGGAGAAAAAAAAGAAGCGCAGGACTGTTTCCGCATTGGTACCTTTCTTGCTCTTTTTCTCTCCGGCATAGCCGCATGGAGCATTTTTACTTTTTCTGATTTTTTTGCTGTACAGATTTTAAAGGAACCGGCTACTGAATCACTGATTCGCCTGCTCGCCCTAAGTTTTCCCTTTGCTTCCGTCCATCTCTGTGTTAATAGCTACTATCTTGGACTGAAAAAAGCTTCTTTTCCCGCTGCCACACAGATTCTGGAACAGCTCGTCCGTATTTTTTCCACCTGCCTGCTCTGGCAGATCTGTCTATCCCGCAATATTGCTGTCACCGCAATGATTGCAGTTGCAGGAAGTTTTCTCTCAGAACTTGCCGCTGCTCTGTGTTCTTTTATCTGTATAAGTCTGAACAGTTCTGTATCTTCACATCATATAGAAAAACCTGTGCAAAAAATATCTGAGATCGGGCATATGGCACTTCCCCTGACTCTGAACCGGCTTCTTCTCTCTGTACTGGCCGCCATCGAAGTTGTATTGATTCCCCAGTGTCTCCGTATGTATGGTCTCTCTCCATCCGAAGCTTTGAGTCTCTATGGAGTTTTTACCGGAATGGCTCTTCCCTGCATTCTTTTTCCTTCTACCGTTACCAGCTCTGCATCTGTCATTCTGATGCCCTCTGTTGCGGAAATGCAGGCACTTGGACACCACAAAAAAATCCGCTATATCACACGTACCACCTGTACTGCCTGTATCCTTCTCGGATCTTTATGCACCACCGTTTTTTACTTTGGGGGAAATTTTGCCGGAACCATACTTTTCCATAATACAGATGCCGGACTCTACATTCGTACACTTTCATTTATCTGTCCGTTTCTTTATACAAATATTGCACTTACCAGTATTTTGAATGGTCTGGGAAAAACCGGAACAACACTCGTTCACAGTGTTCTCGGGATTCTTCTCCGAATCTCTTTCGTAATATTTGCCATCCCCGTCCTTGGTATACGTGGATATCTGTATGGACTTCTGCTTAGTGAAATTCTGCTCAGTCTTTTACATATTTATGCACTGTATCATATGGAATTTTAGCAATTACACATGGTAACTTTATAAAGTTTTGCGTTAAATATATAACATTTCTATCGACAACCACTTTTTAATCGTTTATAATAAACGCGATATGTCCGATGCTGTCGAACAAACGGGGAACGCCCCGCATATGCAATTATGAATATACCATTATGTCCGGTAAATTCCGGATGCGAGGAGGAAAATATGGGATTCACTTTTTTAAAGAAACTGCCTACACCTGCCGAGATCCGCAACCAGTATCCCATCGATGCTGCAATTCAGGAATTGAAAGCAAAAAGAGATCAGGAGATCCGTGATGTCTTTACAGGCAAATCTGATAAATTTCTTGCAATCATCGGTCCATGTTCTGCCGATAACGAAGATGCTGTTTGTGATTATCTTCTTCGTCTGCGTAAAGTGCAGGATAAAATTGCAGACAAAGTTCTGATCATTCCACGAGTTTATACAAATAAGCCACGTACTACAGGTGAAGGATACAAAGGTATGGTTCATCAGCCAGATCCTGAAAAAGCACCCGATATGCTTGCCGGGCTGATTGCCATTCGTAAAATGCATATTCACGCAATTCAGGAAAGCGGTTTCACCTGCGCAGATGAAATGCTTTATCCGGAAAACTATCGTTATCTTTCCGACATTCTCTCTTATGTAGCTGTCGGTGCCCGTTCTGTTGAAGATCAGCAGCATCGCCTTACCGTCAGTGGTATGGATGTGCCTGCCGGCATGAAAAACCCGACCAGCGGTGATTATAGCGTTATGCTGAACTCTGTCGTTGCTGCACAGGGTTCTCATCGTTTCATTTACAGAAGCTGGGAAGTTGAAACAACTGGTAATCCACTTGCACATACCATCCTTCGTGGTGCTGTAAATAAACATGGAGAGGCTATCCCGAACTACCATTACGAAGATCTTCGTCTTCTGTGGGAAAAATATCAGGAAAAGAATCTCCAGAACCCGGCAGTTATCGTAGACACCAACCACTCCAACTCCAACAAAAGGTATGAACAGCAGGTTCGTATCGCCAAAGAAGTTCTTAACAGTCGTATGGTCGATCCTGAACTTCATAAACTGGTAAAAGGTTTCATGATTGAAAGTTATATCGAACCTGGCAATCAGAAGATTGGCGGAAATCATATTTATGGAAAATCCATCACAGATCCTTGTCTTGGATGGGAGAAAACAGAAAAGCTGATTTATGAGTTGGCAGATTTATGGTAAAATTGCTGAAAAGATCGTTGCAGAGGAGCTTTGTAACGATCTTTTTTGTGCAATTTTTAAAATAGAACAAACAAGTGTCCACTTTTTGCATGGAAACCATCAGATATC
>OKTS01000913.1_pt1 | contig 11173 bp, 8 predicted proteins | sample 1606331 | NCBI WGS metagenome assembly OKTS01 (sample SAMEA3879564, study PRJEB24766) | human gut metagenome | biome: human-associated habitat; feature: feces | place: USA | collected 1985/1987 | reverse complement strand
CCGTCATAATAACGACGTCCCGGCATGATACGTCCGGTAAATTCATCAACGATCAGAATCTCGTCATCTTTTACAACATAATCCTGGTCTTTGTGCATCAGATTATGTGCACGAAGTGCCAGTGTGATGTTATGCTGGATTTCCAGGTTCTCCGGATCTGCCAGGTTTTCAATATTGAAGAATTTCTCAACCTTCTTCACACCCTGTTCAGTAAGATTGACGATCTTATCTTTTTCATTTACTACGAAGTCACCGGTCTCAACAACCTCTTCACCCATGATGGCTGCCATCTTTGTCATCTCATGGCTGGCTTCACCACGTTCCAGCTGCTGTGCAAGGATATCGCATACTTCATAAAGCTTGGTGGACTTACCGCTCTGTCCGGAAATGATCAGAGGGGTACGTGCCTCGTCGATGAGAATGGAGTCGACCTCATCGATGATACAGTAGTGCAGATCTCTTTGTACCAGCTGTTCTTTATAGATGACCATATTGTCACGAAGATAATCAAATCCCAGTTCGTTGTTTGTTACATATGTGATATCGCATCCGTATGCTGCACGGCGCTCTTCTGGTTTCATATCATTCAGGACAACACCTACTGTCAGTCCAAGGAACTCATGAACCTTACCCATCCACTCAGCATCTCGTTTTGCCAGGTAGTCGTTGACTGTTACGATATGAACGCCTTTACCCTCCAGTGCATTCAGATATGCCGGAAGTGTAGAAACAAGGGTTTTACCTTCACCGGTCTTCATCTCTGCGATACGGCCCTGATGAAGAATGATACCACCGATGATCTGTACACGGTAATGTTCCATACCAAGAACTCGTTTGGCACCTTCACGTACAACCGCAAAAGCCTCCGGAAGAAGGTCATCCAGTGTCTCACCTTCACTCAGACGCTTCTTGAATTCTCTGGTCTTGTCTCTTAACTGTTCATCTGTTAATTTCTGCATTTCCGGGCGGAGTGATTCTGTTTTCTCCACAAGCGGCATGATACGTTTTACTTCATGCTCACTTCTTGTCCCGAATACTTTTTGGAATAAATTCATAGCCTGCTCCTGTTTCTGTATTTATTGATCGCTTATATACAAAATTATCGTATTTGTCCTATTTAAGAAATCCCTACTATTTTACCACTTTCCACCGGGGAAAACAATGAATATTTCTTAAATAAAGTATGTCCATGACGAATCCCCGTGCATTTGTTTGTTATTTCTAACTTGTGCTTGTCAATCAATCTTCGATATGCTATGATAATCTGCGTATCTGTAAGTTCAAAAGAAACCATAAACTCAACCTTCTACGCATCTTATGAACATACTTTTTTGACTGAGGTATTGAAATTGAAGAAAAAAGAACTGACTTTTATTATTGGCATCGTGGTGTTTGCCCTGCTCCTCTGGGGTGGCATGTATCTCACCCGCCGCGGGAATTACGGAAGTATTCGAATTACCGTAAACGGCGAGGAATACGGCACCTATTCCCTTGGGAAAGATCAGGTGATCAAAATAAACGGCACCAATGTATGCGAAATAAAAAACGGCGAGGTCAAAATGACCGAAGCCGACTGCCCGGACCACCTCTGTATGAAACAGAAAGCAGTTGACAGTACCGGTGGAACGATTGTCTGTCTGCCGAATAAAGTTGTGATTGAAGGCGAAAAAGGAGAATCCCTCAATGAAGATTCCCCTGAATTCGATACTGCTGTCTGAAACTTTATCATCATTCCGGGAGAATTCTCCCTGAAAGGAACCTGCCATGAATCAGAAAAAACTTGCCAATCTCGGGCTTTTTGCCGCAGTAGCAATCATCTTTGGCTATGTGGAATCACTGATTCCCTTTTTTGCCGGAATTCCGGGAATGAAACTCGGGCTGGCCAATCTTGCAGTCCTGTTTATCCTTGAAAAATATACCTGGAAAGAAGCCGCCCTTGTTTCTGTCATCCGTATCTTTATCATCGGATTCATGTTCGGAAATCTTTTCAGTATTCTGTACAGTCTGGCCGGTGCAGCTTTAAGCCTCACCGTCATGACGGTTATGAAAAAAAAATCCGACTTCAGCATCCTCGGTATCAGTGTTGCCGGCGGTGTCTCCCATAATATTGGTCAGCTTTTGATTGCCTGTCTGATCACCATGACGTCCGGTCTGATCTACTATGCACCGGCACTGCTGATCTCCGGTGTCATTACCGGATTACTGATTGGAACGCTGACTAATGAAGTTTTGAAACGTATCCACTTTTAATTTTTCAAAAATGCCCGCCACTGATATAATTTTGTTGCTCACCACCTGCAGAGGTGAGAGTCACCTCACATCTGATATAAGTCATTTACTGTAACGTAAAAACAACGAAATCGTCCGAAGACAATTTCGTTGTTTTTTATTCTGCCTCTTTCACTGTATAGGTATTCTTCATCAATTCAAAACGGTCTTTCATCCCGGACGTCAGATACACGTTCTTATCCTCATCTACAAAGACTGCCTCCGCATTATATTTCTCAAGCAATTCTAATGCATCATCCATTCCAAGTACAAAACATGCTGTAGAAAGTCCATCTGCCAGAAGTCCGCTGTCACAGACAACCGTCACAGAGTCCAGACCATTCCACACCGGATATCCTGTCTTCGGATCAAGGATATGATGATATCTCTTACCATCTTCCATAAAATATTTTTCATAGTCACCGGAAGTCGAAAGGAATTCTCCACCTTCCAGTGTGATCGCACCAAGGTAATCGCCTTCGACATCACGCGGATCAGTCACAGCAACTTTCCAGTCAGAACCATCCGGTTTCTCGCCGTAAGCCATAACACTGCTGCCGCCAAGGTTCAGGATCATTCCTGACACATCTTCCTGTGTCTTCAGAAAATCAGAAACTACATCACAGCCAATTCCTTTTCCGGTTGCTCCCAAATCCAGAGTAGCTCCTTTTTCCAGCGTTACCTTATCGCCATCCAGAGATACTTTCTGGTATCCCACATCTTTCAGAAGTTCATCCAGCTCTGACTGCTCTGGGACATGAGGATTTTCTCCTGTAATATCCCAGAGACGAATGATCTTTCCAATCGTTGGATCAAAAGCTCCATTCGAATCCTTCGCAAGCTGAAATATTTTTTCCAAATAGCCGGCAAGCTCATCTGAAACTTCCGTTGTTTCTCCCGATGCTGCATTCAGTTTCGCGATCTGAGAATCCTCATCCGTCCAGGAAAGATACTCTGTCTCAATATCCCGTATCTTCTGACCAATTGCAGTATTCAGGTCATCTCCTGTTGTATACAATGTTTCAGACACAACTGTATCCATTGCAAAATCCGTATTTGTATATTTCTGTACCTCTGTATCCGCCAGTACCGGAACTGCTGTCAATGCCGTGCAGAAAACTCCGCACAGCATGACAGCTGACTTCTTTTTTATCTTCATTCTTTCACCATTTCCCGCTCTTTTACCGGGCCAATCTGAATATTTTTACGTGGGCAGGTCACCTGGCAGGCATGACAGCAGATACATTCCCCTGAAAGCGGTGTATCTCCGTCAATCTCCAGATGTGCAGGGCATCTCTTCCTGCACAGTCCGCATTTTGAAGGGCATTTCTCCCTGTTTCTGTTAAACAGTGCAGACGGAAGGATCGGCATCATTGCAAAAACTGCTCCCATTGGACAAAGGAACTGACAGAAAAATCTTTCCTGTGTACACATTCCGATCAGGATCAGCACCAGCAGGATAATTCCAATCTTATAAGAAGCATTTGGAAGTTTTCTTGCTGTCAGCATGGAAAAGACATCCCACGGGCTCATCCCCTGAAGGGATGCATACCATCCGGTCAGGATGGAAAGCAGAAGAAATGCCAGAAGCACATATTTCACCTTCTGAAGAATTCTGACTGCTTTTTCCGGATAACCATGTCTTCCCTTTTTATGAAATACTTTCTGTCTGATAAAAACAGTCAGTTCATACATGGCATCTCCCAATGAACCGAATGCACATGCATATCCGCAGAAATGTCTGCCAAACAAAATCGTAACCAGAAGAAGTAATCCTGTCACATCAAGAAATGAGTTCCAGGCAATCTGCTGGTGTGCTGCAATTGCCTGAAAAATAGATTTCACGCCCGCAAATGCCGTTGAAAAAAGCGCCGGATAAAAGATAAAAAATACAAGCTGTATGGCAGCCCGGATCAGACGGACCTTTCTCTGCCTCTTTTTCATCAGTTCTCCGCCTTTCCAAGAGCATCTACAACTGCATTGATAATACCTGTAGAGCTGAATGTCGCACCTGATACCGTATCCACATCCGTACTCTGCGCAGAAATGATGGAACTAATCACGCCCTCTCCCTGCGAAAGATAAGCGGAATCCTCACCCGGTGCACTTGTCACCTGAATATCTGTGATCTCATCATTTGCAAGTGTGACCTGTACGGTGATCGCACCTCCAAATCCCTGTGCAGAACCGGTATACGTACCATCTTTGTATACATTTTCCGAATCATCAGACTCTTCTGTATCTGCAGCGTCAGCTTCCTCCGCATCCTCTTTTGCAGCATCATCTTTGTCTTTTGCATCCCTCTGTGCCTGTGCGATCGCTGCTTCCTGATTCTTAGCAGCCTCTTCCAGAGCAGAAAGTATCTCCGTATTCTGTTCTTCCAGCTTCTCCACACGCTTTGTGAGTGCCGTAATCTCCTGTGATTCCTGTGCCTGCGTATCTTTTTTCTGCATAGAATTATATCCTACTACAGCGGCAAGAATCAACAGAAGACACAAAATTCTCATAATAAAATTCTGGTATTTCATCTAAAGTTTTCCTTTCAGACTCCTTATATTTTCAAGTTTTCTTTTTCACTATCGAACATTTATTATTTTGCCTGGCTGATAGCACTCTGAAATGCCTGAATCAGTCCATTTGAAGAATACGTAGCTCCACTTACCGTATCCAGCCCATCAGCTGACTGACGACCTAAAACCTGATTATAAATTCCATTCCATGCATTGGAAAATTCCGGTTCATCATCTTCCCCATCATATCCGGCTGACACAATATTTCCCCCTGATACATTAATCGTAACAGTTACCTGACCATTGAATCCTTCTCCTGTTCCCGTATAACTTCCGTCTTTATAGCCAGCTCCAGGTGCTGTTGTTGGCTCTGGTGCTGCCGTTGGTTCCGGTGCTGCTGTTGGTTCCGGTGTTGCTGTTGGGTTCGGAGTTGGCGTCGCTGTTATATCTGAAGTTTTTAAAGCCTGCTCTAAAGCTGATTTTGCTCCATACAGAATTCCCTCAGAAGAATATGTTGCTCCTGATACAGTATCAATGCCATCTGTGCTTTGTTTTGCAATAATTGCCGGCTGTATTACATTCCATGCATTTCTGAAATATCTTGGTGTTTCTCCTTCATTGGTCTGAGATACTTCCGTAATTATTCCATCTTTAATTGTTACACTGATATTTATCTTTCCACCATATCCAATTCCAGTACCCGTATACGTTCCGTCATTATATAAAACTTTCGGAGTGTCCGGTATAACCGGTGCTGGAGCGGTTGTCGGTACCGGAGTTGGACTTACCGTCACTTCTGGTGCCGGTGTCACATTTACCGAAGCCTGTTCCAGGGCTTTCTGTACCGCCTTAAGAATACCATTTGAAGAAAACGTTGCTCCGCTTACGGTGTCCACACCATACACTGCCTGCTTCTCAAGAATCTTCGGCTGAATACTATTCCATGCCTTATTAAAATATTCTTTTGTATCAGTGTTCGTATTTGTGATTGCGGTTATCTTTCCGTCTTTAATCGTAACAGTGACTTTTATCGGACCGTCAAATCCTTCTGCTTCTGCAGTATACGTTCCATCTTTATAGGTTACCTCTCCGGACGGTTTTGTAATTTCAACCGGCGTTGTTGTTTTATTTGAAGTATTGGTATTCTTCTTTGTCGTCTTTTTCGTTGTCTTTGCAGCTTTTCCTTTTCCGGCCTTTGACAGTGCATTCTGAACTGCCTGGATGATTCCATTTGAGGAATAGGTTGCGCCGCTTACTGCATCGACATTTGGAGTCTGACCGGAAATCATCTTGCTGATCACGCCTTTGGCTGATGCAAAATAAGAGCCTGTTTCACCAGCAGCACTCAGTATTTCTATAGAAGCAATCTTTCCTCCGGAAATCGTTACCTGAACAGTGATCGTTCCACCAAATCCAGTTCCACTTCCCTGATAAATCCCATCTTTATATCCGCCCTTTGGAACAGAAGTTGTAGGTGTCGTGGTCGTTCCCTGCCCCTGCCCAGAAGCTGCTGCTGACTTTTCCGGAAGTGCTTTTGTTTTTCCTGTCGTAATTCCCGCTTTTTTTATTTTGGATTTACTTTTCTTTGTTTTCAGAATGCTGCTGTCTGCCTCATCCGTATCCTTCATTCCTCCGTCATTAAAATATGCAGTTGTCAGCAGACTCGTAAGTTCATCTGATTTTATCAGTTCATTCTCAGCTGCCTGAACTGTTTTTGTACTTTTCACTTCACTGTCCTGCTGAAATCCAGCTGCTGCGATCGCAATAATTACAGCAACTGCCGGAAGAAGTTTCATAAGATTCTTTTTGTACATATAATCTACCCCTTAACATACAAAAGAAGGGGCAGTTATAAACGGCCCCCGTTCTTTTGTATGTGTATTTTATAAAGGAATTATTTTACTGTTACTTTGAATGTCCTTGTAATTCCATTGCATTTAACAGTAATCTTTGCTGTTCCTTTCTTCTTAGCTGTTACAACACCTTTGCTGTTAACTGTTGCAACTTTCTTGTTGCTGGTCTTGTATGTAACTTTAGATACCGGTGCTGCTTTTACTCTAATCGTTGTTTTCTTACCTTTTTTCAGCTTTACAGAAGATTTTACAAGCTTGAAGGAAGGTTTCTTAACTTTAACAGTTAATTTCTTGGTGTATTTACCAACTTTTACAGTAATAACAGCTTTTCCAGCTTTCTTACCTGTGATAACACCCTTACTGTTGACTGTTGCAACTTTCTTATTGCTGGATTTGAAAGTAACTTTTCCTGTTACCTTAGTTTTGGTAACTTTGATTGTAGCTTTCTTTCCGACATAAACCTGTGAGACTTTTGCAGTGATACCAGGCTTAACTACTGGCGTCGGAGTTGCTATTGGCTTAGTTTCATTTTTACCTGGTGTTACTGTTGGTTTAACATCTGGTGTCACTACCGGCTCTACAGGTTTTTCTTTCTTCACAAGTCCATTGATTGCTGCTGTCAGATGCTCATTAACCTGCTCATCTACTGCAGCCTGGCTGAATGCAACTGTTGTCTTATCCTTAATTGCTGCCTCAATTTCTTTCAGCATTTCCTGTGTTTCAGTAGCTTCATCTTCTACTTTCTTCCAGGATTCCTCTGTATAATCATCCTTATTGAGAGCTTTTACTTTTTCAAGTGCTGCTTTCAGTGCTGTTGTATCAATTGTGGACGGATCTGTTGGAGTCACAATATTGGTAGCTGTTGCATCAAACTCAAATGTATAGTCCTGATATCCCAGTGCATAAACGGTCAATTTCCAGTGACCTGTTCCATCTGTTCCTGCCGGAAGCTGGCATCTTACAGAATGTGTCAGACCAAGCTGAATTCCCATCATTTTATGCATCCAGTTATCAGCAGCAAATTTCGTGCCATATGTTGCAAGTACTGTATTACCATTTCCATAGTAATCCCATTTAACTGCCTGCATTGCAGCACCAAGACCACCATAATTACCATTCAGATCCACACGAAGGAATTCTCCATAAGATCCACTTGCTGTTTTAACCTCTGGCTTAATTCCAGTTGCAACTTTGAGATCAGTTCCCTGAATACCGGATTCTGTTCCTGTTTTTCTTGCACTGAAAGAGAAGCTTCCATCTTCATTCTTAGTTACTGTTTTCAGTCCATTTGTGTTTACTGTTACATTTGCAGTCTCGCTGTATGCTTTCAGATTGTTTTCAGAGAAACCACCAACAAGTATTTCACCATTTTTTACTACCGGATATTTTGCTGCAAAATCTGCATAATCTTCAGCTTTTACCTGTACAGGGACATATTTAATACCTGTTACTGCATAATGATCAAGACTTTCTTTCGCTCCGCCATTTACCTGAATAGATGCCGGAGTACCAGTCTTTCTGTCTGCCGGAGTCCAGATTGCAACTGTTCCATCTGCAAGAACCGGTTCTGTACTGCTCTTCCAGTAAGATAACTGATATGCATTGCCTTCTGTTGTATAAATTGTTGCCATGCACTGATAGCTTCCTCTGTGAAGGCCATGATTTGTTGTAGCTCTTGTTACTGCATCAAATGCGCCTGTATCAGATTCATTATGAGAGTCTTTTTCATCAGATCCGCTTACGTTTCCCGCTGCAGTCACATTTTCCTGGCTCCAGTATTCGCCCCAGGTGAGTCCTGCGTACACATAGCTGTAAAGGCTGTAAGAGAATTCGAGATTATCATATGAACTGGATGTTACTACAAATTTTGTACCTTCTGCCAATTCCAGTTTAGAGGTATCCAGTGTTCCGTCTTCCTTGACAATCACTGTTGCACCTTTTCCTGAAGCTGCATAAGTCTTATCTCCCACTGTTACAGAAGTAATTGTTTTAATATATGCTTTTAACTGGTCTTCAGTAATTCCGTCAGCTGCTGCGATTTTATGTTCTGTCGCATCATATACAGCCGGTACATTTGCCTCTTTTGCATAGAAGGAAGCCTGAATCGGAGCATATACATCATTAGCATCACTGATCGTCAATGTATGGGAACCTGCCGCCAGTGCCCCTGTTGTAATCTTGCCGTCTGCATAAGCAACTTCTGTTCCGTCAACGGCATATTTGGCAGAATATCCATCTGGAAGAGTGCCTTCCAGTGTAACAGCTGCTTCTGTATCAGTTGTATGGATATCTGCAACAGTCGCTTTCACGCCAGTTTTGGCCAGAACCTTTACATCTGCAATATCTAATGTATAAATGCCATTACTTGCATAATATGTTACGCTGTCAATTGTCTTTCCCATCATAGACTCAAAATGTTCAGAGTTGAGATGGCATCCATGACTTTCTGTTGTATATCCTGTACTCCATGCCAACTCATATCCTTTCCAGATATTTTCCAGATGGCAGAGACCATAGGTTGTTCCGTCTGTTGTATTAATAACTGCACCATACACTGTGTCAGTATCTGTATTGATAATGCTGTTGAATTCAGTCTTATCAAACTTCAGCTGGTAGTCACCATAGTTGGATTTTGTTTTGAATTCAGCCTGCACCTGTTTTGTCTCCGGTGCTGCTGATTGACCTTTAATGGCACTGAATGTAAAACTTCCATCTTCACCGACTGTCAGTTCTTTGTAGTAGGATGGTTCCTCAGAAAGAACATAATAGGAATATGAGTCGCTTTCAAAAAGAGCATCTTTTCCTTTGTATTCTGTAGTAGTTTCTTTTCCCTTTATAGTTGTTGTGATACTCACTGAAGCGTTATCTTTAATCTGTTTTTTGTCCTTCAATACTGAAATATCAGATACTTTCACAGGAAAAGTCACACCAGTGATATCGCTTCCATCTGAATTTACGTGATAAGAGCCTTTTGCAAGACTGGATCTTGTCTTCTGTTTTGTTGCAGATGTGAATGTATCAACTTTCACATCATTATTCTTTAATTCTGCCTTATAAAAATCGTCATAAGGAATGTTCATGAGGACATATGCTTCGCCTTCTGTCTGTCCATCTCCAGCCTCATCAGCAAATTCATCTTCACTGACCTCTGCGCTGAAGAGTTCTTCATCAGATGTTTCTTCATCCTCTGTCACGTCCTCTGCTGCTTCTTCAACGTCTACATCTGTATCTTCCACAACATCTGTGTCCGCAGCTTCTGCACTTGCTTCTTCAATATCAGCACTTTCCTCTGCTACAGTAACTTCTGTATCAGAAAAATCTGCTGCAAAAGCTGTTGCCGGCATACTTGTCATTGCGACCGCTGCACTTAAAACAACTGGTGCAACTTTTTTCATCAATCTCTGATTTGCCATTTCCTTCCTCCTCTTTATATATACGCTATTGTGTTAGCGTTTTCTAACCATTTATTTTTATACCATAACTCCTTTTTCATGTCCACAAAAATGTTAGCATTTTCTAACCATAAATTGACTTTTTTTCTCATTAATGTTCTTATTGAAAATCATTTTCAGCAACAAAACAGCACGAAATACACTTGTTATCTTTATTTAACTTTTTCGTAATAAAAAAGCACTATGCAGTTTTTCAACCACACAATGCTTTTTACTGATTTTTAGAATCTTGTCGGTTCTGATCTACATCTCTTCTTTTAATTTTTCGAAGGCCTCTTTGCTCTCCTGCCATGCCGCAGGTGTTCCTCCAATAATTGAGCAGCCTTCATGTAAGGTGATCGGGCTGCCATCAATCTGTGTGATCTTACCTCCGGCTTCCTCCAGGATCACCGATGCTGCCGCATAATCATACGGCTGCAGTTTCAGTTCCAGATAAACGGTGTTACTTCCGGATGCTCCTCTGCAGAGTCCCAGTGCCGCAGAACCACCGCAGCGAATAGAAAGACTGTTCTGGAACATTTCTTTTACCACGCGGAACAGCCAGTCGATTCCTGCTTCATTGTATCTCGCACAGCCAAATTCCACGATTCCCTCTTCCACCGGTTTATCAGCCATCTGAAGTCTTTTTCCATTCAGATAACTTCCGTGTCCTCTCACTGCCACATACATATCGTCCACATATGGATGATATACAAATCCGGCAATCATCTGCTCGCCATGCGCCAGACCAACCGATATACAACTGTGATGATAATCAAACATAAAGTTCGTAGTTCCATCAATCGGATCTATGTAGAAAGTAAATTCACCCTCTGCATCAGCACCGGCGTTTCCTTCCGTGTCTTCTTCCCCGAAGAAAGCAGCTCCCGGAAGAATCTCACCCAGACCTTTGATCAGAAATCTCTGGATCGCTGTATCATAATCCGTGCAGAAATTTGCAAGTCCCTCTTTTTTGTGGATATTTTCCTCACCCGGTCTCGCCTTCAGCATTTTCTGTCCGGCTTCTCTTACCAGTTTCTCGATTGCAGCATATCTTGGTTCCGAACATTCCGGCGCAATCGCCTCATCCGGAAGGCTTCCCTCTACAGCT
>OKTS01000911.1_pt1 | contig 11189 bp, 11 predicted proteins | sample 1606331 | NCBI WGS metagenome assembly OKTS01 (sample SAMEA3879564, study PRJEB24766) | human gut metagenome | biome: human-associated habitat; feature: feces | place: USA | collected 1985/1987 | reverse complement strand
CTTGAGGGACGCAAACACCGCCGCCACAGGCGTGACAAAGCCGGTGTGCGCGCTGGTATCGCCCATGTGGAAGTTGCTGGCCCACTCGCCGCCGTAGCCGCCGCCCCGCAGGATAAGCGCCACAAGGGTGGTGCGCTGGCCGTTCAGGGTCAGGGTCTTGCGGGCCAGCGAGTAGCCCACAAAGTCTCCGGCCCGGCCGGTGTCGAGGTCGTAATTGTAGAACAGCGCGTCCTCAAAGCCCAGGGTCTCGTAGGCGGCGGCAATGTGGGCTTCCCGCCCCACAGAGCCGTTGACCCAGTATTCCGCATCGCTGGCCACGGTGTTGGCCGCAGCGCAGACCAGACCCAGCGTTGCCAGTGCCAACTGATGGTCATATTGGGTGGCCGGGTGGGTGAAAAAGCTGTCGGAATAATAGAACGCGTGGGTCAGGTCACAGCCGCTCAGGTCGCTGCGGATGCCGATGGTGTAGCGGCCATCCGGCACTGCATGGCCCACGGAGCCCTGCCCGGCGGCCTGGACCATCAGCCCGGGCAGCAGAGTGCTGCCGGCCGCAAACCCCAGCACCTTGCAAAAACTTCTTCGATCCATAATTTTTCCCCTCAAAAACCAGAATGGATTTTTTCTTAGTATACCGTATCCCGGGCGGGGATACAATCCAAAGTTTTCCGGGCGGCAAAAAACGGGCCGGTGTTGCGCACACCGGCCCGTTATGTTACACTGTTGTTCAGTCCAGATCCTTGCAGCACTCCACGATGTGGTGGAACATCTGCTCCACGGCGGGAGCCATGGCGGTGGGGCGCTGGACGGCCAGACCCACCACACGGTCCTCTTCGGGCTCGATGGGGTAGATCTTGACCGCTGCCGTGCAGTTGCGCAGCAGCATCCGGGGCATGATGGAAATACCCAGGCCTGCCTCGACCATGGCAATGTTCGACTGGTCATCGATGACATGGCAGCGGCGCTCCGTGGAGATGGAATACTTCTTGAGGAACTGACGCATCTCCGCATCGGTGGCATCCCACTGCACCACAAAGTTCTGCCCGTTCATCAGGGCGGGGGTCATCACGCCGTTGGGCGGCTCGGGCCAGTCCATGGGGGTGATGCAGAGCAGCGGCTCGTGGAACAGCTCGGTCAGAACAAACTCCTCCCGGCAGTTGTTGGAGAGGAAGGCAATGTCCACCTGACCGGTGCGCAGCCACTCCTTAACATCGTCGTAGGTGCCCTGATAGACCTCGACTTCGATCTGGGGGTAGTGGGCCATAAAGCCCTTGAGGATGCTGGGCAGCAGCCCGGAGCAGATCGAGTTGAAGGCACCCAGCTTGACCTTGCCCTTTTCCAGGCCGTTCAGGCGGGCAATGCTCTGCTGCAGGGCCTCGTCGCTGTTCAGCACCGCACGGATGGAGGGGTACAGCGAAGCGCCGTAGCTGGTCATGGTAACGCCGTTTTTGCCGCGATTGAATAAGGTAAAGCCCAGCTCGGCCTCCATCACGGCGATGGCGTGGCTGATGGCTGAGGGGGTCAGATGCAGCTGCTGAGCCGCCTTGTTAAAGCTGCCCTGCCGTGCAACTGCGTCGAAAATCTCATAAGAAAACAGCGTCATTCCCTATGCCTCCTTCCGGTCTGATCTGGTTCGGAGACGCTCGATCCTCTGTGAATCTTTTTCATCTTTGGTTTGAGATAGTTCAATTATCTTCTTGATTTTACTATCCTGCGCCCGTCCTGTCAAGCATTTTGGGCGGATTTGTGCACGCTCTATGCAGATTTTGCCGCAGCAGACGGAGGAAATGCCACCTTTCCTCCGTTATAGTTCCTGTAACGATTTTTTACAAACTGACCGAGGTGTTTTTTTATGACTGCACTTTCCCCGCGCTGCAGCTTCAGCGGCACCGCCCTTAAAACCATTGCCTGCATCACCATGCTCATCGACCACATCGGCGCGTCCTGTATCGAGGCCGGCCTTTTGCTGCCGGAGCTGGAAAGGGGAGAAGTTTCCGGCGGCGCATGGGATCAGCTTTCGCTGTTCCAGCTGGACAGGGTCCTGCGCTTCACCGGGCGGCTGGCCTTTCCCTTGTTCTGCTTTTTGCTGGTGGAGGGCTTTGTGCACACCCACAACGTCAAAGGCTACCTTGGGCGGCTGGTGCTGTTCGGCCTTCTGAGCGAGGTACCCTTTGACCTTGCGTTCTTCCGCACCCCTTTTGACCCCAGTGCACAGAACGTTTACTGGACGCTGGCGCTGGGCGTGCTGGCCATGGCAGGTCTGAAGCATTTTGAAAAGCCGGACGGCTCTGCCAGCTGGAAAGGACTCTTGTGTGCGGCAGGCTGCACGCTTGCGGCGCTTCTGGCTTGTACGGACTACGACGGCATCGGTGTGCTCATCATCTGTGCGCTGTACCTGACCCGTGGCGACCGCAAGCGGCAGTGCATCGTGGGAGCCGTGCTGTTTGCCTGGGAACTCACCGCCCCGTTGGCCTTTGTGCTGGTCTGGTTCTACAACGGGCAGCGGGGCCGCTGCACCCCTGCCATGCAGAAGGTATTTTACTGGTTCTATCCCGTGCACCTGAGCGTGCTGGCTGTGGTGACGAATCTTCTGCTGTAAAAAGCAAAACGCGCTTTTCGGAAGGCCCCGGAAAGCGCGTTTTGTGTAAAAATCTGTTCAAGCCATGTGCAGCTGCTCTTTCAGTGCCTGCTGAAGGACGCAGGAAAAATTGATCCCCTGTGCCATGGCGGCATCGTTCAGCCAAGCAGGGATGGAAAGCGTCTTTTTGACAGATCTCTCGAAGTGCTGTTTTGCATATTCTGCCACGTCAACAGAAACAACATTGACAAATGCTTCAGGAACAGGCTCGTCGGGAGCAAGTGCCTGAGACACAGCGATTGGGTCGATGGAACCCGGACGAGACGGTGTGGGAATCGTTTCGCCATCCCGCTTGCAGGTGTAGAGATAGCCTGCAAGGCAGTCCACTGCCATCTCCATGGCTTCCTCAAAGGTATCACCCTGTGTTGCAAGGTTGTTCAAATCAGGAAAAACGACAGAATAACCTTCTGCCTCTTTATAAAAACAAGCCGGATACATGGATAACATCCTTCATCCCTCCTGTATGATGATATGGCATTATTTGAGCCCTGCCTGCTTTCGGATGGAAAGCTCTGTGCGGCGGTCAAGTTCTTTTCCCTTGTGAAAAGGAATCGTGACCTTGCCGGGTTTTGTGGGATGGACATACTGACGGTGGGAACCGACCTGTTCCTTGAAGACCCAGCCATCGGCAAGAATCAGCTTTTCCATTTCACGCGGTTTTGGCGGCACAAGCTTCACATCCTCTCAAGAGAAGTATATCATATTATACGTATTGTGTAAATACGTATTGAAAGATAAGATGAGAACAAAATGGAAAAAGCCCGGTGATTTCAAAGAATCATCGAGCTTTTTCTTGGCGGAGTAGGAGGGATTTGAACCCTCGCGCCGTTGTTTAGACGACCTACGCCCTTAGCAGGGGCGCCTCTTCGGCCTCTTGAGTACTACTCCAGAGCAAAGTGTGTTGCACTTATTCAATAAAAATGGCGGAGAGAGTGGGATTCGAACCCACGGTACGTTGCCGTACGGCAGTTTTCAAGACTGCTTCCTTAAACCACTCGGACATCTCTCCTCGTGGGCACCCGCACACGCCGTACCGAATGCCTATTTAATTTACCAGATTTCAGCGGCGCTGTCAAGCCCAAAATCAAAATTTCCGCTCGTTGTGCGCATTTTTGTGCGGAGCGACAACTTTTCTTCGAGAAAAAGCGGGATTTCCTCTTTACTGAAACATCTTTTTGTTGTATAATAAATACAGATAAAACCTTACCGGACCCGGTACAAGCAGAGGAGTGTTGAACAATGTCGTTTCCGGAGCTGTTACGGCAATGCCGAAAGCAAAAGCACATGAGCCAGGCGGAGCTTGCTTCCCTGTTGGGCGTGACTCAGCAGGCCGTGGGAAAATGGGAGAGCGGAAAGAGTTCCCCGGACCCCACCACCGTGGCAAAGCTGGCGGAGATCCTGGACACGACCGCGGACTATCTGTTGGGTCTGTTCGACCCCACCGCGGAGGGCCAGACCGAAGAGCGCTTCTTTGGCAGCTATGTGTACAGCCTGATCCCTGTCATCGGCACGGTCAAGGCGGGCTACGGCGCGCTGGCCTATGAGGAAGACTACGGCAAGGAGTATGCCCGGGTCAAGGATCCTTCCAGCTACTTCTATCTCGTTGTGCGCGGCGACAGCATGGAGCCCCGCATCCACGATGGTGACCTTGCCCTGGTGCACCGTCAGGACACGCTGGAAAACGGCGACCTGGGCGTGCTGATCTACGGTGACGAGGGCGAGGGCACCCTCAAGCGCTACCTCCAGCGCGGCAACTGCGTGGTGCTGCAGCCCTTCAACCCGGCCTATAAGGAAATGGTCATCAAGGGTGAGGAGCTCAACCACCTGCACATTGCAGGCCGTGTGGTGGAGACCAAGGCGAAGTGGTAAAAACGCCCCACCAGCGCCTGAAAAAGAAAAGCCATCCTGTATGGCTTTCTTTTTTATACCCATTTTTCGGAGGTGTCCCATGGAACAGAGCCTGATGGATAAGCTGACGATCCTGGCGGACAGCGCAAAATATGATGTGGCCTGTACCTCCAGCGGCGCTTCCCGGGCAGCAGGAGCGGGCGGGGTCGGTAGCTGTTACGCCCCGGGCTGCTGCCACGCCTTTACTGCCGATGGCCGCTGTGTCAGCCTGCTGAAAGTGCTGATGACCAACTGCTGCTCCTTTGATTGCAGCTACTGCGTCAACCGCAAGTCCAACGATGTGCCCCGGGCCACCTTCACCCCCCGGGAGCTGGCCGAGCTGACCATTGAATTCTACCGCCGCAATTACATCGAGGGGTTGTTCCTTTCCAGTGCCGTGTTGGTGAGCCCGGACTATACCACCGAGCGGATGCTGGCGGTTCTGCGCCTGCTGCGGGGGGAGTACCGTTTCGGCGGCTACATCCACGCCAAGGCCATTCCCGGCACCAGCCCGGAGCTGCTGGCTCCGGACAAAGGGCGGCACTCCATTTTCCGGCCCATGAAGCAGATCGCGGCGGAGGGGGCCGCAAACCGGGAAGAGGTGGCGCTCTACCGCAAGGCCCCCAGATTTGCCCCGGCGGGCCAGAGCACCCAGATGATCGTGGGTGCTTCCCCGGAAACGGATTATCATATCCTGCAATTAACGGAAGGCTTATACAATAAGTATCACCTGAAACGGGTGTTTTACTCCGCCTACATCCCTGTGACCGAGGACACCTGCCTGCCCGCGTTGGATACCAAGCCGCCGCTGCTGCGGGAGCATCGGCTCTATCAGGCAGACTGGCTGCTCCGCTTTTACGAGTTCAAGGCAGAGGAACTTCTGGACAGGGACAACCCCAACTTCAACCCCTATCTGGACCCAAAGTGCAACTGGGCGGTGCAGCATTACGGGCTGTTCCCGGTGGACGTGAACCGCGCCCCCTTTGAGATGCTGCTGCGGGTGCCGGGCATCGGCCCCAAGAGCGCCCGGCGCATCTGGCACGCCCGCAAACAGGCCGCGCTGGGGCTGGACGAGCTCAAGCGGATGGGCGTGGTGCTCAAGCGGGCGCAGTATTTCATCACCTGCCGGGGCTTTGCGGGGGCGCACCCGGGCCGCGGCAGTGCCGGGCGGGAGCGCATCACCCGGGCGCTCATCGACCCCAACGTATTCAGCGGCGGGGTGGAGCAGCTGAGTATGTTCAGCCCGCCCGCCGTGGATCGGCTGGTGGAGCAGGGCGTGCCGCCCCGCACAGCCCAGAAAATGGTGCGGGAGGAGGCAGTGCAATGTCTGGCCAGAGCCCTGTAAGCCCCGCCCGGAAGCTCCACGATGCCGACGTGGTCTACCTCTATGATGGCAGCTTCGAGGGCTTTCTCTGCTGTGTGTTTGAGAGCTTTGCCCAGCATGAGCTGCCCTTTGCGGTCTGGACCCCGGAGCGGGAGACGGCTACCCTCTACCCTGTGAAGGAGATCCCCACCGACCGCGCAACGGCCCGGCGGGTCTTTGCCAGCTTCCGCGCCAAGCTGGGCGAAGAGACGGAATCCCTCGTCACCCGGGATTTTCTCTCGGGCTGGGAGGATAAGGAGCTGCGGATCATCCGGTTTCTGCATCTGGCCTTTGCGCTGGGGCCAGGCACCGTCAAGCGGCGGGGCCACCCGGAGGTGGCTCCGCTCTACCAGATGAAGCAGAGCCTGGACTGGGAAGTGGACAAGTTTCAGGGCTTTGTCCGTTTTCAGGAGCACGAGGGGATGCTGGGGGCGGTCATCCACCCCAAAAACTATATTCTGCCCCTGCTGCGCCCCCATTTCTGCGCCCGCTTCCCGGAGGAGAATTTTATGATCTACGATGCCGTCCATCAGGCAGTGCTGCTGTACCAGAACCACAAGGCCCAGCTCATGGAGCTGGCCGAACCTCTCACTCTGCCCCCACCTGATGAAAAGGAGCAGCAGTTTCAGGAGCTCTGGCGGCAGTTCTACAAAACGCTGGAGATCAAGGCACGCCACAACGAAAAAGGCCGCATGACCCACTGCCCCAAGCGATTCTGGGCCGATATGACCGAGATGAAAGAGGAATTGGAATGAAAATGGAAACAAAGACCGGACGCTGGAAATATGTAGCCATCGTGCTGATTGTGACCCTGCTGGTGGGGCTGTTCTGGAGTTATGTAAAAAATGGGCCGAAGGGCGAAATCTATCTTTACGGAGAAGAACACAGCAAGCAGAGCATTCTCGACAAGGAACTTTCCATCTGGGGCGAGTATTACGAAAAAGGAATGCGGGATCTGTTTGTGGAATTCCCGTATACGGATGCACAATTTCTGAACCTGTGGATGCAGGCCGACGATGATGAATTGCTGGATCTGCAGTTCAAGGACTGGGGAGGCACAGAAGGCGGCACCGAGGTCATGAAAAATTTTCTGAAACAGATCAAGGAGCAGTACCCGGAAACCGTGTTCCACGGCACCGACGTGGGCCATACCTGGGAAAGAACCGGGCCGCGGTATCTGGCCTATCTGGAAGCCAATGGGCAGAAGGACAGCGAAGAGTACCGGCGTGCGCAGGAAAACATGGAACAGGGCAAACGGTACTATGAGATCGAGGCGACGGATGAAGCTTCTTCGGTCCGATACCGGGAGGATCGGATGGTGGAGAACTTCCGGCGTATCTATCAGGAGCTGGAAGCGGTACGCCGCACCGATATCATGGGTATCTATGGAAGTGCACATATTGTGGAGTCGGAGTATTTGAACTCGGATTTTCGCATGGCAAAACAGTTGAGCGAGAACTATGGGGAACATCTCCATACCAAAGATCTGACGCAGGAACCGGAACGGATCGACGCGCTGGAAGTCAACGGAAAGACCTACACAGCATCCTATTTCGGTGAGCAGGATATTTCGATGGTAAAGGGCTACAAGACCCGAAAGTTCTGGCGGTTGGAAGACGCATACGAGGACTTTAAGGAGCTGCCGACACCCCGTGAGATTCTGCCAGCCGACAACTACCCTGTAAAAATCCAGGCTGGGCAGGTGTTTGCTGTGGAGTACCTGATGTCCGACGGCTCGACCGAGTGGAAGTATTATATCTCGGACGGCACAGTACAGAATGGCCAACTCATCACAAAGCGGATGAAGATGGAATAAGCAGGCTCCAGGCCCCGGAACTTTGCCGAATTTACAAAAAGGTTGCAACCATGCAGTTGCAACCTGTAAAACCTATGGTATACTATAAGAGATATCCGGGCAGGCATTTCTGCCCCACACACCCCCGCTGCGGGGTCAACACAAAAGGAGTATTGTAGCGTTATGGTTCGCATTACTATGGAAGACGGCGGCATCATCGACATTGAGCTGAATGAGGAAGTCGCCCCCATCACCTGTGAGAATTTCAAGAAGCTGGTCAGCGAGGGCTTCTATAACGGCCTGACCTTCCACCGTGTCATCCCCGGCTTTATGATCCAGGGCGGCTGCCCGCTGGGCAACGGCACCGGCGGCCCGGGCTGGAACATCAAGGGCGAGTTCGCTGCAAACGGTGTGAACAACCCCATCAAGCACACCCGCGGCGTGATCAGCATGGCCCGCAGCATGAACCCCAACAGCGCCGGCAGCCAGTTCTTCATCATGCACAAGGACGCTCCCCATCTGGACGGCCAGTATGCTGCTTTCGGCAAGGTCGTTGCCGGAATGGAGGTCGTGGATAAAATCGCTTCCGTCCGCACCGACTGGAACGATAAGCCCACCACCCCCGTCAAGATGAAGACCGTCGAGCTCATCGAGGGCTGATCTTCTGCACTTCTGTCCCACATCGCCTGCCCATGAAGTGCCCCGTCAAGGAGACAGAAAAAATAATATAAGATTTTTGTTCGCCGTTTCCACAAGGAGACGGCGAATTTTTTGTACAAATTGGCGTTAGGCCGCTCGATTCATGGCACGGACGTGAGCTTGCAGCGTCCAACACGGGACATTTTTTTGATATTTTACTTCCGCTGTATCGTGATTGTTCTTGCTTGACATGAAAATACCCCCAGAGTACGCAGAGTTTTCTTTTTACTCTGTCTACTCTAGGGGTAGCATATCATGTTGAGGATACAGGCCGGGGGCTTTCCATCTATGCGTCAGAAAGAGATGAGAGGTTTACTTTTTCTCGCCCTTGGGCAGCAGATCGGCGCGCTCCAGAGCCGGGCGCAGGGCCAGATACAGGATGACCACGCAGATGGTGGAGGCTACGCTGTTGATAAAGGTGACACCACCGGCAATCTTGGACAGGGCCTGTGCCACGGTGTACTCCTGGCCAAAGATGTAAATGTTGCGGAAATAGCCCAGGAACGGGTCGGTGATGACGTTCAGCAGCAGGCCGGAGCCGCCTGCCACGATGACCTTGAGCAGGTAGCCCTTGCTGTGGCGGTCAAGATCGCGCAGCTTGAACACCTTGTGGGCCACGGCACCGCAGGTGATGCCGATGATGAACTTCAGCACAAAGGTGGTCACGGCATAGCCCGGGTCACCGGCCAGGATATCGGCCAGAGCCAGACCGATCGCACCGGCCAGGCCGCCGGAAACGCCGTCCAGCAGCAGGGCGGTCAGGGCGGTGAAGGTGTTGCCCAGATGGAACGAGGAGCCGCCGTAGAACGGCACGCGGAAGAACAGGTATGCCACCAGGCTCAGCGCGGCCATAACGCCGGTCAGGGCCAGCTCCTTGGTGGTAAAGGTGCGTTTGTACAGCACACTGCCGAACAGGATGACGACGATCACCACAGCCAGCAGCAGCCACATTGCAGTTGTAGACATGATTTTTCCCTCCAAATTTTTCGGGGCGAACCCCCCTCCATCCTGTTTTGCAGGATCGTTCGCCCGTTTCAAAGCCACTTACCCATAAAACTACTTGACATTTGGGTGTGTGGTTGGTATGCTCCTATTATACGCGAAACTGGCACCATGAAAATACCCAGAATAAAGTTTTTTTATGGGGTCAGTTTGGCAAAGCATCCAAAAAGGGGAGAGGTCTTATGTTTCATCTGACAACAGCACTGGATGCCGCCAGCGGGGTGCCGCTGTACGAGCAGCTCTACGAGAGCCTTGCCGCCGAGATGCGCAGCGGGGCCATTCCGGCGGGCACCCGGATGCCCGGCAAGCGGCGGCTGGCGGCAGAGCTGTCGGTGTCTGTCAACACGGTGGACGCGGCATATCAGATCCTGGCGACCGAGGGCTACATGGAGCCGCGGGAGCGCAGCGGCTTTTATGTACAGGAATATCTTGCCCTGCCCACCCGGCCCGAGGAAGTGCCGCCCCCGGTGTCTGCCGCTCCGCCGGAAGCAGCCGAGCCGCCCGTCCGGTTCGATCTGTCCACCCGGGGCGTGGACCCGGGGCTGTTCCCGTTCCGCACCTGGGCCCGACTGCAGAAAGAGCTGCTCTATTCCTCGCCCCAGCTGCTGACCCATGGCGATGCGCAGGGGGATGTGGAGCTGCGGCAGGCGCTGGCGGACTATCTGGAGGAATACCGGGGCGTGCGGTGCACCGCCGAGCAGGTGGTGGTGGGTGCCGGTATGGAGTATCTGCTGAGCCTGCTGGCCCCGCTCCTGCCCGGCAAAACGGCGGTGGAGAATCCCGGCTACCAGCGCGCGAAGCAGGTGCTGGAAAACAACGGCGTGGCGTGCTGCTGCCTGCCTGTGGATGCGGACGGCCTTTCTGTTGAGGCATTGTCCGGCTCGGGCGCGGCGGTGTGCTATGTCACGCCCAGCCACCAGTTCCCCACGGGCGTGACCATGCCGGCGGGCCGCCGCACGGAACTGCTCCACTGGGCCTCCCGCTGCCCGGGCCAGCGGTATATCATAGAGGACGATTACGATTCGGAGTTCCGCTTTGATACCCGCCCCCTGCCCAGTCTGCAGGGCATGGCCGGGGCCGACGGCCCGGTGGTCTACCTCTCCACCTGCTCCCGCAGTCTGGCCCCCGGCATCCGCATCGCTTACATGGTGCTGCCCCGGCAGCTGCTGCCCGCCTGGCGGGCAAAGTACCGGATCTATTCCTGCACCGTCAGCCGGTTTGAGCAGCAGACCCTGGCCCGCTTCATCCGCGAGGGCTACTTCACCCGGCATCTTGCCCGGGAGCGCGTGGCCTACAAGGCCCGGCGGGATGCGCTGGCTGCCTCTCTGCGCACTGCTTTTGCGCCGGACAAGCTGACCCTGACCGGCCTGCACACCGGCCTGCATCTGTTGGCAAGGCTGAAAAATGCCCCGCCGGATGCCGCCCTTCACGCCGCCGCAAAGGCGCAGGGCGTGGCCCTGAGCCTGCTGAGCGATTATGACCTGACCGGCGGGGAACAGGATTTTTCCGGTACGTTTGTGCTGGGCTATGGCTCCCTGAGCGAGGCATCATTCCCCGAGGCGGGCGAAACGCTGAGGAAGGTCTGCACCGCCGCCCGGGAAGCGTCTGTGACCGTGTAAGTGCCCGCTTTTGCATCCCACGCCCCGGGCAGGGCCTCGGCGTGGGGGAGGGCGCTGTTGTTGGCCAGAAACTCCAGGACCGTGCCCAGCAGGGTGTAATCTTGCGCCGCAAAGTCGGTGAGCAGGGCCGTGCTGCTGGCCCGCAGGGCATCCGGCAGGGTGGCGGGCAGCAGGGCGAGGTCCTGCCGG
>OKTS01000907.1_pt1 | contig 11221 bp, 12 predicted proteins | sample 1606331 | NCBI WGS metagenome assembly OKTS01 (sample SAMEA3879564, study PRJEB24766) | human gut metagenome | biome: human-associated habitat; feature: feces | place: USA | collected 1985/1987 | reverse complement strand
CAGAGTTTTTGAAACAAAACAGAGCGGAGGCGAAACAAGTGAGTATTTATGAATACGATGAGGAAAAGCATATGCGACGTCAATTCTGTGCACATGAATAATTTTTAGTCGGAACTGAGTGTACCCCAACACATAGTTGAAATACAACAGCTCCTTTTGATGATATTATAGTAACACTTAATTGTGTCCTAAATATAGCCATGTGATAAATATTTTCTTAAATTTGGTAAATATCTACAAACAAACTCTTAATCCGGCAGAAATATTCTATATTTCAACAATATATTTCTCGTATGCATTGATAACAGTAGTTTCTCCCACCTTGTCAAGCCTGACAAACTGCCTGCCGTAACTCATATGAACATGTCCATGCACAAAATACCTTGGCTTATACTGCTCAATAAGCCTGTTAAACACATCAAAGCCTGTATGACATGTATCCTCACCATCATGCAGTCCCTTTGCCGGCGAATGGGTGACAAGCACATCAAAGCCGTTTTTACGTTTAAGCTTCCACCACAGCTTCTTAACACGCTTTGTCATCTCCTTCTGAGTATACTGATTTTCTCCCGGTTTATAACGGTTTGAGCCTCCCAGGCCAAGAAACCGTACACCCTCATATTCGTAAATCTCATCCTCAATGCATATGCAGCCTTCCGGCGGCTTTACATTGTATTTGTCATCGTGATTGCCATGCACATACAAAAGAGGGACTCCAACCATCGTTGTCAGAAAGGACAGATAGCTCGGGTTTAAGTCTCCACATGATACAATAATATCAATTCCTTTAAAATCCTCTTTCTTAAAGTATTCCCAGTACATTTTCGACTCTTCATCAGCTAAGAATAGTATCTTCATTACAGTTTATTTTCCTCTACACCCTTTAGTTCAACCACCATCTTTGCATTGTCAACAAACTCACTCATAGGCGGAATACTACCTACAACATTATCTACAAGCCAGTCCATTTTCATGATATCAGACGGTTTCATCTCGTGCTCACCTTTGTTTTTAAGCTCTCCCTTCTGGTCATATATCTGTCCAAAGAAAGGTACAACCTCGCCCTTTGTGATATCGCTCTTTAAATGATCCGCAAGCCTCTTTACTCCATAAGGTACATGCTTTGAACAAATCAGGTCAATAACACCTGCAGACATGCCCCACCAGTAATTAAGTGCCTTAACCTGCTCCTGTCCTTCAGCCTTGTAGGAGCCTGCCAGTACGCTCTGCAAAAGTTTCTCATAAAACACTCCCCAGTTCCATATAGGCATGGCAAGGTTTAATGCCTGTCCATCCTGCAGCTTGTACAGACCAAAATATCTGGACGCGTCATTCGGAGTGATAATATCCTGATCCGACACATAATGCAGGTCATTTTCTGTAAGGAATTTATTCCTGTCATAATCCTTTGTCTTTGACCATGCCAGATATACCTTTGCCCTTGGATTCACACTTGCAACTCCCAGAGCAAACGCGTTGATATTGGCAATCATGCCATATATCGGGTAGTCTGCAATATATGCAACCCTTTCATTGTCTGTGACAGCTCCTGCTATCATTCCTGCGAGAAACTTTGCCTCATACATACGTCCATAGTATGTTCTGATATAAGGATGAGGCGCATTCAGCGAACAGTTGAGTATATAAACCTCCGGATGCTCAACAGCCACCTTTAAGCTGTTTGGCATCATCTGCGGTCCCACACAAAAAATTATATCGGCACCTGCCTTTATAATATCCTCAAGCACCTGCTCCACATTGTTCTCATCCACACCTGCCACATATTCTGTCTCCAGTTTGTCTGAAAAGGTTTCATCAAGATACATACGCCCAAGCTCATGCGAATACAGCCACGCAGATGTTTTCGGCTCTCTCGGATATAAAAATACAACCTTGAGCTTCTTTTGGGTCTGAGGAATAAGATAATTGAGCAGACTCTTTTTGGTCTGTACCTTTGTAGGATCCAGCACGAGGTTTATCTTGTGCTTTTCCCCTTCTGCTGCAAACTCCTTCCATGTATTGATGACGTTTTTGTTGTAATCATTCTCAGACATCTCAAGCATGGCATCCATGCCAAAGACCTCCATAAATACTGTAATAGCATCACCCAGCTTAATGTCCAGCCTGTCACCACCGCGGAAATTATAGACCTTTGAAAAATCAAACATTACCTTGGCAAATTTTTCCTTGGTCTCATCATCCCATCTGCCCTCTTTTCCAACAAGCGAAAGAAGCTTATCAGCATTGCCCAGCTTCGTAAACTCCACCGAGCAAAGCCCCGTGATTTCATTGAACTTCATATACTCATAATAAAGCCTCACATCATAATCATCCGACAGCTTTGGAATCTTTCTGGTCACAATTGCAGGAATCGAAACGGCGTTGAAGTACTTGAGTACACTGACCCTCTTATTGCCCTCAAGCACATAATACCTGTTCATGTACTCAAATGCCTTGATTGGATCTCTGATTCCCTCATTCATCTGTGCATCTGACAGATTAGACCACTTCACTGCAAATTCGGTTTCCCAGTCCAATATCGGCATAAAATTTGCCGCAAATGAATATGTCCTTCCCATGGTGCTTGTTCCTACAACGAAATCCAAAGGCACATGAACCAGCCCCATATTCTGCTCTGTCTGAATATCTGCCTCTGATAAGATTTCATCAAGCACTGGCAGATAAGGAAACTGTCCTTTAGCTATCCTTGCCCTGTATTCTTTTTTTCCCAGCTTTAATGCTTCTGAATATTCTGTTTCACCCATATTGTAATCTCCTTTTGAAACTATTTTAACATAAATTCAAAAAAATTAAACATTTCCTTTGATATTTTTAAAAACTCTGATATAATATATGTTAGGAAATAGGTACCACAGTCATATGGAGGATAAAATAATGCAAAATATATCTCGGGAAAATGCCGATATCATAGGCGAAGTAGCCAATATCTGCATAGGCAATGCAGCCACAACACTGAGCATGATTCTACAAAAACCGACAAATATTACGACTCCGATTGTAGAGGTTTTGAAAAAAGAGGATGCTCTCGATCATGATGATCGAATTTTAATTAAGGTTCCTTACACAAAAGGACTTGACGGAACCAACCTACTTATTATAAAATTAAATGATGCATTGGTTATTGCCAATCTCATGATGGGAGGCAACGGAAGTAATGTTTCTGATATGACACTTGATGAAATCACACTTTCCGCCATATCGGAGGCTATGAACCAGATGTGTGGTACAATAGCTACATCAATGTCTTCGCTCTTAAACGAGCCAACCGACATAGGTTTTCCGCTTATCAATTCAAGTTATCAGAAGACCTTTGATATACCGGACGAGTTGTGTAACGGAACAGATATTGTCAAGGTGACATTCAGGCTGACTGTTGGAGATTTAATAGACAGTGATCTCTTACAGTTGTATCCAATAAGCATAGTAAAACAGATTATCAAACAGGAGGTTTAACAAAATGGCTAGAATTTTAATAGTTGATGATGCAGCATTTATGAGAATGATGCTGAAGGATATCCTTACAAAGGGTGGATTCGAGATTGCAGGCGAGGCTGCTGACGGAAATGAGGCAGTTGCAAAGTACAATGAGCTCAAGCCTGATCTTGTAACACTTGACATCACTATGCCAAATAAGGATGGCATCCAGGCTTTAAAGGAAATTAAAGCAGCTGACCCAAATGCTACATGCGTTATGTGCTCTGCTATGGGACAGCAGTCTATGGTTATTGACGCTATCCAGTCAGGTGCCAAGGATTTCATCGTTAAGCCATTTCAGGCTGACCGTGTTATCGAGTCAATCAGAAAAGTACTTGGATAATATTTACATATAAAACAAGGTCTGTCAGTATAGCTGACAGACCTTGTTTTATTATATTTTTGTAACTGTTCAGTACCTTCACAGCTGCGCAAGACTCTCAATAGCCTTATCATCAAGAATAACCTTTGCATGCTCCATAAGAAAAGCCCTTTTGTCAGCCCCTGCAATGATATCATCTGCATACTCATCTGCTATGACAGACATCTTTTCAAGCTCATGCTCATCATAGCCCGATAAATCCATGCTCATAAAGTACTCTCCCTCAAACTTAAAAAGCTGTGAGAATGGCATTGGCAGTCCTTTAATCATCTTTGCAAATCTGACAGCCACATCAAATTTTTCAAAAATGAACATTACAACAGACACCATATCCTGCTTTTTTGCAGTTGTCCTGCCTTTTTTATTTTTCTCATTCTCTGCAGCCTCGGCCGGCAGCGAATTAAGCAATCCATTAACGATATCTTTAAGATGCTCCATCATTCCCTCAGTAGCAGGATGTTCAGAAAATGTCAGAGAAAGTGTGTGATCCGCCAAAAAATCTGCTCTCACAGTCTTGATTCCCGAATTAAAATCAGTTCCAAACTCTTCTGAAGCCATGTCAAATATCTGGTTCATGAATTCCTGGGTGCGCTCGCCATTGCTCATAATTTCATCCATTGTATATCCCAGATCATATATTTCTTCTTCTGAAATAACACATTTTATAGTGTGTTCACCTATTCTTGAAAACTCCATAACAAGCTTCACCTACTTTCTTTTTAGCTTTTGTCTGATACGGGATAGTGCATTGTCAATTGATTTATCTGATTTTCCAAGCATATGCGCTATCGATGTATAATTATTTCCTTCCAGATACAATTGTAGCACTTTTTTCTCCATATTACTCAGTTTATTCCACAATTGTTCCTTAAATTCCTTAAATTTTTCCTTCTCTATGAGAAGCTGCTCAGGACTTGCAATATCATCTTGCAGCATTTCCTCAAACTCTGTACCATCACTGTCACTCTGTGAAAAGGATATATATGTGTTAAGCGGCATATGTTTCTTTCGGTTTGAAGCCTCAAGCGCCGAGCTAAGCTGCCTTGTGATGCATAGCTGTGCAAAACTGTAGAAAGATGCTTCCTTGTCGCTCTTATAGTCTCTGACCGCTTTAAACAGGCCAATCATGCCCTCCTGAATAAGGTCATCATTCTCACCGCCTATCAGGTAGAGTGCATTCGTCTTTTTACGCACAAGCGGCTTATACTTTTCCAATATATAGTCCATGATTTCATTGTTGTCACCATGGTCATTTTTGTCATTATGAATCCTCATAATAAGCTCTTCATCCGTATATGCGCTGTAATCTTCCACTATATGCTTCCTATTCTATAAATATACAATTCATAATACACACCACTCATCCCGCGACATGTAATCTACTTTCCACTCTTAAGTCTCTGTCTGACTATCTCATATGCAAGCACGCCTGTCGCAACCGATGCGTTCAGTGAGTCAATATCGCCCACCATAGGAATAGAAGCTGTCATATCACAGTTTTCCTTTACAAGCTTGCTGACTCCGTCACCCTCATTGCCTATTACAAGACCTATAGGACCTGTGAGGTTTAAGTCATACATGGTAGTGCCACCCATATCAGCACATACAAACCACATGCCCTTTTCCTTAAGCTCCTTTATAGTATTTGAGATATTGGTAACCTTGGCAACAGGTGTATAGTTTATCGCACCTGCAGACGTCTTTGCCACTGTAGGAGTAAGTCCCACTGCACGCCTTTTTGGTATGATGATGCCATGTGCACCCGCCTGATTTGCGGTACGGATTATTGCACCAAGATTGTGTGGATCTTCTATACCGTCAAGTATGATGATAAAAGGCGGCTCGCCCTTTCTTTCGGCATTTTCCAGTATGTCCGAAACCTCGGCATACTCATATGCTGCTGAAACTGCAATGACACCCTGATGCTTGCCTGTCTCAGACATCTGATCAAGTCTTTCCTTTGCAACATAGTTTATGATTGCATCATGCTTTCTGGCCTCTCTTGTGATTGACTTTATTGGTCCGTCCTGACAGCCGTCAAGCACAAAAAGCTTGTCTATTGTCTTTCCTTAACGGAAAGCCTCCAGCACAGCATTTCTGCCCTCTATATAATTCTCATGAAATTTTTCTTTATTGTTGTTATCCATATTTTCCTCTTATTTTGTGCTATATTTCAATTCCTAAAAGCTCCACTCCAAGCTTAGTGAGTGAAACAACCCTCTCAAAATCATCCTTCAGATAAAGATAGCCCATGACCGCCTCAAGCCCTGTAGCTTTCCTGTAATCAGCCATTGTAGCGTTTTTTGCCATGGAAGGTGACTTGGCATTGCGCCCCCTGTGATACACATCACTCTCCTCCTCTGTCAGATGAGGTAAAAGCGCCTCTATCATGAGAGCCTGCGTATGTGCCTTTACTATATTACTTGTGTGCTTATGAAGCAGATTTGCCTTTGTATTGCCTTTTCCCACCACAACTGAGCGGATGACAATATCAAATATGCCATCACCGATATATGCAAGTGTAAGCGGCGAGTATGTCCTTATATCAACATCCTTTATTCCAAACTGTTCCTTAATATATGAGTCTATCTTCATACTATACAAGCTCCCATTTTACTCCCTCTCTGGTATCCTTTATGGCAACCCCCTTTGCCAGAAGCTCATCTCTTATGGCATCGGCTGTCGCAAAATCCTTTGCCTTTTTAGCGGCTGCACGCTCTGCAATTTTATCATTGATAAATGCCTCAAGCTCACTGTCTACAGATGACGATGCCTCAAGTAAGGCCTTTCCTGATTCCCAGATCAAGTACCTGCTCAAAGTCATCGATAAGTGCAAGCTTTGTCCTGTCTGAGATATCAGCCTTAAGCACATCATACACTATGGTTATAGCCATTGATGTATTCAGATCATTTGAAACTGCATCAGTAAATTTCTTCTTAAAGTCAGCAAAAGCTGTCTCATCTATATCACCTTCATCCTTAAGCTCTGCCACACGCTTTGCAATCTTATTGTATGCCGCAACTGCATTGTCGAGCGCATCAAATGAAAACTCAAGAGGCTTTCTGTAGTGTGACTGTAAGCAGAAGAATCTGTAGGCAAGCGGATTGTAGCCCTTCTCCTGAAGCACCGAAACTGTGAGGATTGCACCCTTCGACTTGCTCATCTTGCCTGCTCTGTCATTTAAGTGATTGACATGGAACCAGTACTTGCACCAGTCGTGTCCCAGATAGCTCTCTGACTGTGCAATCTCATTGGTGTGATGTGGGAAAATATTGTCAACACCGCCACAGTGGATATCCACGTACTCTCCGAGATGCTTCATGCTGATGCATGAGCACTCTATATGCCAGCCCGGATATCCGACGCCCCATGGGCTGTCCCATTTAAGAGCCTGGTCCTCAAACTTAGACTGTGTAAACCAGAGTACGAAATCATTTTTATTCTTCTTGTTTACATCCTCCTCGACATCATCTCGCACTCCAACCTGAAGCTGTTCCTTCTCTACTGCTGAAGAGAACACAAAATAATCATCAAGCTTTGATGTATCGAAATATACATTGCCTCCTGCAAAATAGGCATAGCCCTTCTCTATAAGCACCTCCACCATATGGATGAATTCCGGAATACAGTTGGTTGCAGGCTCTACGACATCAGGCATTCTGTTGTGTACGGCTGTAAAATCCTTGAAAAAGGCGTCCGTGTACTCCTTTGCCACCTCCATGACGCTCTTGTGTTCACGCTTTGCGCCCTTTAGCATCTTGTCCTCTCCGGTATCTCCGTCGCTTGAGAGATGTCCCACATCAGTGATATTCATGACACGCTTTACATCATAGCCCACATAGCGAAGTGCCTTCTCGAGCACATCCTCCATGATGTATGAGCGGATATTTCCGATATGTGCAAAATGGTAAACTGTAGGTCCACATGTATACATGCCGATTTTGCCGTCAACACGCGGAACAACAGTATCAATCTGTCTTGTGAGTGTATTGTAAAACTTGAAATTGTTCTCCATTATTTATATCTCCTTTTGGATGATTTATAATTATCTTTTTATTTTAGCATGTTTTCCCTATATATTCAAATCAATCGGCCTGACAGCCTCCGCAGCCGCTGCATCCGCCTCCGACCTGCATACTTGCTTCATAGAGACCTGTAAGTGAGCAGATTGCCTGTGATGCAATCCCCTCCTCGCGGCCTGTAAAACCAAGCCACTCCTCGGTCGTTGCCTTTATATTTACCTGTTCCTTTGCGATTTGCAGCGTATCAGCCACATTCTGCTCCATCTGCTCAATATACGGACGAAGCTTCGGCTTTTGTGCAATTACTGTCGCATCTATGTTTTCTATCACATAGCCTTTTTTTGCAATGAGGTCTCTCACATGCTCTAAAAGCTTAAGACTCGAAATCCCCTCATATGCCGGGTCTGTATCCGGGAAATGCTTTCCGATATCTCCAAGTGCCGCTGCACCCAAGAGTGCATCCATTATCGCATGCAACAGTACATCGGCATCCGAGTGGCCTAACAGCCCAAGTGTATGTGGAACCTTCACTCCTCCCAAAATCAAATCTCTGCCCTCAACAAGCTTGTGCACATCATAGCCCATTCCTACTCTCATATATCGTCTCTCTTTCTATCAGATACAACACCTCATGTTATTGTCAACTGTCATTGCTCTGTATTTTAGTTTTTAACTATAGTATACCTTATTTCTTCTGTTGCGCCAAGATATTATTTTCAGTAACTTTTTTCAAATAAAAGACCGCCCCGGACAAACCGGAGCGGTCTTTATTAAAATGGAAATAGTCCATTAAATGCTTATGCAAGTGCTGCAGTGATGATAGCCATTGAGTAAACCTCTCCTGCATTACATCCACGAGAAAGATCATTGATTGGAGCATTGAGTCCAAGTAAGATTGGTCCGTATGCTTCGAAGTTACCCATTCTCTGTGCGATCTTGTATCCGATGTTTCCTGCGTTGATATCAGGGAAGATAAATGTGTTTGCATGTCCTGCTACTGCTGAATCAGGGCACTTTGTACGAGCTACACGAGGTGCAACTGCTGCGTCAAACTGAAGCTCTCCCTCGATAGGAAGGTTAGGATATTTCTCCATAGCCTTGTGAGCTGCGTTTCTCATCTTGTCAACATCCTCGCCCTTTCCTGAGCCAAGTGTTGAATAGCTTAAGAATGCAACCTTTGGATCGATACCGAAGATCTTAGCACACTCTGCTGTTTCTCCGGCGATTTCAACAAGCTCATCCTCTGTTGGATGGATATTGATAGCACAGTCACCCATTGCAAGAACCTCATTCTCACCTGTAGCAGATGGACGAACAAGGATAAAGCATGAAGAAACGATAGCGTTTCCTGGCTTTGTCTTGATAAGCTGTAATGCCGGACGTACTGTATCAGCTGTTGAGTATGTAGCTCCACCGAGAAGTGCGTCTGCAATACCCATCTTTACAAGCATTGTTCCAAAGTAGTTAGCTGATGAAAGAATTCCCTTAGCCTGCTCCGGTGTAACACCCTTGCTCTTACGAAGCTCGCAGAATAATTCAACCATCTCATCCATACGGTCAAAGTTCATAGGATCTATAATCTCTGCTCCACGGATATTGAAACCGCTCTTCTCAGCGCTTGCACTAATCTTCTCAGGATCTCCGACAAGGATAGGATGTAAGAAGTTGCTTGCAAGTAAACGCGAAGCTGCCTCAAGGATACGTGAATCCTCTCCCTCTGTGAATACGATTTTCTTTGGGTCTTTCTTTAATATTTCGATTAACTGACCAAATCCAAACATGATAATGTCTCCTTTATGTATATTATTTATTATTTAAAACTATATCTGGTTTCACACCACTGACTATAATATACTTATTTTTCTCGAATATCAATAATTGTTAAAAGGTTGTCAAGATGTTCGCGAAAAAATCCAATCCATGATATTTCATGGCACAATAAAAGGAACCGGATTAATATTTTCCGATTCCTTTTATAATGATCACTATTTATTCGTTTAAGGAGTATTTATCATACAAAACCGTTTACTCTGCAAGTGCCTTAAATGCCTCATCAAGATCCTCAATTATATCATCCACATTCTCAGTTCCGATTGAAAGACGGATTGTGTTTGGCTTGATGCCCTGATCTAAGAGCTCTGCTTCATTGCACTCTGAGTGTGTGGTAGAAGCCGGATGTATAGCAAGTGACTTAACATCAGCTACGTTTGCAAGCAGTGAGAATAACTCTAAGTGATCGATAAAGTCTTTTGCTTTCTGTGCATCACCTTTGATTTCGAATGTGAAGATAGATCCACCACCATTCGGGAAGTATTTTGCATACAGTGCCTTCTGGCTTTCATCATCTGTTACAGACGGATGATGAACTTTTTCTACCTGCGGATGATTATTCAGATACTGAACAACTTTCAGTGCATTCTCAACATGACGTTCTACACGGAGAGACAGTGTTTCAAGTCCCTGCAGGAAGATGAATGAGCTTACTGGAGAAATAGTTGCTCCTGTATCACGAAGAAGGATTGCACGGATCTTTGTAACAAATGCAGCCGGTCCGCATGCTTTTGTAAAGCTGATTCCATGATAACTCGGGTTTGGCTCTGTCAGAGACGGGAACTTACCGGAAGCTTCCCAGTCAAATTTACCACCTTCAACGATGACACCACCGATTGTTGTTCCATGTCCACCGATGAATTTTGTTGCAGAATGAACAACGATATCAGCACCGTATTCAATCGGTCTTACAAGGTATGGTGTTGCAAATGTATTATCTACAACAAGCGGAATCTGATGTCTGTGTGCAATCTCAGCGCATGCCTCAACGTCAACAACGTCAGAGTTCGGATTTCCAAGAGTCTCGATGTAAAGTGCTTTGGTGTTGTCCTGGATTGCATTCTCTACCTCTTCAAGATTGAAGATATCAACAAATGTTGTTGTGATTCCGTATGCCGGAAGTGTATGCTCCAGAAGGTTTGTTGTTCCACCGTAGATATTCTTTGCTGCTACGATATGATCTCCATTCTGTGCAAGGTTTTCGATTGTATATGTAATTGCTGCTGCACCGGAAGCTACTGCAAGTGCAGCTGTACCACCTTCAAGAGCTGCAATTCTTTTTTCAAAAACATCTTCTGTCGGGTTTGTCAGACGACCATAGATGTTACCTGCATCTGCCAGTCCGAAACGAGCTGCTGCATGATCGCAGTTACGGAATACATAAGAAGAAGTCTGGTAGATTGGAACGGCTCTTGCGTCAGTAACCGGATCCGGCTGTTCCTGTCCTACGTGAAGCTGAAGTGTTTCAAATTTGAATTTTCTGTTTTCTCT